>JAEEGI010029390.1_pt1 | contig 10388 bp, 6 predicted proteins | sample 8958751 | NCBI WGS metagenome assembly JAEEGI01 (sample SAMN16246545, study PRJNA631951) | gut metagenome | biome: gut microbiome; feature: rumen; material: KS-attached | host: Bos | place: Iran: Karaj | collected 2018-10 | reverse complement strand
TCGGCGGGGGGGCGCCTGTGGAAGAAGCGCGGCGTGAAAAGCGCAAGAACAAATGCCGCGGCAAGCAGGATGTCCGCGGCGGTCGCATGGGCGCCGCCGAGGACGAAGCCGCATTGCGTGGGCGCCAACGCGAGCGCGAGAAGGGCGATGGCTCCAAACGCCTGAGCGATGTGATCCCTTAGTGGCATTTCACGCGCGGCCGGTAGTTCGCGGGGTAGGCTGCGCCTTTCCCATCGCCGTCCGGCGTGTTGGCGCTTGACCAGACATGGGTGACGATCCCGCGCGCAATGCCAATGTCGGCGGTTTCGACTTCCAGGAGATGGGCGATGGCGAAGTCCACGATGTGCGAGACGGAGGCGAGCGGAGTGGTGAGGCCCGGCACCTCGACGATGGCGTCGGCCATCGACTCGGTTGCCCGGTGGATGTTGCCCGCCTCCTTGCCCGTCGTTTCAAGGCCGTTGGCGACGGTCTTTCCGATGCAACCGTGGTCGTTGACCAGGGGAGAGCCGAAAGGAGCCGGGAGAATGTCATTCGCCGATTTCGATGAGACAGGCGTTTCCGGATGCCGCGCTGGAATTGCGGGCTCGCAACTCCATGGTCCAGCCGTTCGAAGCCGACGGCCAGGTCAGGACGTCGATGGATCCCTTGCCCCCGATGCGTTTGATGCGGAAGGCGGCGGAGCCTCTCGGAGCGGAGGCCTTGCTTGGTGCGGAAAGAAGGGCCTCCCAGCTTCCGCCGTTCAGCCCCGTGCCCCGGACGGACTTCTTGCCCGCTTCCAGCGGGAAGAGCGGAACCTCGAACAGTACCGCGTCGGGGGTTGTGATGTCGATTCGGACGAGATGGCGCCAGTTGTTTCCGGGGCGGCTGATGCCGCAAATGGCGCCATCGCCGTCATCGGCGGCTGACGTATCCACCGCCGTGCCACCATGTCCCGAGCCGCCTTCGTAGGGCGCGGGAGCGCCCGTCATGAGGCTTTTCCAGTAGGCTTCGAGCATCGCATGCGTCGGCTTGATGCCCTCGTCCTCCAAGATTTTCCGAAGCTCGTCCTGCGAGTTGGAAAGAAGAATCGCCTTCGCGTCGGATGCCGCGTTGTCCGCGTTTCTTAGAGCCTGTAGGCAAAGTGCGGCGACGGACTCGTTGGCGGGACGGATCTTGTCCGGAAACGCGAAGGTGCCTTTCTTTTCAAATGATTCCTGCGCATCGGCGAGCATTTTCACAAGCTGTGCGACATCGGCCTTCATGGAGACGTTTCCTGAAACCCTGGACTTGATTTCACGTTGGGCCGCATTCCTGATCTGGTTTTCCAGCATTTGGCGGACGTCCGCCTGGCGCGTGGCCTCAATGGCCACCGTTTTTTTTTCGAAGTTCTCACGGATGGCGGCATAGTAGGCAGCCGAGAAGTCAGGTGCTGCAAAAAGCACGCCCGCGACAAAGGCAATGAATGTCGCGGCAGGCAGTGTCAGGCTCTTCATCTGTTCCGTTGTCCTTTCTTTTCAAACGATTATAGTCAATGTGATTGGAAAAGGCAAGCGCACCGACCCAACAGGGCGAGGATACGGCATTGCGCATTGGAACGCCGCTAGTGTGCTGATCCTTAAATTGTTTGCCCTTGCCTGACTCGTCTTTCCCATGCGTCGTTGTCGTCGTTTGCCGTAATTATTACGCCTTCACGACGACGCCTGGCCTGGGAAAAACAATTCGGCGCAATGGCTGACTTATTTGCGAAACAGCACACTGGAGTCAAGCGGGATCCATGCCGAAGGGGATTCAGCGAAATCTTGCCGTATCCAGATCTCGTGGTTCCAGAGTGAAATCCCGGGCTCTCATTCGTGATAGAATGATTCCATCTTGTTCTGAAAGGCGGGGAGATCCATATGCGCATTCGGTGCAGCAACATGCGGTTTGCCATGCGGGGCGGCACATGCCCCACCAGTCGTGCGGGCAGCGGGAAGCGTTCGAATTTCCGCGAAGGTTGCCGTTCCATGCGAAAAAAGTGCGGAAAAAACGCCGCATCGGTTCCTTTCCCATGACAGGAGCCTGCAACAATGGAGAATGGAAAAGACGACAAGTACGCCGGAGACATCGCCTGGCGGGAATGGTTCGACATCTGCTCCGTCAACGGATGCCCCCCCGCGTCGGCCGCGGCGCTGCGCATGCAGATCGAGTCCGCCATGTACGCGCGTCTTGCAAAGTGCGGCATCGGGCGCGACGAGACGAATGGCGAGGATCCGGTCGCCTTTTTCGACGCCTTCTTCAAGCTGAAGGGCTCCCGCGAGAAGGGCAAGCCCCTCAAACTCTACTTCGCCTACCGCATCCGGGCCGAGGGCATGAGGCTTCGCGACTTCGTGTGCGGAACGCTCTTCGGCTTCTCCTCCGGGCGCATACACGACATCGTGATGGAATGGATTGCCGTCCTAAAGGGATGGAGACCCCGTTCGCTCCGCAGCCCGGACGGAAAACGACACGTTGTCTGGGAGGGCGCCGCGCTGGAGGAGGCCGCCGTCCAGGAGCTGGCGGACAAGTCCGACCCGACGGTGTTTCTGGATGTCGACCTGGTTCGCGCGGAGATCGACAAGGCCCTGGGAAACGCCTCGCGCAAAGTTAAAGTGGTAAAATCGAAAGTGGCGCTCCTTTTGTATGCGGAGGCCCAGGACGTGCCGGTGACGAACCCGGCGGTCCTTGAAGGGCTGGAAGTTGGAAAATCGCGCGCCTACAAACTGAAGGAGAAGACCGTGGTCGCACTTCGCAAAGAGCTGTGTTCGGCAGAAGGGGCAGGAAGCCCGCTTTTTGGCCGCATCCTGCTCGAGGCTTGCGAAGAAGCCCTTCCCGAAGCAACACGCACAAAGATCGGAGCCGAACAATGAACGAAGTATTCGAAAAGGAATGGAAGCTTTACCATGAAAACGGGGACAAGAAGTCCTTTGAGGCCGAGAAGCCGAAGGCGGAGGGCAAGTTTGACAGAAACGTCAGGCCCGGCGGAATCCGCATCTTCGTGAACAGGAAGCGCCTCTTGGTCGCGACATTCGCCGTACTGCTGTCCGCTTGCGGAACTGACGCCGCCTACGATTTCAATGCGGCCTGGAAGGAGGTTGATGAAGCTGGCGTCAAGGGCCTTCTGCGCACCGTCACGAACAAGGTGGAGGAAATCCAGCGCGAGGCCGTGAAGGTCAAGCGCTGGCCCGACGCGGCGCGCGCCTTCCTCGTCCGCGAGGAGGCCATGCAGAAGTTCACCGACGAACAGACGGCCGACTGGCTCCCCGCCTTCGCGGCCTCCGTCGACGCCCAGCCGGCGCCGCTCCAGGCCGTCCTCCAGCTCCATCTCGCCCACACCTATTTCGAGAACTCGCGCCGCTGGCGCTGGGGCGGCGCCAGGCCGACGAAGCTCGATGACGAGGCGGCGGCCGACAAGATGCCGCCGTGGTCGCCGGAGAAGATCGCCGGAACCCTGGAGACTCAGTTCGCCAAGGTTTTCGCATTGGCGGATGACCTCAAGGCGCAGAAGCTCATGAACTGGTCAGAGCTCTTCAACCTCGGCAACGTCCCCGAATCCTACTGCCCCACCCTCTTCGACTTCGCCGTCCGCGACGCCATCAAATTCTATGGCGAGAACATCCCCGACAAGACGCGCGAAAAGGGCCTCGCCCTCTACGACCAGTTGATTCAGTTCCACCAAAAGGACGGCAACCTCGACGCCCTCGCAATGGCCGAGCTGAACCGCGCCGAATTCGTCCGCGCCTTCGACCAGAAGCCGCAAAAGGTGCGCGACGCCGCTTTCGCGAAGTTCCTCGACGACTTCCTCGCGCGCTACGACGGGAAGACGGATGCCGTTGCCCTTGGCGCGGCCGCTAAGGCGAGTCTGTTAAGCCCGCGTTCAACCGATTTCGACCTGCTAGCCGGCGCGGATTTCACTGCGCCTAACGGGAAATCCCTCGTCGACGCGCACGACCTTGCAGCCGAATACGCCAGAAAGTGGCCGAAGTCGCTGGGCGGCCAAAAGTGCGCGGACATCGTCGCCGAGATTGAGGAACAATCCCTTTCGGTCGATGTGGAGCGCAACTGGTGCGCGCCGTGGCCGGAGATGATGGTCAAGGTTCGCAATCTGACGAAGGTTCACTTCCGCCTGGTTCCCGTCTCGTTCGACGACCTCGTGGAGGACACGTCTATGGGGACGGAAGTCCGAACCTACAACGCCCGCGACTCGGTGAAGGGCAAGTACCTGAAACGGCGTCCCGCGAAGGAATGGTCAGAGACGCTCGACCTCAAGCCCGACTACACGGCGCAGTCGTTCGCGGTCGCCGTTCCCTCCGACCTCAAGTCCGGCCACTACGTCCTCTACGCGGCGGCGAACGACAAGTTCGGCGCTGACGAACTGCCTCTCTTCGCGCAGTACGTCACGGTCACGCCCCTCGCGCTGGCGCTTCGCACCGGCAACGGCGACTTCGGCGGCACGGTCTATGACGCCGAATCTGGCGAGCCGGTCGCGGACGCGCGGGTCGAACTGTGGGGCTATCCGCCGAAGGGCGGCCGCGTCATGAAGCTCCATGAGACCTGCACGACGGATACGGACGGAAACTTCTCCGTGGATTTCAAGATCGACGAACGCGACTGGAATTCGCGGTCGCGCCACGTCCGCGTCGTCAAGGACGGCGCGGAGGTCATTTCGCTGGGAAGCGCGCAAAAAGGCCAGGCGGACGAGGAAAAACCGAACTACGAGTACATCGACCTCTTCACGGACCGCGCGCTCTACCGCCCCGGGCAGGAAATCCACGTGAAGGGCGTCGCCTACCACGCGAACCCGCACACGCGCGACTTCCGCACGAAGACGGAAGTCACCGTGCGGCTGACACTCACGGATCCAAACGGGAAGGAAGTCGCCTCAACGCGCCTGAAACCAAACAAGTGGGGTTCGTTCGTCCATACTTTCGCCGCGCCCATGGACAGACTCACCGGGCGCTACATGATCAACGCATGGTATCTGCTGAAGGATGGCGGACGCGGCGAGGCAAATAAGATGGTCAACGTCGAGGAGTACAAGCGGCCAAAGTTCGAGGCGTCGCTGGAAAAGGCGGATGAGAAGGCTACGCTCGGCAAGCCCGTCACGGTGACGGGCAAGGCGCTGACCTACTCCGGCCTCCCAGTGCAGGGCGCGAAGGTCGCGTGGCACGTCGAGCGCACCGTCCTCTATCCCGACTGGTGGCGCTGGTTCGGCTGGAATGACGGCGGTGACGACGGCGAGGACTTCGTGGCGCAGGGCGAGGCGGAGACCGACGAGAACGGCGTCTTCAAGGTGACCTTCACCCCCGTCGCGGCACCGACGGCCGACCTCGACGGCAACCCGTCGTTCCGCTTTGCGGTGACGGCGACCGTCACGGACGACACGGGCGAGGCGCGTTCGGCGTCATCGTCGTTCGAGATCGGCACCGTCGCCTGGCGCGCGGGCGTCTGGACGGACGGCGAGTGGCAGACGGCCGGCAAGCCCGTCGTCGCCAAGGTGTCGCTCACGTCGCTCGCCGGCACCGCCGTCCCCGTGAAGGGGACGCTGAAGGTCTTCCGCCTGAAGGAACCGACAAAACCGGTAAGGAGAGGGCCAATGAGTCCCATTTACTTCATTGGCTCCTGGGGCAAAAATGGACCTTGGGACTGGATGACGTGGGAGATGGGCGACGAGGTGCTCTCGCGTGAAATCGTCACGGACAAAACCGAAAACTGGAAGGGGGAACTTGCCCTCGACGTCGGCGCCTACCGTCTCGTTTTCGAGGCGAAGGACCCGAACGGCAAGACCGTCAAGGGCATGAACAACGTCCTCGTCTTCAACCCGGAGGCCAAGTCGCTGGGCATCGCCGTCCCCGAACTCTTCCTCGTCGAGAAGCACACCGTCAAGGTCGGCGAGACGATGCGCGTCTACTGGGGGACCGGCTACGAAACGGGCTACTGCCGCGTCCGTGTCTTCAGCAACGGCAGGGCGATTCTGGACAAGATGGTAGGGACGGCTCCACGAGCCGTCCGCCCCGTCTGGTTCTACGAGCTTCTAATCGCGGACGAGCATCGCGGCAAGATCGAGATTGAGACGACCTTCGTCCGCGAGAACCGCCTCTACCGCAACAACTCGACCGTCTGGGTCCCGTGGGACAACAAGTCCCTCGCCATCACGGCCGAACACCTGACAAGCAGGATCAACCCCGGCAACGAGGAGACGTGGAAGTTCAAGGTCTCTGGCCCCTCCGAGGTTCTGGCCTTCCTCTACGACCGCTCGCTCGACGCCTACAAGTGGCACGACGTCTCGCTCGCTTTCTCCGACCACTTCACGCCGTGGACGCCGAACCGCGCCGGCGCGGTATTCCAAAACACAACGATCAGCCTCTCCCACATCAACGGCAGATTCCCCAAAATCCGCTCGTGGTTTTCCATCGCCTGGCCATCCTGGAGGGTGCTGCCTCCGCGGTACAGGCGGTTCAACGGCGTGATGAAGATGAAAGCCTCCGGCGGTGCCAGGATGAGGGCGGAGCCGGAAAGCATGGATGACGGGATAGCCCTCTGCGAGGCGCCAGTAGCCATGGCGGCTGCCATCGCGGGAGACATGGCTTTTGGAAATGACAAAGACGCATTATTGGAGGCTGAACCCGACGGTGCCTTCGTCCCCACTAAGGAGACCAAGGCCTCAGACGCTCCCCCTCGCAAGAACCTGAAGGAAACGGCCTTCTTCTTCCCCGACCTCGAGACGGACGCCGACGGCAAGGTCTCGTTCACCTTCACAGTGCCAGACGCCCTCACGGGCTGGAAGCTCCTGATGGTCGCGCACGACAACGAACTCAACGGCGGCGTCTTCCGCAAGGACGACATCGTCACCGTCAAGCCCCTCATGTGCGAACCCAACGCCCCGCGCTTCGCCCGCGAGGGCGACGACTTCCTCTTCGCCGTCAAGGTCACGAACACGGAGGACGAGCCGCAAAGCGGCGAAGTTTCGGTTGAGTTCGAGGAACTCAACCGAAACCGTCCTGAAAGTCAGAAAAGTCCTGAAGGTCCTGAAAGTCCTGAAGGTCCCCTTTCGACTTTCGAGACCTTCAAGACCTTCAAGACTTTCAAGACTTTCAAGACCTCGAAGACTTTCGACCTCGCCCCGCGAGAGTCGAAAGTCTTCGAGTTCCGCCTGTCGATTCCCGACGGCTGCGGCTACCTGAAGTACGTCGCCAAGGCAAAGGGCGAGTCCTTCGCGGACGGCGAAGAGGGCGTCCTGCCCGTCCTTTCGCGGCGCATCCTCGTCCGCGAGGCCATCCAGCTCAACGCGCGCGGAACGCAGGCGAAGTCCTTCGCGTTCACGAACCTCCTGTCCAGCAAGGTGTCAGACACCATCCGCCACCAGGACCTCACCGTGCGCGCCGTGTCGCGTCCGGCGTGGTACGCGGTGCTCTCGCTCCCGTACCTCATGGAGTTCCCGCACGAATGCTGCGAGCAGACCTTCAGCCGCTACTACGCGAACGCCCTCGGGCAGTTCATCGCCAACTCCGACCCGCGCATCCGCGCGACTTTCGACGCCTGGAAGGCCGCCGGGGCCGAGGCGCTGAAGAGTCCGCTTGAAGCCAACCCGCAGCTCAAGGCCATCGCGCTCGAGGCGACGCCGTGGATGCGCGAGGCGGAGCACGAGACCGCCGCCCGCGCGCGTCTCGGCGACCTCTTCGGCAACGAGCGCCTCGACGCGGAGCAGAAGCGCTGCATCGAGAAGCTGCGCACGGAGCGCAACCGCGACGGACGCTGGCCCTGGTTCCCCGGCGGGCCGTCGTCGGACTACATCACCCTCTACATCCTCACCGGCTTCGCGCGCCTCAACCTCCTGGCGGACATCGCCTATCCCGACTTCTTCGCGGACGCGACAAGGGCACTCGACCGCGAGGTCGCCGAGGATGTCAAGCGGCGGCTGGAACTGGAACGGAAAGGAATCCCCTTCCGCGTGAATGGCTTCGACGTCCGTTGGCTCTACCTCCATTCCTTCAAGGACGTCCCCACGCCGAGGAACGAGAAGGACGCGAAGCTCTTCATAGACCACCTCCGAAAGGAGTGGCCGGAACTGACGCTTGAGACCCAGGCCGTCGCGGCGACAGCCCTCGTTCGCCGCGACGAGGGCGCGCTCGCGCGCGAGATCATGGCCTCCATCAAGGAGCGCGGCGTCCTCTCGGAGGAACTTGGCATGTACTGGAAGCGCCCGTACTTCTTCTCGTGCAGCGTCTTCGCCGCGCCCGTCTCGACGCAGGCACTGATTGTCGAGGCCTTCCGCGAAGTGACGAAGGACGAGGAAAGCGCCGACGCCTGCAACGTCTGGCTCCTCAAGCAGAAGCAGACGCAGGACTGGACGACGACCGCCGCCACGGCCGACGCCGTCTACGCGCTCATCGTGGGCGGCGACCCGGCTGCCCTTCTCGCCGGCGACACGCTTGCCGAGGTCACGCTCGGCGGCGAAAAGGTCCCCGTTGAGAACGCCGAGGCCGGCACGGGGATGTGGTCGTACCGCTACGCGGCCGAGGAAATCAAGCCCGAGATGGGCGAAATCACCTTCAAGGGCGCGACGGAGAAGGACGTCGCCTGGGGCGGCGTCCACTGGTCGTACTTCGAGGACGTCCTAAAGGTGCGAGCCCACGAACCGAAGGAACTCCGCGTCGAGAAGAAATACTACAAGAAGGTGAAGGGACCCGAGGGGACGCGCCTCACGGCAATCGAAGGAAAGCTCGAGCAGGGCGACGAGATCGTCGCGAGGCTGGAGATCACGAGCGACCGCACCTACGAGTTCGTCCACCTCTCCGACGAACGCCCCGCCTGCGCGGAACCCGTCGACGTCCTCTCGTCGTACCGCTGGCGGGACGGCGTCGGCTACTACCAGTCCACGAAGGACACCGCGACGCACTACTACATCGACCGCCTGAACAAAGGCGTCTTCGTACTGGAGACCTCGTTCCGCGTCCAGCAGCGCGGCACCTTCACGGGAGGCCTTGCGACGATCCAGTGCATGTACGCGCCTGAATTCACGGCGCACTCCACCGCCGAGCGCGTCACAGTCGGACAGCCCGAAAAGGGCGAGGAGAAATAACAGCCATGGAAATCACATCTTCGGATCTTGACCGCGCGGCCGCCGTCTTCCACCAGCCGCCGCACCACGCCAACTGCGCGCAAAGCGTCGCGATTCTTTCCGGACGCGAAGACCTCGTGCCCGGACTTGCCGCCTGCGGCGGCGGACGCGCGCCCGAAGGGCTCTGCGGCGCGCTTCACGCGGCGCTGATCCTTTCGCCAGCTGAGAAGCGTGACGAAATCATCACCGCCTTCCGCTCCGCCGCCGGCGCCACCACCTGCCGCGAACTCAAGGGCGTCGTCAAGACTCCTTGCGTCAACTGCGTCGCCATCGGCGCCGCGCTCGCGCCGCAAGCCTAGAATGGCCTGCTTTGACGGCCTGCATAGTGGCATAAACCTGCTTCAAGCTTCCATAATCCACGGGGACAGCAGCCCCATAACATAACCAAACGCCCACATCATCCATACGGCAACGTATTTCACCGGGCTTTCTGAGAAATCTATCTTCCCGTCTTGATTCGTTTCTAAAATGCCGGTCATTATCACACGGCGAATGATGATGTATGCACCGATGCTTATCGAAAAGCCAATGAAAAACACAACTGTCGGAGCCTTGACAATGGCCTGTCCCCACATCTTCAATATGATTGCGACAAGGTAATCAATGATAATGGCCCAAAGCAAAATGTCTGAAATCAGCTCCTTTTTGCCAGATTCCCTTCTCTCGACGAGAGGCTTGTTCTTTGCGGTCGCAGTCATGGAACCATTGTACACCATTGGGCGCGCGTTGCGCACTTTCTTTGTGGACCTCTGTGTTCTCTGTGGCCAAAACCTCCCGCCCTCCAAAACTCCAATCTCCCAGAAGCGGAAGCAACAAGCAGCCCCCAAAAGCGGCGAGGCAAGATGCCGCACCTCCGGCAAAAACGCAGATTTTCACACCGTATTCTGACGGACCGCCATGGTGTCAGACACTCTCATACAAGAAGTGGTGGGGCACGGGCTGGTTTTTGACAGGATTTACAGGATAAACAGGATTGAGGGACGACGGGAGGAACGCGGAAGGCGCGGAAATCACGCGGAGAGCGCGGAGGGGAACGGGAACTCCGATTGGTGGCAAGGCTACGCTAACGCTCCGCCATTATTCAGTTACTTTTGGGGATTTGAAGTTAGGTACGCATAATCACCAAACTGTGTTAACATGAGTCCAAATTCATCCATTTTGACGAGTATGCCCCCCGTCTCTTCACAGGAAAACGCCCTGGAATCTTCCGTTCCTGGTTCAAAAACACCTTCAACGACACCTCTGTGGTTATCGAGGTATATGACATCTCCGA
>JAEEGI010029389.1_pt1 | contig 10388 bp, 8 predicted proteins | sample 8958751 | NCBI WGS metagenome assembly JAEEGI01 (sample SAMN16246545, study PRJNA631951) | gut metagenome | biome: gut microbiome; feature: rumen; material: KS-attached | host: Bos | place: Iran: Karaj | collected 2018-10 | reverse complement strand
ATCATTATTTTCATTTTCTTTAGGTTGTACAACATCTTCTATTCTTTCTATTTCATCATTTGGCTCCTCTTTAATATCCTTCTTCTTTGAATTATTTTCATCTTTTATTTCTTCTTTACTTATCACTTTATCAGTTTCATCTTCCATTTAATTATTATAAAAAAATAAATTGTATTGAATATATTATTTAATTATTTATTTTTTTTCTTTATTTATGATTATTATTTTACAAAGTTTTAACTGTTATTTTATCAATTATTTTTTTTTGAATATCTTTATTGTAAATCAGTTTATTCATTAAATTTTATTTTTATTTTTAATTTTATAAAAGAAAAAACAAAAAATAAACAAAGCAAGAATCATCATTTTATATTTAATTTAAAAAAAATAAAAAAATCAAAAGAAATTATCCATTAATTTTAAATTAAAAAAATTCACTTTTAAAAATATTCTAAATTTATATAGAATAAATTGATAAAAATTTAATTAAATTTATACCAAATTCTATTCAAATAAAATAATACTGTTTATTAATTTAAATTTATGGAGTAAAAATTATATAATTAATACTTAGACCTAAATTTAAAAGATGACATAATAATTATAAACATATACAACAAAATTATCAAATCTATAAATAATTATTTTATGAATCCATAATATTATCAGAAATATATTAATGATTATTTTAATTTATAATATAACACCAAACTTTTAGTTAAATAATGTTTTCAATATATATATTTCTTATTACATTCATTCTCTTCAAAATATTAAATTATCATTAATAAAATTTATTCACAATAGGAAAAAGATTAAAAAAAGAAAACTAAAACATTTTACAACGAACTCAGAGCTAAGAAATGATTATTCATATTATTAATATATTTTTTAGTTTCAGAGTTCTCAATAAAAGAACCTAAAACAATAGTTTCTATATTTTTTAAAATAATTGTATTTATTCCCATATAATTAAAACTATTAACAAAAACTAAATATGCAATTTCACTTTGAGACATTGTTATAAACATATCATTTAATAAATAATTTTTCAAATGAGCTTCATTTACTTGTCTGAAATTTTCACATAAAAAATAATTTCTATTACAATATAATTTAAATATTTCTAAATAAACTAAACTAAAATCAACAGCTGAAGAATATAAAGTTTTGAAATTTAAACTTTTTAAAATATCAAATTCCATTTTAGTTAAATCTGATTTTTTATAAATTTCACATTGAGGAGAATTTAAAACTTTTTCTGTAAAAAAGGATGTATAATTACAATTAATTTCTTCAAGTTTAGTTCCTAAAGAAAGAGAAGAAATTGCAATTAACTTTAATTTATCTTCTGTGAAAATAACATTTTTTTTTTTTGAAATGTATTGATCAAAAATAATAACACTTCTATAAAGAGTTTTAATAGAAAAATTTAAATTATCACAAAGAAAAATTAACCAATTAATTAATTGAGGTCTTACTTCACTTAATGATATTGGATAATTAATTGGTTCTATTATTGGAGCTTCGTTTTGTTTGTAATTATTATAATTATCTCTGATTTCGTTGGCAAAATGAATATTTAATTTATTCATTGACATTTTTTTTAATATATCATTTATGATACATTTATATTTTTTTTTTGTTTTAAGTTTTCAGCATTTTTTAAAATTTTATTTATGTTTTTAACAATATTCAGATGTTAATATTAATTATCATTGGTAATAAAATGTTTTAATTAGGGATTTTCCCTTAAAAAAGTTATATATAAATTTTTCTAAATGGATTTTATTAAAATAATTATGAATTTAATATTAAAAATTTACAATAAATTAAAAAAAAAAATATTTATCAGAAATTAATTAAAAAATGGAATTTTTTATTAGAATTAATATATCATATTATAACAAAACTGAGAAAATAAATATATTTATATCAAAAACATTTTCATATATATATCAATTAGAAAAGAAATATATCACAAAAAACAATAGTTTAATCATCATTATGAAAATTAATATCTTTTTTTTTATTTCTCATAGTTCCTCCAATACTTACTTTCCTTCCAAGACTTTTCGAAGCTCCACTTTCTTTTTTAGCAATTTTTTTATCATTATCCTCTTGAGCAACTTCATCTCTTTTATGAGCAAGAACACTAATATTAATATCATTTTTTTCAACTAACCTATCTTTGGAACTTGAAACATTTAAATCATCAATATTTCCAATTTGATTACCTTTACTATTATTATTTAAAAATTCCTGAATTTTTTCATCTATTGGAATTAACTTTAATACTGCAGATAATAAGAATGTTATTGCTGAAAATCCAATACAAATTAACCATTGATGAAAAGTTAAACCTCTTTCTGTTACTTTAAAAGCTTCTTTTCCACATTCCATTAATATTATTTGTAAAATTAACTCTAAACCAGTAATTAAAGGAAAGAAGAAATTATTATTAATTCTTACTAAAATATTAAATGAATCATCAAGTACTCTACAATTAATTTGATTGAATAAAGTATATATAACAAAAACATTAAAAACAATTGACATATGTGCTGAATTTCCATTAACATTAAAATAGGCATCAAAAGCAATTGACATATCTTGTCTTTCAGAATACATTCCACATTCCAAATCACTCATTCCATGTTTTAATTTATCTCTTGAACTCCAATAAGTTCCAGTGCCATAAATTATCTTATCTAATTTTTTAACATTACCTGGTAATTTACCATAACAATGATATATAATATAATTTTCAGCTAATCTAACATAATCAGTTTCTTTAACAAAAAGAGGAGCAAATAAATATAAAAATAATAATAAAAATAATTGAAATAAAGATTGTCCTCCAATATGTTTCCACATTTTACCATTTATTATACTTTCATCTCTTCTTGTTGGTTCTCTATCTAATAAATCATCATAAGGAGGTTCAGTTGCTAAAGCTAAACTTCCAAGAGAATCCATAATTAAATTAATCCATAACATTTGAATAGTCATTAAAGGACTTTCATTTCCAATACAAGCACAGATAAAAACAAGTAAACAAGCACAGAAATTAACACTTAATTGAAATTGTAGAAATTTCCTAATATTATCATAAATATTTCTCCCATAAATAATAGCAACAACTAAAGAAGAAAAATTATTATCCATAATAATAATATCACTTGCTTCTTTCGCAATATCAGTGCCAGCAAACATAGCAAAACCAACATCACTTTTACTTAAAGCAGGAGCATCATTAGTTCCATCACCAGTAACAGCAACTATTTTTTCCATTTCTTTCAAACCTAAAACTAAAGCATATTTATGAATAGGTTGACTACGTGCCATTACTCTTAAATTTTCAGTTAATTCAATAAATTTTTCTTTATCTTTTATAGTATCACATTTAACTTCTTTTGCAGTTTCTCCTGTATTTTTCACCAATTCTTCAGCTTCTGCTTGAGTCTTTGGACATTTACAAGCGTTTGTATCTAATCCACAAACTTTACAAATTAAACCACCTACAATTTGATAAAATGTATTTCCTGTGATTGCCTTTGGTTTATTTTTTAAAACACTTTGTAAATGAGCATCTCTTTTCTTTGGATCATTAGATAATTCAGGTTCTTCTTCAATATCATGAGGACTCATATTTTCTAAATTAACATCTTCACCTAAAATATGACAATCTTTTGCAATTGCTGTTGCTGTTATTATATTATCTCCAGTTACCATAATTACAGTCACTCTTGCTTTTTGACATTTTAATACTGCTTCTTTAACACCATTTCTAAGTGAGTCACGAATACCAACAACAGCAACAAATACTAAATCATATTGATCAAGTGCTAATCCTTTAGAATTATGATATGTTTCTGCATTTTTAAATTCTTCTTTTGTCATGTCTTTATAACATATATATAAAGAACGAAGCATTTGTTTATTGAAATTTTCTATTGTATCTTTTATTAAATTTAATTGCTGGTCTCCTATATGTTTCTTTTCACCAGTCTCAGGGTCGATGTAATATTTACATATATTTTTCACATTTTCTGCTCCGCCTTTTGTATATAAACGATATTTTGTTGGAAGCTTTTCATTTGCAACAAAAGTTGTCATTCTTTTCCTTTTTGAATCAAAAGGAATTTGCTTGTAAAATCTTTTGTCTTTTTGATATATTTTTCTTTCTACACTTATTGGAGATTTAAATCTATATAAAAAATCTATAAATGCATTATCTGTTTTATTTTTGGTCTCACATTCTTCCATGTCACCATGAATATTTGGTCTAGATAATGTTTTTATAGTTCCATCAGTATTAAGTGCTATACAAGTTTTAAGAGCATCCCAATATTTTTCATTTGGAAAATAAGTTTTATAATCTTCTCTCATTTTCTTATTAGATTCAGCTTTTTTATGTAAATTTTCAGAATGTTCAACATCAATTGTTTCTTTTAATGTAATTTCATTTTTAGCAGTTAAAATTTTAAAAATATTCATTTCATTTTTAGTAAGAGTTCCAGTTTTATCAGTGCAAATATAATTAGCTCCTCCCATAGTTTCACAAGCATGCATTTTCCTAACTAAATTTTGTTGATCCATAAGTTTCTTTATAGAAAAAGCCAAACTTAAAGTAACAGCTAAAGGTAAACCTTCAGGAATAGCAACAACAATAATAGAAACACAAAGCATAATAATATTTAAAATATCAGCAGTGACATTTTTTTTAGGATGAGTTAACTCAGCATTAACAGTACTCATTACTATACCATTATTGATTTGATTTAATTTATTCTGAAGATAAAAACTAAATAAACCCTGTTCAGCAGTACTTCTATTATATTCATCTGAATCTTTAACATAACTAATTCCAAATCTAATTAAAAGAGCAATTAAAGTAACAATTCCAGCGAACATTCCAAAATAACCAATTTTTTCAGCAATACTTTCTAATTTTTCTTCAAGTGGAGTTTTATTATTTTCTTGAGCATTATCAACAGTTCTTCTAATAATACCTTTCTGACTATGATCTCCCACTGCAATTACAATCGCACTTCCAGTTCCTTCAACTAAATTAGTCCCTGAGAGAAGAAGAGGCGAAGGAGGTTTCCCTCCTTTTTTCCTTTTAATATAATCTAAACATTTTTCATAAACATCCTTTTTTAAAGTTTCACTTTCTCCAGTTAAAGAACTTTCATCCATTTTAATTCCATTCCCATCAACTAATAAAAGATCAGCAGGCATAATATCACCAACCATTATTTGAACTAAATCACCCACTAATAAATCATCACTGGGAATATCAAATGGATTTCCATTTCTAATTACTTTATAAGTAGTTCCTTCATTTTGGATATTATTTAATTCATGGAATTTATGTTCTTTCTTCCAATTTGTAATAGAACCAACTAATGTAACAACAAGAACAGCGACAACAATACTTAAACCATCAACCCAATCTTTACTAGGATCTTCACTTAAAGTAGCTCCTAAAATAATTTGTACAATTGCAGCAGCGATTAAAATTCTTACCATTAAATCTTCTAATGCTTCCCAAACATAAGAACAAAAAGGAGGAACTGGTTCTACGAAAACTTTATTTGAACCGAAATCATTTAATCTATTTTCATCTGTTATATAACCATATTTTGGATCTGTTTTTAATTTTTTTAATATTGATGATATTCCACCTAAATTTTCTATTTCTTTTAAATCTAAATATTCTGAGCCTCTCTCTTTATATGCTGACATTAGTTGTTCTAATTCTTTTACTGTTATTTCATATGTTCCTGATACTTGGTTTTGAGATGATGATACTTCGTTTGGTAAAGTTTTTTTTTCATCTTCTTTTTCATTTTTTTTCTCTTCTTCTTTTTCTTTTTCTTTTGGCTTTTCTTTTGGTTTCTCTTTTGATTCTTTTGTTGATTTTTCAACGTTTATTTTCACTTTTTTTTCTGTCATCTTTATTTTTTATTTTTTTTTGAGAAAAATTATTGAAAATAATTAGATAAATTATTTATATTATTTTATTTATATTTTTAAACAAACCTTTAGTTAAATTTTCTTTAAATAATAAAAATATAAATTCATTAAAATTGGATTTTTCTCATTAGTGAAAGTAGTTCTTCTTATTTGAATACATTTAAATAATTTTTTCTTTTCTAATTCTTCAAAAACATTACTTTTCCAAAATTGAGGATTTTTAGAACTAACAGAAAGAACAATACCATTATTCTTTAAAACATAAAACATTTTTTCATAAATATTTTGTAAAGTGAAAGGAACTTCAGGTGTTCCTTTAACAGCAATACTATCTAAACCTGCTTTTTCAATAATAACATCGAATTGATTTTTTTCAAACATTTCATTCATTCTATTAAAATCACAAACAATAAATTTAATTTTTGTATTACTATATTTTTCTTTATTTCTTTCTATAACAATCGAAGAAAAATCAATTGATGTTATATTTTTATATCCTAAATTATATAAATCAAAACACATCGTTGAATTTCCACATCCCATTTCTAAAAAAAAACATTTTTTAGGACTTGTAAAATTTTCTTTTAAAATTTCTTCTATTTTAAAATCATTATTTATTTGATTAAAATTTGTATACCAATCCATTTCTTGAGTATACCAACTATATCTGTTTTCCCAATATTCTTGACTAAAGTATTCTCTACTTTTTTTTTTTAACCAACGCATTAGGAAATATATTCCTATTGCTATTATTATTATGTAAAATATTATTTTTTGTCCTGTTGATGAAAAAAAGGACATTTGATTTATTTTTTAAAATAATGTTTTTTGTCAAAATTTATTTAATTTAAATTTTTATTTTTTTAAATTTAAAATTTAAAGCTAATGTTTTCATATAAAAAGATATGGAAGACACTTAAATAAAAAAATGATATTAATATATTAATGCTAAACAATGTAAAAACAAAGATGAAATAAAACTTTTTTTTTTATAATATATATTAATTAATTGTTTTCTTAATTATTTTGAAAGAACAAAATAATTTAAAGGAATAAATTCTTTAGGCCAATTTTCATTTTTTCCTTTTTTTATAATTTTAAATTTACATTTTTTAAAAATAGACAAATAAAATTTTTCATTTCTTTGAATAGACAAATCATTAGCTAAAAAACTTTTTTTTTTTAATAAACAATTTTCTTTAATGATAATTAATCCATTTTTTGATAAATTATTTTTACATTTTAAAAGAAATACAATAATATCATTTTTATTTAAATTTTCTAAACACCATTGAATCCAAATTAAATCATAATTACAATCAAATTTAAAATTTTGTAAAGTATTTTTTTCAATTAAACCAATTTGATTATTATTAAAAAATTTATCTTTCATTTTATTAATAAAATTATCTTCTTGTTCAAATAAGTCAATTTTATCATAAAAGTTAATTAAAACTAATTCAGTCACTCTTCCAATTCCACTTGCACAGTCAAGAGCTTTTTTATTATTTTTTATTATTTTTTTTTCTTTCAAGTAATTCAATAATTTTATACTAAATTCAATATCTGGTTTATTTAAATCCTCAAAACCATTTAATACTCCTTTAATTGATGATTCTTGTTCTTTCCAATGATTTTTTATTTTTTCATATTCTTTAATTTTTTCCATTTAACAAATTTTTTAAAAATTTTATTTTTTTAAATAGTTATATATTTATCTATGTGATTATTTTTTATTTATTTAAACATTAATCAATGCTTTTTTTCTCTTAAAAAAGTTTTCATTTTTTTTCAACTTCTTTTATTTTAATAAATTTAATAATTCTTCTTTTGTTTTCCTTTTCATCATTTTTATTTCTTAAATCAGAAAATTTTTCATATCTTCTTAATTTTCATTCTTAAAAATTTCAAAATAAGGTATTTAATATAATAAATCTATGAATGAAGAGTATAAAAAATATTGTATATATATATTTTTTTTTAATATAAACATACCTAAAAAAAAATATAAAAAAGATTTAAAGTATTTTAAATTTTAAATAAACTAACCCAAAAATTGTTTTTTAAAAAACATTAAAAAAAAAAATACTTTTATTGAAACCAATCTAAAAAAGGATCTTCATTAGATTTAATAGAAGGAGTAGGTTCATCAGAATCAGGATAACTTGAAAAATTAGAAATATCATTTTCACTTTTAACTTTAGGTTTATAAGGAGGAGGAATTTCTTTTTCAAGTAATTTTTCCCAATCTAACTCTTTAAAAAACCTATGTCCCTTAATATCTTTAACACCTCTTTTTAAATTACCATATCTTTTTGTTAAATCAGCTTCTAACAAATGTTTAACTAAGCTTTTAGCATTAGAATCAAATCCACTTGGAAATCTAATTTTACCTTTTAAAATTTTTTGATAGACCATCATAGGATCATCATCACTAAAAGGATCAATTCCAGCAATCATTTCATATAATAAAATACCACAAGTCCACCAATCAACAGGTTTACCATGTCCTTTATTTAATATTATTTCTGGAGCTAAATATTCTGGTGTTCCACATAATGTATAAGTTCTTCCTTCTACTATTTTTGCAAAACCAAAATCTGTTAATTTTAAATATCCACTTTTATGAATTAAAATATTTTCTGGTTTTAAATCACGGTATATTATATTTTTGGAATGAAGATATTCAAATATTGATATTATTTGAGCTATGTAAAATCTATATTAATATTATATATGTGTTATTTTATTATTTTTTTTACCTTGCTTGATTTGCAGGAAATCTTCCTATTCCTCTTAAATATGTAAATAATTCTCCTCCGTTGATTAATTCTAAAGATAAATAAAGATATTTTTCATCTTGAGAAAAACCATCAAATGTTATTACAAAAGGATGATTTATCATTGCTAATATTTTTATTTCATTTGCGATGTGATCTGCTTGTTTTGATTTTAATATATCTATTTTTTTCATTATTTTCATTGCAAAATATTCTCCTGATTTCTTGTTTTTTGCTATTTTTACTCTTCCAAATGCACCTGTTCCTAATGTATCTCCTAATTCATAGTTCTTTAAGTTCATTAACTTTACTTTATCTCCCATTTTTTTATTTTATTTTTTTTTTGGAAGTTATAAATTTAATTTTTGTCTTTTTTTCAAAAAAGGTTTTTTTCAATTTTTGAATATTATTTTATTTTTAATTTTTTTTTAAATGATACATACTTTAATTGTTTTTAAAAATTAAAATTCCTTAATTCCTTTCTTTGTTTTTGGAGGAGTATAATGACGTAAAATTTTTGGTGTTTTTGGATCTTCCCAATATCCTTTTGTTTCAGAACAATTTGCATGTCTGTGGAAAAAAGTATATTTTGGTATTTTTTCAAAAAATGTTTTTCTCTTTTTTTCTTTTGGTAAAATTTTTTCTGGTCTTTCTCTATGAATTACTATTAATGGTCCATAAGGTCCTGTTTCTATTCTTTTTACATCTTTTGTACTTTTAATAAAAGGATTTTTTACTTTTCTTTTCTTTTTACAATCAAATATTGAATTAAATTCATGCTTTTGTGTGTATATGTCACTAACTAATGTTTTTACTATTATTCTGTTATTTCTATTATAATCCATTTTTTTTATTTTTTTTAAAATTATATTTAAATCATATATTAAAAAAAGTAAAATATTTAATTTTTTAGGAAATAAAAAAATAAATCTATTTAGATAAAAAAAATTAAAATATTTTAGATTATTTAATTCAAGTTTTATTTATAAAAATGAAACTTTTTTTTATAGAATTTTCTTTAATATTGAATATCTATATTTACTTTTCTTTTCAACTTTAAATTTTTGAATAGCATTTTTTTCTTTTTCTCCAGAAAAATGAACATGATCATACCTAACATATTTCAAAGAAAAAAAATCTTCAACATCATAATCAATTTCTTTTTTTATTTCTTGAATAATAATTTGTTTAACATCAGTTTTAAAAGCTTGTTCAGCATTATCAAATTCATCCATTTTTTCTTTTTCTTTTTTGGCTTTTAAATTTCTAATATGTTCTTGTTTTATTAATTCTAATTTTCTTTTTTCTTCTTTTTCATCTAATTCTCTTTGATATCTAACTCTTAATTTATTTAAATAATAATGAATACCAGATTCAACTAAGTTATTACTAATATTTTCTACTATTAAATCTTTATTTGGAATTATTTTAATAAAGTGATTTTTAAAACACGGAACTCCTATTATATCATATATAAAATTTATTCTATTTTCAAATGAATTATAAAATTTTTCTTTTTCTATTGAAATTTGATTTAATTTATTATCTTTTTATTTTAAAACATTTGTTATTACTTTTAATATATTATAATCATTTATATTTCTATTTTGTTTTGAATTATTATTT
>JAEEGI010029387.1_pt1 | contig 10389 bp, 8 predicted proteins | sample 8958751 | NCBI WGS metagenome assembly JAEEGI01 (sample SAMN16246545, study PRJNA631951) | gut metagenome | biome: gut microbiome; feature: rumen; material: KS-attached | host: Bos | place: Iran: Karaj | collected 2018-10 | reverse complement strand
AAGCAATCCCAGCTTCCTTGACCTGGATATGATGATCGAGGCCGGAATGCTGGAGCAGCAGGACGTGGACGCCATAGACTGGGGCGATAATCCCTCCAGGGTGGACTACGAGAAGGTGGAGCAGGGCAGGGCTAAGCTCCTCGAAGGGTTTACGAAGGAAGCGCTTCAGGCTGAGTTCGAGCGCCAGTGGAAGCTCATGCGGGAGTATGCCCACGATAAGGGCATAGGCCTGATCGGCGATCTGCCTATCTACGTGCCCGCCGAATCCGTGGATGTGTTGGAAAACCCGGACCAGTTCCAGCTGGATGAGGAAGGCAAGCCCATTGCCGTGGCTGGCTGTCCCCCGGATGCCTTCTCCGAGGACGGACAGCTCTGGGGCAATGCTCTCTACGACTGGGAGGCCATGAAAAAGACAGGCTACAACTGGTGGATACGCCGCATAGGCAGAGCCAGCAGCCTCTTCGACATGGTCAGGATAGACCATTTCCGCGGCTTCTCCCAGTACTGGGCCATCCCCTACGGGGACACCACCGCAAAAAACGGTCACTGGGAGCCGGGGCCCGGCATAGAATTCATAAAGACCATAAGCAACTGGTATAAGGATACCCAGTTCATTGCCGAGGACCTGGGCGTGGTCACCCAGGACGTGGGGACCCTGCTCAAGGACAGCGGCTGGCCCGGCATGAAGGTGCTGGAATTTGCCTTCGACCCGGATTACGACAGCGATTTCCTGCCCCACAACTATCCGGAGAACTGCATATGCTACATCGGGACCCACGACAACTGCACCGCAAAGGGCTGGGTGGAGAACGATGCTCCCGAAAGCAACATAGAGTTTGCGAAAAAGTATCTGAATATCACCGATGACGAGGGCATGGTCTGGGGCCTTATCCGCGGCGGAATGGGCTCTGTGGCAAGGCTGTTCGTTGCCCAGATGCAGGACTATCTGGAGCTGGGAGACGAGTCCCGCATCAACCGTCCCGGCACCCTTGGCCCCGAAAACTGGTCCTGGCGCATGACAGAGGAGCAGCTTAAGGCCGCCCCCGCAGAGCGCATCCGAGAAATCGTCAAACGCTATGGCAGACTGTCAAAAACCTCAGAATAAGCTTGACTTTAAGCAGTTTAAGCTGTAAAATCTGCATACAAAAGAAATGGGTTTTGTGCCTGGTAAGGTCTATGACTGGAGAGGGTTGCCCGTTTCTTTTTTTATGTCTATTACATCGTATAGATACATTTTATCATCATCTGCATGTCTGACTATTAGTGAAGCGTGAAATACATTATATCGTTCAACGTCGCCGCTGTCTGAAAAAACAGGCAATGCAAATCTTGAGTTAAAGCGGTACCAACCTTTAGCGGCATCCTTAATATGTTTCTCTTTGTTGTTTTCCCGGAAGTGCTTTGATGTCGCAATTTCTATCATTTCGGGCAGGGCTTGTGCCGCATTAGCTTTGGCTTTAGCTATTGTCCCTTTCAAGTTATATGTATTCAGTGACCCTGTATACTCATCCGGAAGATCTCGTCCAAAATAAATGACATCTCCTGTTGATATGATTTCATAAAACTCACCGATGTATTGCCTCAAGTACTGCTTGACATCGTTCCACTGGATGTTTCGTTTTCCCTTAAATATGACATCATTGATCAGTACTATCTTGTTCCCTTCCAAATCATGAATAATGTTCACATTTCTAATCATTTTTTAGTCTCCTTTTCTTTGGAATTGGTACTTTAACCTTTCTAGACGTTGCTAATGATAAAATAAGACACCGAGAGAAAGATTCCCTCGGTGTCTGTCATTCGACATTGTCAGCAAAACTCCCACATTTTGTGGTTATATATGGTCTTATGGTATTGAACTGATTAGTCCGTCTAAATTATATTATCATAAAGAAGCCCTCCTGTCGATGCAAAATAATAATAATTTACATATATAATAGAATTTACGAGTTTTAACAAATTGTGAATTTGTAAATCGATTATTTAAGAAATTATTCATTTTGGATGCATTGAATAGGAAAAAGATGCTGTGATAAAATAGTAATGATTCCGATAGGAAAATCATCAAAGTATTTAAATAATGTGAATCTTTTGTATCGCCTATGCAAGTAGACGGGCAAGCGAAAACCCTTATGAATAATATTTTGATAGATTTGACCTTCGGCGTTGAATCGTGCCTATACCATCGCATGGTTCGTACTTGTCGCGGGTATTTTTATGCCCAAAAAAGAAACGGAGGAAAATGATGAAGACAACAAAACCAATGAAGTCTCACGAGCTGAAGATCATTCGTGAAAAGTTGCTTGAGAAGACGGGATGCCGGCTTAAGGATTATCTGATTGAACAGGCTTTTACCAGGAGTTCCTACTCGAAAAAATTTGGAGGGGGAAGTAATGAAAACTTTGAATATATAGGCGATGTAATTCTTGGGTATCATGTTGTACGAATTTTATATGATCACTATGGTTCAATACACGTTGGCAATGATGGTGCGTATTATGCGTTTAGTGCTCATGAAAAGGATTTTACAGCGCTAAAAAGTAAAATTGTCAGCAATCACACCCTTGCAACTGTTATGGATGAGTGGGATTTGAGTCAATATATGATTGTGGGCCAGTCAGATATTGATAATGATATCGACAAACAAGAGAAAATCAAAGCAGACTTATTTGAAGCAATAATCGGAGCAATTGCAGTTCAGAACAATTGGGATCAAAACGTTATGCAGGAGGTTGTTCTAAAAGCACTGCCTATAGAAGAATATATACTTGATTTCGAAAGGACTCAGTTCCGACTGCCCGAATTCAGCGCAGAAAACGCTGTAAATACTCTAAAAGAGCTTGCTGAAAGCGAAAGATGCTCTTTTCCTAAATATGAAATAGCGGGACCAGAGCAACTTGGCTATAATGAATCCGGGCAGCCAAGATGGACATGTAAATGCTTAATGGAATTAGAAGGAATCACCAAACTCGTTTTGGCACATTCGAAGAAGGATGCAAAAAAATATGCTGCATATCTGGTTCTTTGTGATATGTTTGAAATTCCAAATGAGTATGGTAAAAACAAAAAGTATCCCGTATGGGGTTTTAAAGAAGGAAGACTGATTCCAAATCCACCATTTGATTTCTGACAACAGTGATTTTGTGAAAAGTATCTCTCAACAATAGTCGCAATAAAAAGAAGCTAACAATTGACCTTCACCCTGCTGAAGTATATAATAATTCTGTTAATGAATGCTTTAGGTTTTTTATGGAGGAAAAACAATGATTCTTAAGATCGGCGATGCAATGCCCAACTTTACCTTTGATACCGGCTTCAGAGATGGCCTGACCATGCAGGAATACTGCAAGGGCAAGTTCAGAACTGTAGTATGGGTGCTGCGCTACATCGGCTGCCCCACCTGCAGACTCACCGCTGAGCTCATCAAGGAGCAGTACGACAAGTTCACTGCCAAGAATGCTCAGGTCCTGATGGTAATGCAGAGCGACAGAGAGCACATCCAGAGAGAATACAAGACCGCAGACTTCATGCCCTTCGAGACCGTTCTGGATCCCGAGATGAAGATCTACAAGGCTCTGGAGATCAAGCCCGCTGAGAGCAGAGAGGCTATGATCGGAAGCACAGATCCCGAAGCAGCAAAGGCTGCCTTCGCAAAGATCCGCGAGCAGATGGCTGCTTATGGCTTCGCTCACGGCGATTATGAAGGCGATGAGATGCAGCTGCCCGCAATGTTCATCCTCAACGAGGACGCAAATGTTGTATGGGCTCACTATGCACAGAATGGTCTTGACATGCCTCTGGTAGAGGATGTTCTTGAGATGCTGCCCGACGCACCCAGCTACGAGCCCAGAAAGCTCAAGGCCGGCGACAAGTTCCCCAACTTCACCTACAAGACCACCTGGGAAGACGGAAAGACCACCGACGAGCTGTTTGCAAAGGCTGACAAGACCGTTTACTGGGTACTCCGTTACCTGGGCTGCACAGTATGCAGACTGGATGTGGAGATGGTAAAGGAAAGATACGCAGAGTTCCAGGCTAAGGGCGCTCAGGTTGCCTTCATGATGCAGAGCGACAGAGCTCACGGCCTTCTGAACTTCGGCGAGGACAGCTCCGCACTGCCCTTCGATCTGATCCTGGACAACAAGCTGGATATTTATCAGAGCCTTAAGATCGAGGCCGCCAAGAGCAAGGGCGAGCTGGTCAACGAGGAAGGACGTCCCAAGATCGTTGAAAAGAGCAAGAAGTGCAAGGAATACGGCTTCTCCCATGGCGATTACGAAGGCGACGAGCTTCAGCTGCCCGCAATGTTCATCGTTGGCAAGGATGGCACCGTTCTGGATGCCCTCTATCCCACCAGCCTGATGGATATGCCCACCATCGATGAGGTTCTTGCAAAGCTGTAAGGCTGTAAACTGACACAAACCGGGCGATATGGATGCTCCATATCGCCCTCTTTTATATGATCGGAGGATGAAATGGCAGGAAAAAGGCTGAATGCGGGAGAAAAGTTCCCGAATTTCACATACGACACAGGCTGGGAGCAGGGTAAGACCACAGATGAGCTGTTTGCGAAGGCTGACAGGACCGTGGTCTGGGTGCTTCGCTACATAGGCTGCACCGTCTGCAGGCTGGATGTGGAGATGGTAAAGGAAAGATATGCGGAGTTCCAGGCCAAGGGGGCTCAGGTGCTCTTTGTTATGCAGAGCGATCAGGCTCACATAAAGAAGGAATTCGGAGAGGACAGCGCGGCGCTTCCCTTCGATCTTATCTGCGACTCGGAAAAGGCCATCTATCAGGCTCTTGATATTAAGCCTGCACCCAGCAAGCTCAAGCTTCTTGGCGGCATCTCAGAGCTTGGCAAGATGAAGAAGAAGGCTGACAAGTGCAAGGCCTACGGCTTTGAGCACGGCGACTACGAGGGCGATGAGCTCCAGCTTCCTGCCATGTTCATCGTGGACAGGGAAGGGACCGTCCAGTTCGCCCACTACGCAAAGGGCATCGTGGACATGCCCGTAATAGACGAAGTCCTGGCAAAGCTGTAGCACAAAGCATAAAAAAGGCCCGGAGCGGATGCTCCGGGTTTTATATTTTGCGTTTAATTGTTTATCGCTGATAGACGATTAAGCTTTAGTTTGCGGGCTTTTCCAGCACTTCGAAGTCACCGATCTTGTAGACCTCCTTGGCGTCGTCGCTGAAGAGGAAATCTATGAAGAGCTGGGCCTGGCTCTTGTACTTGCTGGCCTTGCAGACTGCTGCGGTGAACACCTGATCGTATTCCTTGCCGTCTTCGTCAATGGCCTTGCCCTTGAACACATCTACTCTGGTGTCGCTCCAGATCTTGTCGTTCTTGTTGGGGTTGGCCTCGCTCTTTTCAGCATCGTCGTTGATGACTCCGATGTAGTTCTCGTCCAGCCAGTTCATGCAGAGGGCTTCGTCGCTGATGTAGATGTCGCAGTCATAGCCCGCCTCTATCTTGGCGGCGTGCATGAAGGTGTCATCGTAGTTTATTTTAAGAAGAATGTTCTCGTTGACCCTGCTGAATCTGTCCGACATGCCCGAGATGGCCAGAATGGAATCTATGGGCGCGTAAACATTGAGCGTTACTGTCTTTTTCTTCCCGACGCTGCAGGCGCTGAGGGCAAAAACCATGCAGCATACCAGAAGGATGGCGGCAGCTTTTCTCAGTCCTTTTTTCATATATGTAAACTCCTTAATTCATAGAAAAAACACATAGTAAATTCTTGCCTTGAGGGGCAAGTTGAATTAAAATATGCAAGATAATATAGCATACTTTTAGAAAGGTAACAAGTCTAAATGATAAAAAAACTGGCATCCTGCGTAAGGGAATACAAATGGCTTGCCATGGTGACTCCTCTTCTGATGATAGGGGAGGTCATCTGCGAGACCATGATCCCTTACCACATGGCAGATCTTATCGACCTGGGCATCGAGGCCGGAAACATGGCCATGATAAGGACCATAGGCCTTAAGCTGCTGGCCTTTGCCCTGTGCAGCATGGCCTGCGGCGGCCTGGCCGCCATCACCTCCTCCGTGGCATCGGCGGGCTTCGCCTCCAATCTGCGCCATGATATGTACGATAAGATCCAGAGCTTTTCATTTTCCAACATCGACAAATTCTCCGCCAGCGGCCTGGTCACGAGGATGACCACTGACGTTACCAACGTTCAGATGGCCTTCGGCATGCTGCTTCGCATGGCCTTCCGGGCCCCTGTGATGCTCATCTTTACCAGCTTCATGGTGGTGCGCATCAACGCTGACCTGGCGAAAATATTGCTGGGCGCTCTTCCCATACTTGCTGTGGGCACCTATTTCGTCATGACCAGGGCCCACAAGTGGTTCCGCCGCATGTTCGACATCTACGACCGCCTGAATCAGGTGGTGCAGGAGAACATCCGCGGCATCCGCGTGGTGAAGGCCTTCGTCCGCGAGGACCACGAGCGGAGCAAGTTCAAGGACGTGGCAGACGATGTCTACAGGACCAGCCTTAAGGCGGAGACCATCATGGCCTTCAGCGAGCCGGGCATGATGATAATCATGTACACCTGCACCCTGCTGGTGTCCTGGTTCGGCGCAAAGCTGGTGGTGCAGAATGTGCTCACCACGGGTCTTCTCACCACCTTCCTGAACTACGTTATGCAGGTCCTTGGCAGCATGATGATGCTGGCAGGCATAATGATGATGATGACCATGTCCGCGGCAGCTGCGAACCGCATCTTCGAGGTGCTGAATGAGGAGCCGGACATCAAGGATACAGAGAACCCGGTCATGGAGGTAAAGGACGGCTCCATACGCTTTGAAAGCGCGGGCTTTGCCTACGGCGAGAGCAGAAACTGCTTAAACGATATAAACCTGGACATCCATTCCGGGGAGACCATAGGCATAATAGGCGGCACGGGCAGCGGCAAGACCTCTCTGGTGCAGCTTATACCAAGGCTCTACGATGTGAACGATGGCGCGGTCTATGTGGGCGGCGTCAACGTTAAGGATATGGACCTGACGGCTCTCCGCACCCAGGTGGCCATGGTGCTTCAGAAGAACATACTCTTCAGCGGGACCATAGCGGAGAACCTCATGTGGGGCAATCCGGATGCCACCGAAGAACAGATGTGGAAGGCTCTGGACTGGGCTCAGGCGGACTTTGTCAGGACCTATGAGGATGGCCTTGAGCACTGGGTGGAGCAGGGCGGCTCCAACTTCTCCGGAGGCCAGAGGCAGCGCCTGTGCATAGCAAGGGCGCTGATAGGTCATCCGAAGATACTGATCCTGGACGACTCCACCTCGGCTGTGGATACCCACACCGAATCCCTGATCCGCCAGGCCTTCGCTGAGGAGCTGCCGGACATCACCAAGATCATTATCGCCCAGCGCATCAGCTCCGTTAAGGACGCGGACCGCATAGTGGTCATAGACGGAGGCCGCATCGACGGAGTGGGCACCCACGAGGAGCTGCGGGAAAGCAACGAGATCTACAGAGAGGTATATGAATCTCAGACGAAGGGAGGTGACTTTGATGAGCCAAACTAAAGAAAGCGCAAACAAGGCTTCTCAGGGCGTGCCCTACAGAGTCGCCCACCCAAAGGACGCAAAGTCCCATTCCAGGGCAAATCCCGCCAAGCTGATGCAGGGCGGTCCCAGAAGAGGCCCCGGAGCCACCGGCGGAAGGGTAAAGCTTCAGGCGGACACGGTGCCCACCCTTAAGAGGCTATTCGCCTACATAGGCCACGGCTACCTGCCCTATTTTGTACTGGCGCTGGTATGCATGGTGGTGGTGGCCCTTATAAGCGTCAGGGCATCCCTGTTCCTTAAGACCCTCATAGACGACAACATCAAGCCCCTGCTTCTTATGGGCACCCCGGACTACTCCGGGCTTAAGAAGGCCATACTCACCATGGCGGGCCTTTACGCCATAGCAGTTGTGGCCAGCTTCTCCAGAAGCATGTTCATGAGGGTGGTGTCCCAGGGGGTCATCCGCGAGATCAGAACGGACCTCTTCAACCACCTGCAGACCCTGCCCATAAGCTATTTCGACACCCATCCCTACGGCGATGTGATGTCCCGCTTCACCAACGACACCGACTCCATGCGTCAGGTCATCTCCCAGAGCCTGCCCCAGGTGCTGAGCTCTCTGGTGACCATAGTTTCAGTGTTCACGGCCATGGTGCGCCTCTCCTGGAGGCTTACCATCGTGGTGCTGATCTGCGTTGTGGGCATCTATTTCATAACCATAACCATCGGCGGCCGCAGCGCCTTGTTCTTCAAGGCGCGTCAGAGCGCCCTGGGAGAGGTCAACGCCTTCATCGAGGAGATGATGAACGGCCAGAAGGTGGTCAAGGTCTTCTGCCACGAGGACGAGGCCATGGAGGAGTTCAATTATCTTAACAGCGACCTCCGCCAGAAGACCACCAAGGCCAATTCCTACGCCATGGTGCTGGGTCCCATAATGATGAACCTGTCCAACGTGCAGTACGTCATAGTTGCCGTCATCGGCGGCTGGATGGCCATCAACGGCATCGGCCACCTGACCCTGGGCTCCATCGTGTCCTTCCTGACCCTCTCCCGCAACTTCAGCCAGCCCGTGAGCCAGATCTCCCAGCAGATCAACTCCGTGGTAATGGCCCTTGCAGGAGCCACCAGAGTCTTCAAGGTCATGGACGAGGCTCCGGAGCTGGACGAGGGGACCATAACCATGGTATTCGTGAATAAGGCTGAGGATGGTACCCTTACCGAGAGCCCTGTCCGCACCGGCCACTGGGCCTGGAAGATCCCCGAAGGGGACGTGGATGCGGTCATCGAGGAAAAGGCCAGGGATTACATCCAGAAGAAGGATGGCTATTACCTTCAGGAGCTGCGGGGCGACGTGCGGCTCCACGATGTGGATTTCAGCTACACCCCCGAAAAGCAGATCCTTTACGATATAAATCTCTACGCAAAGCCGGGCCAGAAGATAGCCTTCGTGGGCTCCACCGGCGCAGGAAAGACCACCATCACTAACCTGATCACCCGCTTCTACGACATTCAGAAGGGGCAGATCAGCTACGACGGTCTGGACATCATGCGGATAAAAAAGTACGACCTGCGGCTTTCCCTTGGCATAGTACTGCAGGATGTGAACCTGTTTACCGGCACCATCGCGGACAATATCCGCTACGGCAGGGCTGACATAACGGACGAGGAGGTCCGGGCTGCGGCTAAGCTGGCCAACGCAGACAGCTTCATAGAGCTGCTGCCGGAGGGCTACGATACTGTAATAAGCGGCACTGGAAGCCAGCTGTCCCAGGGCCAGTGCCAGCTGCTGTCCATCGCAAGATGCGCGGCGGCGGATCCCCCGGTGATGATACTGGACGAGGCTACCAGCTCCGTGGATACCCGTACCGAGGCGCTGATCCAGCAGGGCATGGATTCCCTGATGCACGGCAGGACCACCTTCGTGATAGCCCACAGGCTCTCCACGGTGCAGAACGCCAACGCCATAATGGTTCTTGAGAGCGGCCGCATAATAGAGCGGGGCGATCACGACGACCTCATAGCTCAGCAGGGCCGCTACTACCAGCTATACACAGGAAACAGCGCAAAGGCAGCAAAATAGCAGCTGCTTACCGCAATCAACTGCCGCAGGGCTTCAGGCTCTGCGGCGTTTTAATATGATCACTCATAGCTCAAAATGCTTGACAGGGGAGATAACGATTGTTATACTGTCATTCAGTTAGCCATGGCTAACGCAAGGCCCTTCCTATTATTTTAATTTTCATACATGTCCCATGAATGCAAAAAACTTTGATATTAAAAGCGCTCTGCTGGAAAGCGGAAAGAAGGAATTCCTTCGCTGCGGCTTTGAAAAGGCTTCACTTCGGACCATCTGCCGCAACGCTAAGGTGACCACAGGTGCCTTTTACAGCTATTTTTCGAAGAAGGAGGACCTCTTCAACCAGCTTGTGGAGCCCATGCTGACGGAATACAGAAGGGTATATGATCATGTCATGGAAAGGGAGCTGGAGGACCTTACTCTGAGCTCGGACAATGAAGCCCGTATAGTAGGATTTGTGGTCAGCCACAGGGATGAATTCCGCCTGCTTTTCGACTGCTCCGACGGCACTCAGTACAGCGGATTTAAGGAGGAGCTTCTCGAGGGGCTGTTCATGCAGGGCTATCAGAACTACTTCGACCGCTACAGCGGCAAAAGTGTGGACCCGGATCTGGTAAGGATAATCCTGAACATGAAATTCCAGCAGTATATGGAGCTTATCTACGGAGAGTATTCAATGGAAAAAATCAAAAAACTCACAGCGTGGCTCTCGGTCTATTCCGAAGCCGGTTTCAAGGCTCTGATGAAGAGCATATCAAACGAAGGACAATAAAAGCCTGACCGGA
>JAEEGI010029383.1_pt1 | contig 10391 bp, 6 predicted proteins | sample 8958751 | NCBI WGS metagenome assembly JAEEGI01 (sample SAMN16246545, study PRJNA631951) | gut metagenome | biome: gut microbiome; feature: rumen; material: KS-attached | host: Bos | place: Iran: Karaj | collected 2018-10 | reverse complement strand
CGAAACGTGATATGGGCAGTGAAGTCCTGGTTCACAGATCCCCAAACCTGTGTGATCAGAATGAAGAGGTGCTTAAGTGCCTTGGAATCGCAAAAAACAGCGGCGTTGAATGGGAAGAGATGGCTATACTTCTTCGGACCAACAGACAGGCAGGGAATTATGCGGCGCTCCTTAAATCAAAAGATATCCCATGCAGCATTAATGAACAGACAATACCTTATTCATCTGTTTATATAAGGGATATCTGTGCTTATATGGCTTTGTCTTCCGGTGATGATTCAAGAGAAACACTTTTGAGGATCGTAAATAAGCCCGTCCGGTACATTAAGCGCGCGGCTATGCCTTCGGATCATGTGTCAAAGGAAACTCTGATGGCATATTACAGGAACGATAAATACATGACAGAACGCATAAATACGCTTTATAAACATCTATCCAGGATCAGAACCATGAGTCCGCATCTGGCGGTCAGGTATATATGCAATACGATAGGATACACTAAATATGTTAAAGAGGATGTATCAGCGGAAACATATCTGGAGTATCTCGAGCAGATAAACTCGTTTACCGCGCTCATAAAAGAATGCGGCTCATATAAAGAAGTGCAGGATATGCTGGATATGATAAAAAGCAGATCCTCAGAGCATAAGCACACAGGGGCAGAGCCTGGAGTCCGCATCCGTACCTATCATTCCTCCAAAGGACTCGAATATGACACAGTGATCCTTCCTGATGTGAATGAAGGGAGAACACCCTCTAAGTCAGCCCATACCGAATCAGAGATAGAAGAGGAACGGCGCATGTTCTATGTTGCCATGACACGCGCTAAGAATACACTTTGTATAGTGTACAGAACTGATGAGAACCGTAAACCAAGTCGGTTTATTGAAGATCTGCTCAAAGATTATTGACACAGGTACGCAGATATGATTAAATTGAATGTCATTTGGATATAGATCTATGTGACTTTTACATTTTTTTTGATAATTGGTTTATATGGAGGAGATCATGAAAAGGAGACTGCTTACGGTAACACTGGCACTGGTTATGACAGCTTCCATGATAGGGTGTGGCGACAGACCGACACCTAAGTCGAAGGATGAAGTCAAAACCGAGGAAAAACAAGAAGAAGTAAAAGAGGCTTCTGAAAAATCTGATAGTGAAAATGAAAACTCAGAAGAGATCAAAAGCGATGAGACTGAAGTGAAGTCAAAGACTCCATCTGGTGCTCCACAGCTGGTACTGTATAAGAAGAATACATATGAATTCTCGGAAGACGGGGAGTATAAGGAACTGGTCAGAGGCCGTTTTAATATGCCTCTACTGTCTGATAAGAGCGCACAGGAGTATCCGGCCCTTGCAGCGGCTCTTGAAGCGGATTGCAAGAAGGAGACAGCGGCATATGACGCTCAGATAACTCAGTCTGTAACAGATGCAAAAGAGTGGTACACAGAAACCCCTGATGCGTTCTATGGTCCGTGGGAGACTACTCAGGATGTGAGCGTTATGAGATGCGATGAGAAAGTTGTCAGCTTTTTTTTGCCTGTATATCAGTTCATGGGCGGTGCGCATGGTATATACGGCAACGGCTATGTAACATATGATACTCAGACCGGTAAGGTGCTGCATCTGTCGGATGTATTGACATCTACTGATAATCTGACTTCCATGCTCCATGATGATCTGCTTACACAGTATGCAGATGATCCGGATATGTTTTTTGATCTGGACGGAAGCCTTGCCAATTACGTTGACGGTGAAAGCTATACCGTGGAAAACGGCGATGATACAGAGTACTATACAGGTTATACCTGGGCGCTGTCGTCAGAGGGGATCGAGTTTTATTTCGGCCCTTATGAACTTGCAGCTTATGCGGCTGGCGCACAGTCTGTAACATTTAAATATGCTGATCATCCGGAACTGTTTAAAGAAGAATATCTGCCTGATGCAGGTTCCGGGAATTTCCTGGAATATTTCGGAAATTACACTGATAAATATGATCTTAACGGAGACGGCAAAGGTGATGTTATCCAGATAGAATTTGAATACAATGATGATTATACGGAAAAAACCGGCGCTAATATCAAGGTTAATGACAAAAGCGTAAAGCTCGGTGGTGATATGGATCTGGTCAATCTTGATGATGAGATCCCGGGATACTATATACATCTGGCATCGGGAAAAGACTTTGTATATGTTCTTGCTGATGATTTCAGTGATTATGTCAGATATATAATATATGATGTTACAGGCGCAGATCTTAAGCCGGTTGATGATATTGTATTCTCAAGAAGCGTATTTGATTATGATGAAGATCCGCTTGCATTCAAGGAGTACTTCCTGTATGATCCGGACTGCATGTATCTGGCTACTAAATTCGATGTTATCTGCTCATTTACAGCGGCAAAAGCTTATCATGTGGGGGATGACGGCAGACCGGTATCAGATGATGATATCTATACCGTCGTATCTCAGGTTGCGTATGAACCGATAACAAGCATCAAGGATTTTGAGTGTGAAGTGATAGGAGACGATGGCAGCACTTCTAAATCCACTCTTAATGCGGGGGAGACATTCAGACTGCTTACTACCGACGGAGAGACCTATGTGGATGCTCAGATATCAGATGGCAGAGTAGTGAGATTGTATTATTCGGGTACAGGCTATGAAATGAAGATAAACGATATTCCGGCAGAAGAACTATTCAAAGAACTGATGTATGCAGGATGAATTAACAAAAATGATGTATGCTGCATGAATTTACAAAATGATGTATGCAGGATGTTAAAATAGTGTGTTCAGAACAGATAAACTGAAGCAGTTAGAATACAGTATTGACAATATCTGAGAATTTTTGTACAATATTTATAAGTCTAATTGTTTGTGGAGGTAATATATGGCTATAGGCGCTATAAGCGGATACTCAGCTGTAAGCTATGATCCATATATCTACAATTCAAGACAGGTAAGCGCGGCAAGCATGAACGCCATTAAACCCATCTCTGATGATGCGACTGAGGGTGGCGTTGATTTCAGTGCTGTATCGGATAAAGGTTCGCAGGAGAATATCAATCCCCTTCGTCCCGGACAGACACAGGATTTTGCCGGAGTACTTATGAGTCAGATGGCTCAGAGCAGCATTCGCCAGTATCAGCTTATGGGAGAGGCAACCAAGGTACCTACCGAGGCTGAAGCACAGGCGCCGCTTGTGGCTGACTTAATGGCCGGTTGATTTATTAATTGTTGGGGGTCACTGCTAAAAAGGCAGTGACCTTTTTTTATGTGTCAAACTGATTTTGCGTTGGTTATTAATATTTGATATTATTATACGAGTGTGATGTGATATTATTCGGTTTTTCAGGAGGTCTGATATGCCCGGAGGATATGTAGCCGGACGTAAGTTCACCAGTGAAACAGAATATAAGGAAGCATTAGAAGATTTACGGATCATCAACAGACTTAAAGCTCAGACTAATATGGATGATCCTAAGTCTGTAAGGAAACTGTATGCCTCGATCCAGTCCGGTGAGATTAGATTTAAGACCGAAGTCGGGCGGGATTTTGATGATGAGATATATGAACTGATCGAGGATTTGGAGAAGAAAGAAGCAGTAAGGACTTCCAAGAAGGTCGATATAAAAGGTAAGATTGCAAGCGCCATTCCGGGTAAAAAAACATCTTCAAAAGATAATGCATCTGTCAAAGCCGACAATAAAGATAAAAAGAAAAAACAAAACAGATCCGATAAGGATAAAAATGGTTCAAATGCTGATTTTTCGGATAGAAGCAGCAGTTTGGAGGTTACAGCGGGATCAGACAGGTTGGGATCCGACAGAAATAAACCATTAAATACTCGTGATGAGATATTAAGTATCGCAAACCGTGAGATACGGACCAGACGTGAGGAGACCTCGGGACATTCCGGTATATCAGGAACTTCATCCCGAGGCCGGACCAAATCCAATGCCAAGTCCAATGATCCCCGTATGTACAGATCACAGACTGATTCTCGGTCACAAAACCAACGTACCATGCAGCCTGATAACAGTCAGATCGACGCAGCAGCGAAAGAAATATTACGAAGAAACGCCTTGCGGCGAAATATCATAATTGCCGCCGCAGGTGTGATCGCGGTCTTAAGTCTCGGATATTTCACCATATACAGCAGATCCGCTTATCTGGCTCAGTCTGAATATGATGAACTTGCTTCTCTTAAGGGGACGGATCCCGTCAGCAGCAATATAGAGCAAAAGCCCCTTTTTACACTGGCAGAGGCTGAGAAGGTTCCGGATATTCTGGATGAATATAAGAATATATATATTAAGAATAAGTCGGTTATCGGCTGGATTACGATCGAAGGAACCGGCATAGATTATCCCGTGATGCAGACAGTTAACAATGACTATTATCTGGATCATGATTTTAACGGCAAGGAAGATAAGAACGGATCGATATTCCTGGACTGTAACTGCAACGCCATGTTCAGAAGCACCAATCTGATCATCTACGGACACCATATGAAATCCGGCAAGATGTTCGGTAATCTCAAGAAATATGAATCTGAGGATTATTGTAAGGAACATAATATCATTCAGTTCGATACCATCTATGAAAAAGGCCTGTACGAGGTTATGTATGTGTTCAGGGACAATATCAAGGACGCGGAAGACGTAAGCTTTAAGTATTATCAGTTTATCGACGCCGCATCACCCGAAGAGTTTGAGTCCAATATGAATGCGATGTCAGAGATGAGCCTGTATGATACAGGGGTTACAGCCACGTACGGAGATGATATACTTACTCTGTCAACCTGTAACGGATCCACCTCTACCGCAAGGTTTGTCGTGGTTGCAAAGCGGATCCCTTCATCTGAAGTTACATATGTATATGAGAAAAAGTGACATTTATGATATACTCTGAGCCTGTCTTAGGGTATTATATTATGTATGATCACTGCAGAATAAGCGGTATCATTATATAACGGTCCGGTCCGATCAGACCGGGACATGGAAAGGGAGGAAAAAACTATGTTTGTTGATTCGTTTTGGTCGCTTTTGCCGCCTATCATTGCGATAGTACTGGCACTTGTGACCAAGGAAGTGTACTCGTCATTATTCATCGGAATACTGTGCGGTGGTTTGCTTTATTCGGGATTTTCATTTACCGGAACCATAGAGCACGTATTCGTCGACGGCATGGTAGGTTCACTTGCTGATTCCTGGAATGTGGGCATCCTTATCTTCTTAGTTATACTCGGAACCATGGTCATGCTGATGAACAGGGCAGGAGGAAGCGCTGCTTTCGGAAGATGGAGTGTTGAACATGTTAAGACCAAGACCGGCGCTCAGTTAGCCACAATGGTTCTCGGTATTCTGATCTTCATCGATGACTATTTCAACTGCCTGACAGTCGGAAGTGTTATGAGGCCGCTTACCGATAAACATAAGGTATCCAGAGAGAAGCTTGCGTATCTGATAGATGCTACGGCCGCTCCTGTATGTATCATCGCGCCCATCTCTTCATGGGCGGCAGCTGTTACGGGTTTTGTAGACGGAGCAAACGGATTATCATTGTTTGTTAAGGCAATTCCCTATAATTTCTATGCACTTCTTACCATCGCAATGATGGTAACCATCATTTTCACCAAATATGATTACGGCCCGATGAAGCTTGCAGAGCTTGCGGATCTTGCGGCTGGTAATTCGAGCGATACTTATCCCGAACCCGGACTTACGGGAGCTCAGGATCAGCCTAATCCGCCCATATCCCAGAAAGGTAAGGTTATACATCTGGTTCTTCCCATCGTTACGCTTATAATCTGCAATGTCATAGGTATGATCTATACAGGCGGATTCTTTGAAGGTGAGAACTTTATTGATGCTTTTTCCAATTCGGATGCATCTGTAGGACTTGTGTATGGCTCTGTTGTAGCTCTGCTTATCACCATTATTTTCTACCTTGCAACCAGAGTATTAAGTTTCAAGGAGTGCATGAATGCTGTGCCTGAAGGTTTTAAGAGCATGGTTCCTGCTATACTGATCCTTACATTTGCATGGACGCTTAAGGCTATGACGGATTCACTTGGTGCTAAGGAATATGTGGCAGGCTTGGTTGAAAACATCGCCGATAATAACGCGCTGATGAGCTTTCTTCCTGCATTTGTATTCCTGGTAGGTACTTTCCTTGCTTTTGCGACAGGTACCAGCTGGGGTACATTCGGAATCCTTATCCCGATAGTTGTTAATGTGTTCGGCGCAGATATGTCCAATGAACTCATGATCATTGCCATAAGCGCATGTATGGCAGGAGCTGTTTGCGGAGATCATTGCTCACCCATATCCGATACCACGATCATGGCCAGTGCCGGAGCGCAATGTGACCATATCAAGCATGTTTCAACGCAGCTTCCTTATGCTCTTACGGCAGCCGGAGTTTCCTTCGTTGCATACGTGATAACCGGATTTATACGTAACTGGCTTATCTGTCTGCCTATAGGCATACTGTTGATGATTGGTACGATAATCGCTATCAAGAAGTTTGATAAGAAGGCGGTTGCATAGAGATAGGTAATATATGAATCCTATTCTGGTATATTACAATATTTTATTTGTGATATCTGTTATCCTGCTGTTCCTGCTGGTCATGCGCTGGCAGGTTCAGCTGGATATTGACATGGCTGTGCTCTTTACACTGGTTCCGATTACTCTTATCGGTTATATCAAACTCGCTAACTCTGATAATATTTCAACGGCGATATTTGCAAATCAGATAGTGTATCTGGGCGGATGCTTTCTTCAGCTTCTCATTTTTCTTGTAGTATGTACGCTTTGTCATATCAGACTTTTCCGTTTTGTCCGGTTTTTCCTGTTCGGACTTGCGATCGTTTTGTACTGCTTTGTCTTAGGCATGGGCAGAAATATGTATTTCTACGAAAGTATAAGTCTGGGTAAGGAATACGGAGTAAGTGTGCTTCATAAGGAATACGGAATTGTTCATACGATATTCTATGGCGTGCTTGTGATGTATGTTCTCCTAACGCTTGTGATGGTGTTTTATGCTTACAGGACCAAAAAAGACGTTTCTAACAAGAATATGAGCATAGTAGCTACAACGATAGTGGTCAGCACTTTACTGTTTCTTGGAGGGAAGAGGATAACCGACGCCATTGAATTTACTCCTTTTTCATACATACTGTCTGAGATAGCATTTCTTGCCATCGCTTACAGGATAAGGCTGTATTCCATATCGGGAGATATAGCATCGAATGTCCTGGAAGGCGGAGAGGATGGTCTGATATGTCTTGATCTTAAGAAAAAGCTTCTTGTATATAATAAAGCCGCTGTTAAGATGATCCCTGATATAGCAGACATGAAGGTCGATAAGGAACTGGATGAGGGTAACGAGATCTTTAAGAAGATAAATGTCTGTATAGAGGACCTGTCAGCCGGAAGATCGGGGTATGATATCTTATTTAATAATGATGGTTATGTGTACAGGGCTAAGCCAGAATTCTTAAGGGATCATAGGAAGAAATGCGGATATTATGTCCTTATAAGCGATGTTACCTCGGAGCACAGATACATTGAACGTATGAACAAATATAACGAGGAACTGCAGGAAGCCAGAGATAAGGCAGAGGCTGCTGACGCTGCCAAGACACAGTTCCTTGCTCAGATGTCTCATGAGATCAGAACGCCTATCAACGCTGTTCTGGGCATGAACGAGATGATCATGCAGGAGACGGATGATGAGGTTATACTGGATTATGCTGAAGGGATCAGCTCGTCAGGTCAGAATCTGCTGTTTCTGATCAACTCAATACTTGATTTCTCCAAGATCGAAGACGGCAAGATGGAGATAATCGAAGAAGAATATGATACTGTCGCGCTTATCATGAATCTGGTCGGTTCCATGTCATCAAGGGCAGAAGCCAAGAATCTGAAATTCGAGGTGAAGGTTGACCGGAATCTACCGGTTAAACTTATCGGCGATGATGTCAGGATCAGCCAGGTTATCCTTAATCTGCTTAGTAATGCGGTTAAATATACCGATGAAGGCATGGTCGCTCTTAGCATCGAAGCTAAAGAAGGATTAAGCGACCATAATGCTTTTGAGGATAATGTTGATGGCTCTGATACTGAGGGAACAAATAATCGCATTCGAAATGGTGAGGTTGTTCTTCATGTTGAAGTAAAAGATACCGGCATAGGTATACGTACTGAGGATATGGGCAAGCTGTTTGATGAGTTTTCAAGGTTAGATCAGGCTAAGAACCACCGCGTCGAGGGTACCGGACTGGGCATGCCTATTATATACAATCTGCTTAAGCTTATGGGCAGCGAGATCCACGTTGAAAGCGAGTACGGCAAGGGCAGCGTATTCTGGTTTGATCTTAAACAGTCAGTTGCAGACAAGACTCCCGTAGGAGATTATAAAGAAAAGGTCCGCATCGCCAATACCAGAGCAAAGCAGGAGATAACTCTGTATGCGCCTGAAGCTAAGATACTTGTGGTTGATGATAATGCGCTTAATATCAAGGTTACACGCGGATATTTGAAGATATGTGGTATAATTCCGGATGAAGCCATGTCCGGCGCAGAAGCTATAGAGCTTATAAAGAAGAATACTTATGATGTTGTACTCTTGGATCATATGATGCCGGGAATGGATGGCATAGAGACGCTCTTTGCCATCAGAAAAGAGAATCTTGCGCCTAAGAGCACTGTGTTTGTCGTGCTTACGGCTAATGCTATAGAAGGTTCAAGAGAAATGTATATGGAAGCCGGTTTCGATGATTATATATCGAAGCCTGTGGAACTTAAGACGTTAACGAACAAACTTGAGGGATATTTGGAAAAGACTGAGAATGTTTGAATTTGGCTGATGTCATTCTCAGCGAAGTGAAGAATCTCCAGGCTGAATAAAGAGAGGAGAGAGGACAATGGGTTTTGACATTCAATATCTGCTGTGGTTACAGGAGATCAGGAACGCAACGGGAGGCATTTTTGATGAGATCTTTAACGGTATATCCAAATTTGCAGTGGATATTCTTATATTTCTGCCGTATATCGTGTATTGGTGTGTGAATAAGAAATGGGGCTACAGATTTCTATACGCGGTATGGGGCGGCGAAGTTGTAAACGGCGTGATCAAGCTTACGGTATGTGCTTACAGACCGTGGATACGATCAGATCTGATAGAGCCTGCCGGAGACTCCAAGACTGCGGCCACCGGTTATTCATTCCCCAGCGGACATACCATGTGCGCTACCACGATGTACGGAACAACATTTACCTGGCAATGGAATAAGAGGAGATGGATCGCTGTGGTGTGCGCGGTAATGATCTTCCTGACAGCTTTTTCCAGGAATTTCCTGGGCGTGCATACTCCGCAGGACGTTTTGGTAAGCTTCATTGAATCATCTATTCTTGTTATTGTTATAGCTATAGTTCAGGATAAGATCCACGGCAATGACAAGCTTCAGGATATACTTACACTGGTTGGAATTATAGCTATTATCGGAGTTCTGATCTATATCATCAATAAGCCTTATCCCATGGATTATGTGGACGGCGTGCTGCTTGTTGATCCCCAGAGGATGATGAATGATACATTTAAAGGATGCGGAGGAACGCTTGCACTTCTGATAGGTAGTTATATTGACAGACACAAGATTCATTATGAGATACCCGTAGGCGCACCAGAACTTCCTATGCTTTCGGCTGTCGGCATTGCGATCATGATGGCGTGGAGGAGTTATTTCCAGGGTGCAACCGTTGTGCTTGCTTTTGGTGCTCACTGGGGCAACTTTATTGGATGCTTTATCATGATCATATTCGCCATGGTAGCCTGGCCTCTCGTGATCAGGTATTATACAAGCGGGAAGGCGAAGTACGCGAACTCTGCAAAGGGTGCTAAAGCCGCTGGTGATGCTAACTAAAGCCGTGAAATTACTTTCTGTTTGTTTGGAACTGTGATCATTTGGCTTTTACATTCAAAATTCGAAATTCTTTGTTTTTGAAGGTAAATATATGACAATATTTACCTTAAGAAACGAATAATTAGAAAAAGTAGACGTAATCGTTACGTCTATTTTTTCAATTATTGGAGAAATGTACGTAAATTCACCCGACGATATACCTTCAAAACTGATTATATGAAAGCTTTGTAGGTAAATAGATCAGCTATAAAGGAATGATTTCCTTCTGCACTATATCTTGCATTTTCTTCTTGCAAAAACACCAATATCTAGTAAAATAGAAGTATATGTGGTTTTATGGGGGTACTATGCCTATATGTATGACTGCATATCAGACCCTATAGTTGTGGATATAATAACAATTAACCCTGAAAATAAGCGGTTTTATATCGAAATAAGTATTAGATTCATA
>JAEEGI010029382.1_pt1 | contig 10392 bp, 7 predicted proteins | sample 8958751 | NCBI WGS metagenome assembly JAEEGI01 (sample SAMN16246545, study PRJNA631951) | gut metagenome | biome: gut microbiome; feature: rumen; material: KS-attached | host: Bos | place: Iran: Karaj | collected 2018-10 | reverse complement strand
ATCTTATATTGTGTGCCAAGCGGGTCAATTGCCTTGACGAATCCTGAAAAGATAAACGTCACGGCAACAACCAACCGGCAGATATTCACGAGCAGTTTCACCATTCGCTCAACTTAATCACACCGAATGCAGCATAGTTGATGATGTCCATATAGTTGGCATCGATGCCCTCGCTCACGAGAGTGTTGCCAGCAAGGTCTTCAATCTCCTTTATGCGCTGCAATTTGGTAAGTATAAAGTCTGTGTAACTGCTAACGCGCATCGAGCGCCACGCCTCGTCGTAGTCGTGATTCTTGCGAAGCATCAGTTGCAACGCCTCGTCGGCATGGGCATCGTAGAGCGCCATCGCGTTCTCGGGCGACAAGTCAACGGAGTCAACGTAACCACGCTCCAACTGTATGAGCCCCACGATTCCATAGTTTATCAGGGCGATGAACTCTGGCCGTATGCCCTCGCCCACCAGCGACTCTTTCTTTATCTCGAGCGAGCGTATGCGCTTTGCCTTGATGAACAGCTGGTCGGTAAGCGACGACGGGCGCAGGATACGCCATGAAGCACCGTAGTCGTGAAGTTTCTTCGAGAACAGTTCGCGGCATTCTTTCATTACCGCTCTGAACTGTTGCTCTGTGTTGCTTGCCTTGTTACACATTATACTTTTAAAATTTGGGTGCAAAATTAATGTATTTTTCCGATATAGCGAAGAGAATCACGTTAAAAAACACAATTAGCCCTATTGCTATCGCAATAATCGGGCGTCATCACCCTTCTTTCTGTTTCTGCCTTATCAGTTTCACCTTAGCACACTCGGTGTCGAAACGTGTCTGCAGAGAGTCACGTTTCAGCCTCAGCATGTTCACACGCATCAGTTCTTCCTCCGTTGCTGTGCCCTCAGAATGATGCAGTTCGGCCATCTTCTTCTGCGTGTTATAATCCGTTTTCAGTTCCTGCAGCTCGGCATCCATACGCTCCACGTTCTGCTGTGCCTGCTTCAGACATACATCTTGATAGAGCGTTAGCGCACGCTGACGCACCTCGATGGCATTAGGATAGACACGTCGCAAAGAGTCGATGCTGGCAAGAGCAGCGTCAAACTGTCCTTCCTCATACTGCTGTTGTGCTTGTTTCAACAACCCCATTGCCTTCTCTTGAGCATCCGTCTGCTTGCATGATGCTAGTGCAACTGCAACCAGCATCATCAATATAATTGTTTTTTTCATAATTCTTTCTGTCGTTCTATCTGCGTTATAACGTTGCAAAGTTATACAATAAATCTGAAATGCGCATCTTTATGTCCGAAAACTTATGTCTTTGTGTCCAAAAAAGGTTCCTTTCTTTTTGTATTCCGCCTTTTTTGCCGTATCTTTGCATGCAAATTGAGCAATTTATGAGAATGTATAGCGACGCCGAATTGGCGAAGATACTCGATAAAGACATATTTCATAGGATTTCAGAGGTTGCCGACTCACTCGGAGTGGAATGTTACGTTGTGGGCGGCTACGTTCGCGACATATTCCTCGAGCGTCCATCTAACGACATCGACGTGGTGGTTGTGGGAAGTGGCATTGCCGTCGCCACCGAACTGAAGAAACGTCTTGGCAGGCGCGCCCATCTCTCCGTGTTCCGCAACTTTGGGACGGCACAGGTGAAGGTGATGGGTGACGTAAGTCGGGTGTTTGGTAATGGAGGTTTGGCGATTGATAATAACATGGTGGACAATAATAGTGACCGCCAACACCCGTACACCCAACACCCAATGGAGGTTGAATTCGTGGGAGCCCGCAAAGAGAGTTACAACCGCGACTCGCGAAAGCCTATTGTAGAAGACGGAACTCTGGAGGATGACCAAAACCGCCGCGACTTCACCATCAATGCGTTGGCTATATGCCTCAACAGCAATCGCTTCGGAGAACTCGTAGACCCTTTTGATGGCATCTATGACATGGAGGACGGCATCATACGCACTCCGCTTGACCCCGATACCACTTTCTCTGACTACCCTCTGCGCATGCTTCGATGCGTGAGATTCGCGGCACAGTTGAAATTCAACATCGAAGACGAGACCTTCGACGCCCTGTTAAGGAATGCTCACCGACTGAAGATTATCAGCAACGAGCGAATACAGGACGAACTGAACAAAATAATGATGACCGACAAACCCAGCCGCGGCATCTATGACCTCTATCGCTCAGGGCTTCTTCAGGAGATCCTACCCGAACTGTGCCTGCTTGACGCCGTGGAGACACGCAACGGGCGGGCTCACAAGAACAACTTCTACCACACTCTGGAGGTGCTCGACAACGTGGCACAGACGGTTCCTGAAGACTCGCTTTGGCTGCGCTGGGCGGCACTTCTGCACGACATCGGGAAACCCAAGTCGAAACGATGGGACAATGCTACAGGATGGACTTTCCACAACCACAATTTCATTGGAGCGAAGATGGTGCCGCAGATATTCAGACGACTGAAACTGCCTCTCGATGCCAAGATGAAATACGTGCAGAAACTTGTCGACCTTCACATGCGCCCCATCGTTATCGCCGACGAGGAGGTGACCGACAGTGCCGTGCGACGGCTGTTAAACGATGCTGGCGACGACATCGACGACCTGATGACGCTGTGCGAGGCAGACATCACATCTAAGAACGAGGTGCGAAAGGCCCGTTTCCGCGATAATTTCCGCATGGTGCGCGAGAAACTCGTGGAACTGAAAGAGAAAGACTACAAACGGCTGCTCCAGCCGGTAATCGACGGCAACGAGATAATGCATATGTTCGGACTTCAACCATCACGCGAGGTGGGCGAACTGAAGAAATGCCTCAAGGAAGCGGTGCTCGACAACCGCGTGGCAAACGAACGGGAGCCACTCATGCAAATGCTTGTAGAAAAGGCAAAGAGCATGGGGCTCGACATTGTTAATTCTATTTAATAATTCACGTGCAATCATTGAACGTAAAGAGAAATTTCATAACTTTGCACTTTGAAAACTAATTTTCCTGCATAAGTTTTCATTGAGAGGTTTAATAGAAAAGAACAACAAAACAGACAAAATAAATAAAATAGGTATGAAGAAAAAGAAATTCTTACTGTTCGCTGCTGTTACCGCCATGCTCGCTTCGTGTGGCGGAAATAATGGCGGCATGAACTTCGGCGACAACGAATATCCCGTCGAGACCGTGACAAACCAAAGTACTACGATGCAGACATCCTATCCTGCCTCACTGAAAGGAATCCAGGATGTGGAGATACGTCCCAAGGTGGCAGGCTTCATCACGAAAGTGTATGTTAAGGAAGGTCAGACCGTTGGCGCTGGACAACTGCTCTTCGTTATCGACAATGCCACTTATCAGGCTGCCGTACGTCAGGCCCAGGCTGCGGTAAACACAGCCACGGCACAATGCAACACACAGAAGCTTGCATACGAGAACAGTCAGAAACTCCATGAGAACAAGGTGATTGGAGATTTCGAACTGCAAAGTTCTAAGAACAGCTATGAAAGCGCATTGGCACAACTTGCACAGGCACGCGCTTCCCTTGCATCTGCAAGGGAGACACTGAGTTTCTGCTACGTGAAAAGTCCTACTTCAGGAGTCATAGGCAATCTGCCGTACAAGGAAGGCGCAATGGTAAGTGCCTCAAGCACGCCTGCACTGACAACGGTGTCTAACATCAGCACCATCGAGGCCTATTTCTCAATGGCCGAGAGAGACATTCTTAACATGACGAAGAATGCGGGCAGCATACAAGCCGCAATAGAGAGTTATCCTGACCTCAGGCTTCAACTTGCCGATGGCACCACATACGTGGAGACGGGTCGTCTGGCAAAGGTAAGCGGTGTGGTTGACCCCGCCACTGGCAGTATTCAGATGATAGCACGTTTCCCCAACCCACAGCGTTTGCTGAAATCGGGAAGTTCAGGTTCTATCATTAGCCCACGCTCTGAGAGCGGCGCTATCATTATCCCACAGAGCGCTACAGTAGAGGTTCAAGACAAGATATTCGTTTATACAGTAGGTAAAGACAATAAGGTTAAGTACACCGAAATCACCGTTGACCCACAGAACGACGGCAAGAACTTCGTTGTTACAAATGGCTTGAGCATTGGTGACAAGTATGTTACAAACGGAGTAACGAAGTTGAGTGACGGTATGGAGATTGTCCCAATAACCCAAGAGCGCTACAAGCAGAAAATTCGCGAACAGGCAAAGGCAATGACGGCTGGCGACATCGTGAATGGCTTGAAGAAGTAAATAGCATATTGTAAATCGTCAAATTGTTAATAGCATGACTTTTACACACTTTATAAAACGTCCGGTGCTCTCGACGGTGATTTCTATCCTCATCGTTATCCTGGGAGTCATCGGATTGGTATCTCTGCCTATTGAGCAGTACCCCAATATCGCTCCCGCCACGGTGAGCGTATGGACATCATACCCCGGTGCTGATGCCGAGACGGTGAAGAACTCCGTCATCACACCGCTCGAAGAGAGCATCAACGGTGTGGAGGGTATGGACTATATCACTTCTACCGCCGGTTCTGGATCGGCACAGATTACCATCACCTTCCGTCAGGGTTACAACCCCGACATGTGTGCCGTCAATGTGCAGAACCGTGTGCAGCAGGCACAGTCGCTGCTGCCTTCCGAGGTGACGCAGATCGGTGTGCAGGTGCAGAAGCGTCAGAACTCTCAGGTGATAATGTACGCGCTGGTGTCGCCCGACGGTCGCTACGACGACGAGTTCATAACCAACTATGCCAATATCAATGTCATACCGGCATTGAAGCGTGTTGAAGGTGTAGGCGACGTGCAGTCTCCTGGTATGAAGACCTACTCCATGCGTGTGTGGCTGAAGCCCGACGTGATGAAGCAGCACGGCCTGATGCCTACCGACATTACCGGCGTGCTGGCCGAGCAGAACATCGAGGCCGCTCCTGGTAAGTTCGGCGAGCAGAGCGATGTCGCCTTCGAATACGACATGCGCTATACCGGCCGACTGAAGACGGCTGAGGAGTTTGGAAACATCATCATCTCAAGTGATGCCAGCGGCCAGACGCTGAAACTGAAAGACGTAGCCGACATCAAACTTGGTGCACTGACCTACAGCGTGGCCATGCGCGACAACGGTATGCCTTCGGTCATGGGTATGGTGCAGCAGGTGGCTGGCTCTAACGCCACCCAGATTGCCCGCGACTGTAAGAAAGTGCTTGAGGAACAGGCCAAGTCGTTCCCACCGGGACTGGAATACCGCATCAACATGGACGTCACGGAGTTCCTCTTCGCCTCTATCGAGGAGGTGGTCTTCACCCTTATCCTCACGCTCATTCTGGTGTTCCTCGTGGTTTACGTCTTCTTGCAGGACTGGCGCTCTACGCTGATCCCGCTGATTGCCGTTCCCGTATCGCTCATCGGTACGTTCTTCTTCCTCAACTTAATGGGCTTCTCCATCAACCTGCTCGTGCTGTCGGCATTGCTGCTGGCCATTGCCATTGTGGTGGACGACGCCATCGTGGTGGTCGAGGCTGTACATGCGAAACTCGACCTCGGCTACAAGAGTACTCTGACGGCAAGTATCGACGCCATGAACGAGATTTCGGGCGCCATTATCTCCATCACGCTGGTGATGGCCTCGGTGTTCATCCCCGTGTCGTTCATGGGCGGCGTGACCGGTACCTTCTATAAGCAGTTCGGTCTTACGATGGCCATCTCTATCGTCATCTCGGCTGCCAACGCCTTGACACTTTCGCCGGCTCTCTGTGCCATCTTCCTGAAACCCCACGATAAGGATGGCCACGAGAAGAAGATGTCGATGCTCGACCGTATGCATACGTCGTTCAATGCGTCTTTCAACGCCATGAACGAAAAATATAAGAATGCCGTGCAGAAGTTGGTGCGCAAGCCCATCGTCGTTATTTCGACGATCATTCTGGGTATCGCCGTGCTGGGCATTACCATGTTTACCACAAAGACTGGTCTTGTGCCTGATGAGGACCAGGGTGTGATGTTCTGTACAATCACCATGCCGCCGGCAACCTCTGTGGCCCGCACCCAGCAGATAATCAATGAGGTGGATTCTATTATTGCCGCCTTCCCCGCCGTGCAGAGCCGTGAGCAGTTGCAGGGCTACAACTTCATCGCCGGTTCGGGTAGCGACCAGGCCACGTTTATCATCAAGTTGAAACCCTTCGAGGAGCGCCAGCACGGACTGTGGTGGAAGATCAGTGGATTGTGGAATGGCGACGGCATCTACCGTTTCTTCCTCGACCCCGATGCCGTGACGGGCATTCAGGCTCAACTGTTCATGAAGACCGCCCACATCAAGGATGCCAGCATTCTGGCCTTCGCACCTCCTATGGTGCAGGGTTACTCGGCATCTAACGGTCTTTCCGTTGTCATGCAGGACCGCACCGGCGGCGACCTCAACAAGTTCTACGGTGTCGTCCAGGACTTCCTGAAAGCCTACAACGAACGCCCAGAGGTGAGCCGCGCCCAGACCAGTTACAACCCCAACTATCCGCAATACATGATTCATGTGGATGTGGCCAAGTGTAAGCAGGCCGGCATTTCGCCACGTGTGGTACTCTCTACGCTTCAGGGTTACTATGGCGGACTCTATGCCTCCAACTTCAACAGTTACGGTAAACTCTACCGCGTCATGGTGCAGGGAGCACCCGAGACACGCATGAACGAGCAGTCGCTCAATAATATATATGTACGCACGGGAGCAGGCATGGCACCCGTAAACGAGTTCTGCCATCTGGAGCGTGTCTATGGTCCGTCCAACATCAACCGTTTCAACCTCTTCACCTCTATCAACATACAGGCAACCGTGGCCGACGGTGTATCTACCGGTGAAGCCATCAAAGCCCTCGAAGAGGTGGCTGCCCAGACGCTGCCAGCAGGTTATTCATATGAGTTCAGCGGCCTGACCCGTGAGGAAGCCAAGGCTTCTAACTCTACGTGGATGATCTTCCTGCTCTGCTTCATGTTCATTTACCTCATCCTCTCGGCACAGTATGAGTCGTACATCCTGCCGCTGGCCGTGGTGCTCTCCGTACCCTTCGGTCTTGCTGGCTGTTTCCTCTTTACGATGCTCTTCGGCCATGCCAACGACATCTACATGCAGATTTCGCTTATCATGCTGATCGGTCTGTTGGCTAAGAACGCCATTCTGATTGTGCAGTTCGCCCTCGAACGCCGTCAGACGGGTATGGCCATCACGTGGTCGGCCATTCTCGGTGCCGCAGCCCGTCTGCGTCCTATCCTGATGACCTCACTGGCCATGGTAATCGGACTGTTGCCTATGATGTTTGCATCGGGTGTGGGCAAGAACGGTAACCAGACGCTCGGTGCTGCTGCCGTGGGCGGTATGTTGATCGGTACACTCTTCCAGATTATCGTCGTACCAGGCCTGTTCGTCATCTTCCAGTCGCTGCAGGAGAAGATTAAGCCTATCAAGTTCGAGGACGACAATGCCAAGGTTGACACCGAACTGCTGCAATACAGCCGTCCGCTCGACATTCAGAATAAAGACTATGTAAAATAAAATAGGTGATGGGTGTAAGGTGATGAGTGTTGGCTTGTAGTTCCGCCACCATCACCCAACACCCAACATCCAACACCCAATAATGACAATGAAAAAGAACACAATAATCATGATGTTTGCTGCTGCCCTGCTGATGAGCAGTTGCGGACTCTACAGCAAATACGAGCGACCTGACGTGAACACCGATGGAGTGATACGCCAGTGGACTGACGGTGCCGACTCTCTGTTAGTGAATGACACTACCTCGTTCGGCAACCTGCCATGGCGGCAGGTATTCACCGATCCTCTGCTGCAAGCGCTCATACAACAGGGACTCGACCACAACGTCAACATGCTCAACGCTGCCCTCAACGTCAAGATGGTAGAGGAGCAACTAAAGGTGGCAAAACTGGCCTTTGTGCCGCAATTCACCTTCACACCACAGGCTAGTATATCCTCATGGGACTTCGGCAAGGCAACGCAGACCTACTCACTGCCTATCAACGCCTCGTGGAGCATCGACCTCTTCGGCAACCTGCTCAACCAGAAACGCTCAACACAGATGGCGCTCCTCGCCACGAAAGACTATCAGGTGGTGGTAAAAACACAGTTAGTGTGCAACATAGCGAACCTTTACTACACGCTGCTCATGCTCGACCGCCAACAGGAGATTATCGATGACATGGCAGCACTAACAAAGGACACCTGGGACATGATGAAACTGCAGATGGAGTTGGGACGCTACCGTTCCACCAGCGTGCAGAGTGCAGAGGCAGCCTACTATAACGTGCTGGCACAGGCAGAAGACATGAAGCGCCAGATATGCGAGACGGAGAACGCACTCTCGATACTCATCGGACAACCGGCACAAGGCATAGCACGAGGAAACTTCAAAGACCAAGAACTGCCATCAGAGTTCTCCACAGGAGTGGAAATGCAACTGCTCGCCAACCGCGCAGACATACACTATGCCGAGATGAACCTCGCACAGTGCTTCTACGACATAAACACCGCACGCTCACGTTTCTATCCAAGCATCACCATCAGCGCAAACGGCGCCTATACCAACAACCACGGCATGATAGTCAACCCCGGAAAGATACTGGCATCGGCTGTGGCATCACTGGTACAGCCTATCTTCATGAACGGACAGCTGACCGCCGGCCTACGCGTTGCCGAGATGAAATACCAGCAGGCATACAACACATGGCAAAACGCCATATTACAGGCTGGCAGCGAGGTAAGCAACGCACTCGTGAAATACAATGCCAACAAAGCCAAGAGCGAACTTGACGCCCATCAAGTGGAAGTGCTTAAACTCAACGTTGAGCACACCAAGATGCTCGTATCCCAGTCATCAAGCACATACCTCGAGGTGATACAGGCACAGAACTCACTCCTCAACGCCGAGATATCACAGGTGACCGATGACTTCAACAAGATGCAGGCTGTGGTAAGCCTCTACCAAGCACTCGGAGGAGGAGCAAAGTAAGAGAACAGGAGTTCATCGAAGCGAGAATAAATTAAATTCGTAAATCAAAACTCGTAATTGATAATATGATCAGCGACAAAGCAGTAATCAGCCCCAATGCGAAAATAGGTAGCGGAGTAACCATCTACCCCTTCGCATATATCGAAGACGATGTCGTCATTGGAGACGACTGTGTCATCTACCCCTTCGTGAGCATCATGAGAGGCTCCACACTTGGAAAGGGCAACAAGATACACCAGGGAACAGTAATCGGAGCCATACCGCAAGACTTTAACTACAAGGGCGACATGACACGCGTTGAAATCGGAGAGAACAACATCATACGCGAGAACGTTGTCATTAACCGCGCAACCTATAAGGAAGGCATCACGCGCATCGGTAACCGCAACTTCATAATGGAAGGGGTGCACATCTCGCACGACACCATAGTAGGTGACGGATGCGTCTTTGGTTACGGCACCAAGATAGCCGGCGACACCGAGTTCCATAACAGCGTGATACTCTCATCCAACGTCATCGTCAACCCAGGCGTGCGCGTAGGCATAGCAGCCATGATAAGCAGCGGATGCCGCATCAGCAAAGACGTGCCACCATACATCGTGGCCAACGGCAACCCCGTGAAATACAGCGGACTCAACGCACAAGTGCTCTCGAACCACGGCGTTGACCAGAAGACACAGAACCACATCGCCAATGCCTACCGACTCATCTTCCACGGACAAACGAGTCTATTCGATGCCGTGATGCAGGTGGAAGAGCAGGTTCCAGACGGCGAAGAGGTGCGCAACATCGTGTCATTCATCCGTACAACCAACCTCGGCATTATAAGCAAGCTATAAATTCATACCTATTTACTTAAGTAATAACATCACAACAGGGACAAGTCGCGAGACTCGCCCCTGTTTCTTTTATAACACTCTCTGTCTCAGCTCGAAAAGAAAGAATTAAGCATGCGTTAATGAAGAATAAACGATGAAAAATATGCTTGTTCGGAAAAATTGAAGAAAGAATATGAGATATACGGTAAAGAAAAAGAGAAACAAATTCTTTTGTCATGCTCACTTCTTTTTGTACCTTTGCACCCGAACTACTAATTCACTCAAGACAATGAACAGATTTTTTACTTTGTTATTATTAAGTGCTGCCGCAATTGGCAGTTATGCTGATGGCAAGCATGATGCCCCACCCACCGTTAAATTGATCGTATACGACACGCCTTGCCAAAAAATCACAGGTTTTGGCGCTGCATGTTGCGACGGAGCAATGAAACCGTTTGGTACCGATACCCAACCTACAAGCAAACTCTACGGCCGCAGGTCGAAAATCGGACTCAACATCATGCGCATGGAGATTTCTCCAAGTTTCACCGGCGATAACTG
>JAEEGI010029379.1_pt1 | contig 10392 bp, 7 predicted proteins | sample 8958751 | NCBI WGS metagenome assembly JAEEGI01 (sample SAMN16246545, study PRJNA631951) | gut metagenome | biome: gut microbiome; feature: rumen; material: KS-attached | host: Bos | place: Iran: Karaj | collected 2018-10 | reverse complement strand
CGATGGGCTCCTCGTAGCCGTCGATGCGCTCGCCGATGAAGTTGTAGGTGGAGTAGTAGCGTATCTCCTGAACGATATGGGGCACGAAATCCGACAGCAGCACGAACCCGCTGGCGTCGGTGGGCAAAGCGTTGCGACCCATGGCATTGCCTCCTGCGCTCATTCGCCCCGAGCGACGATCATCCACTCGCCCTTGGCGTTGAGCCCCAGCCACCACTGGTAGTCGGTGTACTCGCGATCGGGCTCCCAGGGGTCCCTAACGTCGGCGGCGGTGTGGAAATCCGTCAACAGCTCCATGACCTTGGAATAGGCGTTGCCCTCCTGGAGGGAATTCAGCCGGGCCAAATTCTCCTCCGTGGCGGCCTGGTCCCCGGCGTAGCGGATGCTGTGGAGCTCGCAGCCCGCGAAGGCCGCGAAGGTGCACTTGACGGCCAGCATGGCGTCCCGAAGCTCCTCCGGGCTATACAGGGCGCTGCCGCTGAGGTCGATTTCCACCGCCGGTGCCCGCTTGCCCGCAAGATACTCCTCCATGGTCATGGCGGGGTCGGCCATGATCTCCCGGGCGATCTCGACGCTGTCCACGTACCGGATGTGCCAAAGCTCGTGGCGGTAGCCGGTGACGTGCTCGAGATCGGGCAGATAGCGAAGGATGAAGCCGTAGTCGGCCAGCTTGCTGTGGATCTTGTCCCAGACGGGCCGGTACTCCTCCTTCTCCATGTCCTCGTTGTAGTAGACGTCGGTGAAGGTGCCGTCCTCGTTCTTCAGCTTGAAATAGAGGTCCAACGCAAGGCCCGTGTGGTGCTCGGAGTAGCCGGGCTGGGCCACGGTCTTGGCCGCGTAGTCCGCGCCGTACTTCGCGATGAAGCGGGTCATGATGTCCTCCTGCTCGGCGATGCTCCGGAAGGCGGAGTCCAGCTCCAGATAGATGCCGTCGTTCTTTTCGAGATCGTCCTTCAATTGCAGATAGGCCTCGTAAGCCTTTTTCTCCACCACCACCGTATCGTTCACAGAGTTGGTGACCGAAACGGTCTCGAGGGCTTCCTCCCATCCCTCGGGCAGGGCATTTACCTTGTTCACCAGGGCCATATAGTCGATGGCCGCCGTCCGCTCCGGTATGTCGAAGATCACGTTGTCGGGGGTAGCCTTGCGCTGGACGCCGTCGCCGTAGATGGTGGTCCAGTCGTCCTTCATGGAGATAGGCACCCAGTCGTATTCGGCGCAGAGCTTGGCCATCTTCTCCGCCTTGGCGGCGCTGCCGTTCTCCCGGACCTCGTCGTCGCAGCAAAGCATGAAGGCCATGCTGGGATAGGGGTTGTTGCTGGTGACGAACTCGGCCATGCTGGCGTCCCCGGTGCTGTTGCCGAAGGACAGGACCGGCTGCTTGCCGATCTCCTGGAGGATCACGGTGACCTTGTTCATCTTCAGGTTCTTCACGATGAACTCGCCGCCCAGGACCACGTCGTCCCCGTCGGTGAACACGTAGTCGAGGCCGTCCGCCTCCCCCTGCTGCCGGGCCACCAGCGTCTCGTCGGAGCCGATGATCTGCTCCGCGGGCACGGGAAGCAGGGAATCCTTCACGATGCCCCGGACGATGAGCCGGTCCGTGCCGCTGACCACGTAGACCTTGAAGTCGTTGGCGATCAGATAGTCCACCACCTGGAGCATGGGCCGGTAGAAGCCCTCGCCGATGGTCATGCCCTCGTACCCCCGGGCGGGCAGGTCACGGAACATCTTGCAGTAGGCCTCGAACTCCGGCACGGTCATGCCCGCGAAGGCGGAGGCCACGGACCTGCCGTGGTCCACCTCCAGGCCCGAGGCGGACTTGCCGGTGAGGATCATGTCCTGGATCTTTTTCGCCGTCTGCCGCTCGAAATCGCTGGCCTTGTCGATATAGTCCGGGTCCTGGGTCACCCGATAGAGGAGGAGGCTGTAGTCGAAGTAGACCGGGTCCGTCTCGCAGAACAGCGTGCCATCGAGATCGAACACCGCGATCCTATCCTCCGGCGGGATATACCCCACGCCCTGGGAGGTGACCATGTCCATATAGGCCGTCAGGGCGTCCTTAGCCAGGGCCCCCTCGGTCCACAGGGACAGGGGCGCGGTGGGTTCCGGCGTAGGCGCCGGCGCCGCGGTGGGCGCCGGGGTGATCTCCACCGTGACGGTCTCCTTCACGATCTCCTTCACGGGGGGCCGGTTCATCATGTACACCATGGCCGTGCAGGCGATGAAAGCGATGGCCAGGGCCACGATGGTTATGATCTTCCAGTTGTTTTTAGGTTTCGGTGCTTCGTTCATTTCTCAAACGCTCCTTGGTGTCTGTCCTTGCTGTCCTATTGGCCGACCTTCGTGAAGGGCACCCAGAAGATCTGGCCGTAGAGCTCGGTGTCCCATTCCGCGCTCCCGCTCAGCTGCCAGCCCTCCGGCACCGTCATGATCTTGACGTGGTACTTGGCGGGGGTGCCGCGGAATATGGCGGCGCCCTGGTCCGCCGAGGTGACGGGGACGCAGGTGGTGTCGGTGCAGAAGGTGATGACCACGCCCGTCACGTCCTCGTAGCCCTCCGCGCCGTAGCAGTATACGGTATAGGTGCTGAGGCTGGGATCGTAGTCCTCACCGGTGTACTCGTCGAACAGGTCCAGGAAGTCCTGGGTCGCCGTATAGGCGCCGCACTCGATCATGGCGATCCTGCCGGTCCGGTCCACCAGCATGGTGGTGGGGAAGCCCTCGGTGACGTACCGATCATACAGCCCCGTCCCCTCCTCGTGGGCGATGGGGAAGGTGAGGCCCAGCTCCTGGGCGTAGGCCTGCAGCACCTCGTCGGTGTCGGCGGCGTCCGGGCTCAGGGCGACGACGGCCACCTTGTCCTGGTTCTGGGACCAGGCCTCTTGCAGGAAGGGGAACTCCAGCTTGCAGGGGGGACAGTTGGTGAAGAACAGGTTGATGAGCACCAGCTCGTGGTCCTTCAGGGCCTCGGACAGGGTGAAGGCGGACCCGTCGATGCACGTGACGGTGAAATCCGAGAGGATCAAGCCGTCCTCCCCCACCGGCTGCGCCTCGTCGGCCCCGGGGATCCAGAATAGATCCGGGTCAGAGCAGAGGGAGGACAGCCCGTCGACCACCACCTTTTTGACGGTCATGGACCGGAACAGCTCGTCCAGTACGGCGTCGTAGTCCTCCATCTCCGGCACCTTTTCGTTGAAGGTCACCACGTACTCCACCAGGCCCCGGGTGAGATAGAAGTCCGTGGCCTCCCAGAAGCTGTACCCCATGCCGTACTCGAAGCCCAAATCCAGCAGGTCCTGGCCGGTCATGCCGATGAGGGCGTCCAGCTCCTCCTGGGCGGGGATGATGGCGGACAGGTCCCCCACCCGGACGACGGGCAGGGGGCCCAGCAAGGCTTCCTGCTTCTCGTCCCGCTGCTCGTCGAAGAAGTCGATGGCGTCCAGCTGCGCCGCCACGTCCGTGGGGACCTCCGCCTCCACCCGGTAGCTGGCGTCCTCCTTCTCGAAGGCGACCACGTACATGGTGTCGGTGAGGCTGGAGCTGTAGCGGGGGGTGGCGCCCTCGTCGTTCACCTTGTTCAGCACGGCGAAGACGTCGGCCAGGGTCGCAAAGGGGCTGTCCGCCAGGGGGATCTGGGGGATGGGATAGAAGACCCGCTCCGGCGTCGCGAACATGGCCTCATAGTCCTCCAGGGACGGGCCGCCCTGGATGTCGAAGTCCGCGGCCATGGCGTACTGGGACAGGTTCCCCTCCCATTTGACGGTCTTCACGGTCAAAGGCCGGATGACCTCCGCCACGTTGGGATCTTCGTCGGCGTCCACGTATTCCACGAATTCGACCTGATACTCGAAGGGCCCCTTGTCCAAACTGGCCCAGGAGAGCTTCTCCGCCTCGCTGAAGCCGTAGCTGCCCTGGGGCACGAAGCCCATGTCCAGCAGCTCCTGGCCGGTGATGCCCGCCAGGGAATCCAGGGCCTCCTGGGGAAGAAGGACCGCGGACAGGTCGTAGAGATGCTCGATGGGCAGCTCCGCCAGCAGCGCCTTTTCCTTCTCGCCCGCCTGAGGATCGAAGATGTCGATATCCATCAGCTGCTGGAACTGCTCCTCCGTCAGCGTGACGTCCGCCCGATAGTAGACGCCGTCCGCCTGGAAGAGCCGGACGTATTGGTTGTTCTCGCAGCCGTAGCCGGGGGATTCGAAGTCCCAGATATCGCCCAGGGTCTTCCAATCCGAACCCTCCGCCGCAGCGTTCCTGACGCCGGCGACGCCGCCCAGGATCAGCAGGGCGGCCAGCAGGACGGTCAACAGTTTTTTCATAGCCAGGTCTCCTTTACACCGTTTTCTGTATCGTCAGGACGTTTTGGCTGTATTTGTATTCATACGCCACATGGTCCATGGTCTTCTTCACGAGATAGATGCCCAGGCCTCCGATGGGCCGGTCCTCGGCGCTCAAGCTCACGTCCGGGTCCTCCCTTTGGAGGGGATCGTAGGGCATGCCCTTGTCGAGGAAGGTCAGCGTCGCCGTCCTGGTCGCCTCCTCGAAGGCGAACCGCAGGGTGACGGGGCCGGTCCCCGGCGCATAGGCGTACTGGGCGATGTTGGCCATGATCTCGTCCACGGCCATGGTGAGCTGCATCTTCGCCTTCATGGGGCAGCCCACGGCGTCCAGCTCCGCTTCCAGGAACTCGGTCACGGCGGGGATGTTCTCCACCGCGGCCTCCACCGTCAGCTCCCGGGCGGGCTGAGCCTGGGGCCCCTTGTATTCGAGGCACAGCATGGTGAGGTCGTCGAACTGCTCCGCCTCCTGCACGAAATCGTCCACGGAACGGCGCACGTTCTTCAGGATGTCCTCGGGCCCGGCGCTCGCGTCCTCGTTCAGGGCGGCGATCATCCGGTCGGTGCCGAAGAGCTCATTCTGGGCGTTGGTGGCCTCCGGCACGCCGTCCGTATACACGAACAGCTTGGCGCCGGGGGTCAGCTGCAGCTCGTAGGGCCGGTACCGCACGCCGCTCATGCCGCCGATGACCAGGCCGTGCCTGTCCTTGTAGAGGGCGAAGCTCCCGTCCGCAGCCTTGAGCACCGGGTACTCGTGGCCGGCGTTGGCCGCCGTGAGCTTGCCGGTGGAGATCTCCAATATGCCCAGCCACACGGTGACGAACATGCCCTCCTGGTTGTTGGAGCAGATGGCCTCGTTGGTCTTGGTCAGTATCTCCGCCGGGCTCTGGCCCAGCATGGCGCAGCTCTGCAGGATGATCTTGGACACCATCATGAACAGGGCCGCGGGCACGCCCTTGCCGGACACGTCCGCCATGACCAGGCACAGATGGTCCTCGTCGATGAGGAAGAAATCGTAGAAGTCGCCGCCCACCTCCTTGGCCGGGTCCATGGACGCGTAGAGGTCGAACTCAGGCCGGTTGGGGAAGGGCGGGAAGATGTGGGGCACGAAGGCCGCCTGGATGCGGGTGGCCAAGGAGAGCTCCGTGCTGATGCGCTCCCGTTCGGCGGTGATCCGGGTGATGTCGGTGATGTAGGTCTCGATCTGCTCCTCCATGCGGTCGATGGAGTCGGCCAGCTGACCGATCTCGTCCTTGTTGCGGATGACCTCCCTAAGCTTTTGGGCCGCGGCCCTGTTCTCCCGGGGGAAGCGGGCCGCCTCCTCCGTGACCAGGTTGAGGGGCCGGAGCAGCACCCGATGCAGGTACACCCCCTGGCCCGCGATAACCAGGAGCAGCAGGCCCACCAGAGCGAGAGCGACCTTGTTGAGGAAGGTGTTGCGCTCCGCGGCCAGCACGTCCATCTGCCGCTGGACGCAGAGGATCCCCTTCACCTGGCCGTCGGACCCCTTCAGGCCGATCATGGCGGTGATGTGGGAGTCGGTCTCGATGTTGCCCTTGTCCCGGATCACCAGCTCCCGATCCGCCGCGAGGTCGTAGAGGGCCCTGTACTTCTCCCGGTACTCGTCGTTGGTGGTCTCCCGCACGAAGCCGAAATCGTACTTGGTATAGGAGCTGTCATGGTCGATGGTGGAGAAGAGGAAGGTGATGTGGCCGTAATCCGACCGGTCGGGCACGATCACATAGATGAAGGTGGACCCGGAGGTGTTGCACAGATGGTCCATCCGGTTCCAAACGTCCATATACGCCGGGGTGGTCCCGCCGCTTTGGGCGTATTCGTCCAGCCGGTCCGCGTCCACCAGCTCGGCAGCCGTCTGGGCCGTGAGAAAGGCGCCCTCCGCGTACTGGTCCAGCAGCGCGTTGGTGAAGGTCCGATAGCCGATGATGCTGACGATAGTCGAAAACAGCACCAGCAGCAGCACGATGCCCGCTATGCTCTTGAAGGTCACGTGTTGGCGCAGCCGCTTCATGGGATCATTCCTCTCCTTCCGAGGCGCGAGGACCTTATTCGATGGTCAGGATGTCGCAGAAGCCGGTGACCTCGAAGATCTCCAGGATCATCTCGTTGGCGTTCTTCACCTTCATGGTCCCCTGCTGGTTCATGGTCTTCTGGGCGCTCAGCAGCACCCGGAGGCCCGCGGAGGAGATATAGTCCAGCTTGCTAAGATCGAAGGTCAGCGCCTCCACCCCGGGCAGGGCTTCCTTCAGGGCTGCCTCCAGCTGAGGCGCGGTCATGGTGTCCAAACGGCCCTCCAGGGCAATCAGCAGGGCGCTGCCGTTCTTCTTTTGCTCGATCGTCATGTTCGTATATCTCCTTTCAGAATGCTTTTTCAACGACCATCTCCACGGTGTTCCCGCGGATGAATACCTTGACTTCGTCGGCGAGGCGGGCGGTGATGGATTTTTCCAGCTCGTCCCACTTCTCCGGCTCCTCCGCCCGATGCTCCTCCACCGCGCTGCGATACTCCTTCATGGACCAGCCGTAGAGCATGCCGTGGGTGGTGACGCCCATGGAGGCGTCGAAGCTGGACACGTCCACATAGGAGAAGCCGTACTCCTTGGGGTCCATGGTGGCGCCGTCCGGCTCGGAAAGCTGGGTGAAGATGTCCCGTATCCGGCCCATGAAGCCCTTCACGGCGGCGTTCTTCCCCGAGGTGGCGGCCTTCAAGAGGTCGTCCCTCAGATCCGCGTTCATCCGCACCCCAGCCCGCAGGTGGAGCGAGAAGGTCTTCCCCTCCGCCTCCACCCAGAAGCTGGATTTGCCCTCGCCCACGATGGTGCGCAGCATCCCCATCATCTCCTCGCCCAGGAGCTGGAGCCGCAGGCTCTCCTTGGGGGTCAGGCCCCGATAGGCCGCCGCCCGCTCGGTCTCCTTCAGCGCCTCCGCCATGCCCTCGCCCAGGGGGCTGATCGCGATCACGTCCGTTTTCATGTTTCTCGTTCCTTTCGTTGTATTGATCAAAGGTTGTCCTTGGTTTCGTCCGTCTCCGGGTGCTCCATGCGCCGTATCCGCTCCGCGTAGGCGATGATCTTCTCCTTCCAATCGTCGTCCTGAGCGTTCAGCAGATAGGTGTGGAAGCCGTACTCCCTTCCCCAGGAGGCGATGACCGCCTCGTCGTCCACGTGCAGGGAGATCCGATACCGGCTGGGGACCTTCTGGGGCAGCCGCTCCCGGCGGTTCCCCTGGACCTCCCGCAGATGCCGCTGGGCGTTGACGATCCCGTCCAGCTCCACCCCGTAGCGCCGGAACAGCCGCCGGATATACCGCTCCGATCGCTCGGAGGAGGTGTAGATCCACACCTGGTAGCCCGCCGCCTGCAGGGAACGGATCAGCTCCGGGGTGCCCAGGCGCAGCCGTTCCGGAAAGATCCTGTCCCAGGGGAACGGCGGGGCCGGCTCCGTTTTATGGGTCCGAGGGGACACGAAGAGCACCTCGTCCAGATCGAAGGACACGCGCATCATGGGCGCCGAAGGGCTACTTTCCATGGTGCTCGAAGGCCTCCATCACGTCTATGACCCGCTTGGACCAGGCTTCCGGCCCCTGGCCCAGGCCGTATTCCTCCACCTGTTTCGTCCGGCTGAAGATACGGAGCACCGCCTCGTCGTCGATATGGACGGTCTCGGGGTACTTGGCGGTGATCAGCGCCTCCAGCTCCTTCCGGACCGCGCCGGCGTCGCTGGTCTTGCGGCCGGTGCCCGTGACGGCGCCGGTGACGTGGACGCCGTACTTGCGGAACAGGCGCTGGATATAGTCGGCGGAGTAGTACCCGGCGGTGTACACCCAGATGTCGTACCCCTTCTTGTTCAGATAGTGGAACAGGGCCGGGATGCCCCGCCGCAGCCGCTGCTTGTAGATGTTGCGCAGGGGGAAGGGCAGGGACTTCTCCATCCCATCGTCCCCCGCCGGGCGGAACACCACCTCGTCCAGATCCAGGGTGACCCGCTTGTCGTGCCGGGACCCCTGGAGGATGGCCTTGATGTCCATCTCCTGGGTCAAATCCACGATCTCCACGGGGATCCTGCTGAACCCCAGCCGCAGGGCCGCCGCCCACCGATGGTGGCCGTTCAGGATCAGGTACCCGTCGGGCCGGATCTTCTCCACGATCAGCGGCTCCTCGCAGTACTGCTTGGTGTGATGCCGCGCCAGGCGGAAGCTGTTCATGTACTCCGAGATGATCCGATAGTTGGGGCCCACCTTGGGGGAGCAGAACTCGTCGTCCGGGTTGGGATGGAGACTGGCGCAGGGGGCCCACCGGATGAGGGCACGCCGCAGCATCCCCGCCTTGACGGGCACGTATACGCCCTTATACCTTTTGACCTCATCCGCGATGAACTCGTCGAATGCCGTATCGCCTGCCATGGGGTCCGTCTCCTTTCAAAAAATCGTCCTATGCGCCATCCCCGGGGGCCTACAGGACCAGGGTCAGGTTGTTGAGGCCCAGGGAGTTCACGTAGTTGGCGCTCTTGACCGTCTTCATGACCATGCGGATGCCCATGTGGGCCACCGGGTCGTCGGTCTCGTGGAGCTTCAGGTATTCCACCGGGTCGAAGTTCACGCAGTTGTCCCGGATGCGGATGATCCGGCTGCTGCCCTTGAAGAGGATGCGCACGTCCACGCACTGGTCCTTCCGATCCTTTCGGAACCCATGCTCCACGATGTTGTTGACCATCTCCTCCACGCACAGGGAGATGAGCATGCTCTTGCGGTCGCTCTCCCCGTGGGCCTTGCAGAAGGCCGCCGCCTGGATGGAGGCCTCCTCCGCCTCCTCCCTGGACCGGACGGTCATCTCCAAAGTGTCCTCCTCCTTCACGCCGAAGAGCCGGGGCAGCAGGGCGAAGGTCTCCGCGTTCAGGGCGGGCTTATAGCTCTTCCTCCAGACCACGATGCAGATGAAGGCCATGGTCAGCAGCTCCCCGCCCAGGAAGGACAGCCATACGCCGGTGGTGCCGAACAGCCATCTGAGCAGGAAGGCGCACAGCACCGGGAAGGTCACGTTCTGCAGGAGGGAGATGACCTCGGTGAACCGGGTCCGGTTCACGCCCTGATAGTAGTTCTTGAAGGTGGTGTTGAGCGAGCAGGGCAGCAGCGAAAAGCTGAACAGCCGCAGGCCCTGGACCGTCATGGTCCGGGCCCCAGGGTCGGTCAAGAACAGGCCCGCCAGCGCCGGGGCCAGGAGCAGCACCGCCAGGACCAAAGCTGCGTCCAGGACCAGGGCGTACCAGGTCTGGGTCTTGACCAGGGTGTAGATGGCGGTCCGATCCTCGTCGCTGTAGAAGATGGCGGCCAGCAGGAGCGACACCGACGCCACGCCGGAGCCGAAGCAGTAGCAGATGTTCCCCACGGTGGAGATCACGGAGTAGGACGCCACGGCCATGTTCCCGCCTGCGCCCAACAGGATCTTGTTGAGGGTGAACACCAGCACCACCATGGCCAGGGAGTTGATGATGGTGGGGACGCCGTAGGCGAAGAGCTTTTTGCAGACCTTCCGGGTCACCGCCTTCAGCTTCAGCTTGAACATGCAGTCCTTCTTGAAGAAGTAGGCGAGGCCCACGATCAAAGCGAGATAGTAGCTGCAGCTGGAGGCGAGGCCCATGCCCAAGGTGCCGCCGTGGAAGACGAACACGTTGAGAAGGTCGAAGGCGATGTCGCTGACGGTCATCAGCACCACAGCGAGGGCCAGCCGGATCCGGTTCCCCGAGATCTGCAGAAAGGGCACCATGATCTGGGCCACGATGAAGGCCGGGGCGCCCACGATGAAGCCCCGAAGGTAGTCCCGGGTGAGATAGAAGACCGGGTTGTCCGGCCCGGGTTTGCCCGCCCCCAGAAGGGTGCAGACCGGGCCCACCAGCGCCAGGATCAGCACCATGCCCACCAAGGACACGCTGAGGGCCAGCACCGCCGAGGCGGAGAAGCAGGCGTCGGTCCCCTCCCGGTCCCCCGCGCCCATGGTCTTGCCGCACATGACCTGGATGCCCGCGGAGAGCATGGCCCCGTA
>JAEEGI010029376.1_pt1 | contig 10393 bp, 5 predicted proteins | sample 8958751 | NCBI WGS metagenome assembly JAEEGI01 (sample SAMN16246545, study PRJNA631951) | gut metagenome | biome: gut microbiome; feature: rumen; material: KS-attached | host: Bos | place: Iran: Karaj | collected 2018-10 | reverse complement strand
TGCAAGCCCTGCCGACGGCGGGATGGGCTCCGAGCGACGACAATTCGTACTTCAACAACCTTTTCCAATCGAGCACGGGCAAGCTGTGGAAAGCCGGTGCCGACGAACGCATCGTACGTTGCGACGAGCAAGGCAAAGCCTCGACGATGCTATCTGCCCAAGGTGGCATCGTAGCATTCTGCGAGCGCAAAGGTGTGACCTATGCCCTGTGCCAGCACGGATTCATGGAACTCGAGGGTCAGGCGACACGCTGTTTCGAGAGCGATGCGCTGCCGGCTCATTTCACGACCGCCATCGCTGATGCGCAGGGGAACATATATATAGGATCGCGCACGGAAGGACTCTTCTGGCTCCCTACCGGCGAGCAGACGATTCGCCGCCTGCCCGTACTTACCATCGGCGTAGATGTGAGCCGCGCCAGCATCGAGGCCCTCTTCCTGGACCGCCGCGGCAACCTATGGGTAGGCTGCCAGCAGAAAGGACTGCTGATGATCCCCTTGCACCGTCAACCGCTGTTCCGCACATGGAGCTTTTCGGCACAACATATACAAACGACCACGTCAGTAGCTGCCATCGTGCCGGGAAGCGATGCCGTCACGTGGTGCGCAGTGCCGGGCGACGGCGTCTATGGCTTCGATGAAAGCGGCTTTGTCGTCAGCCATCCCCAATCGCCCAAGGACATCGAAACACTGATGCGCGATGGCGAAGGCACCTATTGGTTGGGCTCGACCAACGACCTGTTCCGATACGACCCTTCGCAAGGCGCCTACGAACAAACGGCTCATCTACCGGGGACGCGCGTGAATCAGATCACCGATCTGGGCGCTGGACTGCTGGCCGTATCGGCATTCGGCGCAGGACTGAACATCGTGGACAAACGTACTGGCAATATCGTTCGTCACCTGACGATGCACGACACCGACACAACAGGACGGGGCAGACTAGTCAACGACTGGATCCACTGCATGGACATCGACCGGCACGGCCGCCTGTGGCTCGGCACAGCATCGGGCATCTGCTGCTATGATGCGGCCAAGAACACGTTCCGTCCCGACGGCATCGAAGCCTTTGCCGAGAACGAGGCCTGCCAGTCGTTGCGCGTACTGACATCAGGCGAGCTGGCTTTGGGATTGGAACGCGGCCTCTGCCGATGGACGCCAAAGGGCGGTCTCGCGACGGAAGAATGTGCCGAAGCGATGCGCGGACGGTCGATCTCCTACATCACCGAAGACCGCCACCACGACCTGTGGCTGAGCACCAACGACGGTCTGTGGCGATGGTCGCCAACGGCGAAGACGCTGGTCTCATACGTCGGAGCCGGAGGGCTTCAGGCGCGCGAGTTTGTACAAGGCGCCGGCCTCCAAACCGCCGACGGACATATCCTCTTAGGCACCTCGGACGGCGTGACCGTTTTCTCGCCCGACAGCCTGCACGCCACAAGCAGCGGCACGGAAAGCGTGCAGCTGACGGCGCTCGTCGTTGGCGGGCAACACGCCAATGTCACCACGCGCAGCAACGGTCGCAAGATCATGAACGAAGCACTGCTCGACAGCCATCACTTCCGCCTGAGTTACATTGATGCCACCTTCCAGCTGGAGTTTTCCCTGCTCCATTTCGACGATGCCGCCGACGTCACATTTGAATACCGGCTGGCCGATGAGAACCGCTGGCATATCTTAGGACGCGGACAGAACGCCATCGCCTTCAACCATCTGGAAGCCGGCGAATACGAGTTGGAAGTGCGGGCACGGCAAGCCGGCATCGTGACAGCATCGAGCAACTATACCATCGAAGTGCTGCCGCCATGGTGGCGTTCGCCACTGGCTTTCTGGATCTACGCCATGTTCTTTGTCACTGGCTTATTCGTTGCCATTAAGTTGTACAACCGCCATGTTCAGCAGCTGCACGACCAGGAAAAACTCCATCTGCTGATGAGCGCAATGAACGCCGACGACACACCGTTGACTTTGGATGAGATGAAACGAGCCATCAACAGCTTCGTACAGAGCCGTAAACGCAAACGTGGCATCTACGGCGACGTGGAAGCCGTGGCCGACCAAATGGGGCTGCCCGAACAGCGCGGCAACGATGAGCTGCTGATGGACCGTATCATGCAGAGCGTGAACCGCCACCTGGGCGACAGCGACTTCACCGTGGAACAGCTATGCAGCGAAGCCGCTATCAGCCGCGCTCATCTCCATCGTAAGATGAAGGAGATGACGGGCATGTCAGTGACCGAGTTCATCCGTGATATCCGGTTGGAGCAGGCAGCACGACTGCTGCGCGAGCAAAAGCTGAATATAACACAAGTGGCGTATAGCGTCGGCTTTTCGAGCCTCGGCTATTTCGCCACTGTGTTCCGTAAACATTTCGGTGTCGCTCCTCGCGACTATATGGCTCAGTGCCGTCCGTCGTAACGTACTTTCTTTCCGCCAACAACGTAGATGCCAGGACGTAGTCCTTCGAAGGCATTGGCAGCATCCGCCTGACGGCGCACGCAAATGCCGGCGATGGTATAGACGTCAACCTTTTCAGGCACAGCCTCGAACGTCTCGATAGCGTCGGGTTCGCCGGGCGAGTAGTCATCGTTGTTGGTGAGATACATATCATCGACGACGATGCTCTTGTAGTCGGCCCAGAAACTCACGATGCGAATATTCGAGAGGTCAACAGCCTGACCCTGCTTGTTGCCATTCGTGTACTTGATCGTCTGCAACTTGACCACAATCTGCTTCTTCGAACCGAAGTCCGCGGTGGAGTAGCAGTCGCTCCAAATGCTGCCGGCGGTGAAGAGGTTAAGGTGTGCACCGCTGCACGCACGCTTGAGCTTGATGACGAGGTACTTGTAATCGCTCCAGTCGGCACCCTCGCGGTACTCCCATCCCATCTGACCGTACTGCCCGGTCTTGAAGGTATGCGAGCTCTCGGTGTAGGTACCGTCGGAGAACAGGTTCGTGGTGATGTATTCCTTGGCGAAGGGGAAGAAGGTGGAACGTACGGTGAAGGTCGTGGTGAGCGTGTTGCCCATCGGATCCTTGTAGGAAACCTCGACATTGACGGTGCCTTCTTTCAATCCGCGCAGACGTCCGTTGCCGGCGCTGATGATGTCATCGGTGCTGAGGGTGTATTTGACCTGCGATGCCACGTTCTGGGAGTGACCGTCGCGGAAGATAGCCTTTACCTCGAGGGCCGTGCTGTTTCCGACCATGATTTCGATGACGTCTTTGTCGAGTACAAGAGATTCAGCGGTGAGCATATCCTGGTTGTAGCCCTCGAAGGTATCAGGATAGTAGTAGGATTCATCGTAGTCGCTCTCGGTGGTAAACCAGTCAAAGTCGGCGTAGCCCTCGCTGCCGTCCTGCGTAGCGTAGCAGAAGAGGCCGTAGCGGGCACCGACGAACACAGTGAGGCTGAAGCCCAGCGTTGTCTCGCCACCGATGGGCTGGTAGTTGATGTTGTCGAGTGAGTAGTAGAACTGCGTGCGGCTGGTGGCGTAGGAAACGGTGGCACGCAGATAGACGACATCATTGATGCCGACCTCCTCGACTTGCTCCGCAGGCGAGAAGCTGTCGTGGACGCGCAGCGTGTCCTGACGCCAGACGAGCTGACGCTGACCGTCCGTCACGCGCACGGCGAGCATGGCATAAGGATCCTGGAAGATACAGATACCGGCGTAGTCGCCCTCCTGCAAGTTGCTGGCATCGAGACGGATGGTACCCATAGAGGGTGCCTTCTCGTTGGCGAAGATGCGCTGAGTTAACATATTGCGGGCCTGAGTAAGACGTGAGACAGGAGCTCCGGTCTTCAGGCGCAGCCAGCCCGGACGCTCGAACAACGACCAGGCGCCGTCATCGGGATTGTGATTCCACTGCCACTGCATGCCCATGGGATAGCCGCGGAAGTTATCGTTCGTGGGCAGCGGCACGCGCTTCGTGGCACCGCCGGTGACAGGTTTCTTGGTCGTCTCGTAAGGCACGCCGTTGTTGCCCACGACTGGCCAATCGTTAGACCACTTGACGGGTTGCAGGTTGGGGAAGCGTCCGAGGCAACCCTTGTCCTCCTGCATGATTGTCCACCAATCGCCCGTCGAAGTCTCGATAAGAGCACCCTGATGGATCGTGTTGGGCTTATTATTGATGGTCTTCTCAACAAGCACTTTCTCCTCGTAGTTGCCAAAGATGCTCGAAGAGCGGAAAGCCACCTGCCCCGAAGGCCAGCCGCCATAAGTGGCATAGATATAATAGTAATCGCCTATCTTATAGAGATGCGAGCCTTCGAGACCTGAGTTGTCACGCTTGACAACCGTCTTCTCCTGAATGAAGTTGAAGTCCTCGTCAAGCTCGCAGATCTTGATTTCATTGATTCCGCAGGCAACATAAACCTTTCCGTTGTCGAAGAGCATACCTGGGTCGTAATAGATGCGCGAGAGCTTTTTCATCTCCCACTCACCCTCGGGGTCGCTTGCCGTAAGTACATAACCGCCAGCATCGTTACCGTTGATAAGGATATAAAACGTGCCGTTGTGATAAGCCATGGAGCAGGCCCACATGCCGGCAGCGTAGGCATTCTGGTCGTTCGCCAGACTGTAGCGGTCGGAGGCTGAAAGCTGCATGAGCGGCTGTGCGCAGTACTCCCAGTTGACCAAATCCTTGGACTTCAGGATCGTGGCACCGGGGAAGTGGTGCATCGTTGTCGAAACCATATAGAAAGTGTCGCCAGCCCGCACTACATCGGGGTCGGGGAAGTCGGCCATGACGACAGGATTCCTATACTTGCCGTTGCCCAAGTCGCCCATAACGCCGTTCTTGAAGTCAGGATGAGCCCAGTCCTTCTCGTAGTACTCGGCGTACCAGTCCATGCACGCTTTGCCACAGGCTTCCTCCAGTCCACCGAAAGCAGGTGTCACGGTGCCGTCGGCCAGCAGCTTGTCAACGTCAATCAGACAGCTGGTGCCGGAAAGGGTCATTGAGATATTGCCATAGTGGTCAAGCATCGCCTTAAAGGCCTTGCCCCACTTGGACGTGGAACCCGTGGCCCAAGTGCCGTAGTTGGGCTGCACCCAGTCGCCGTGCTCGTTGTAGTGACCCTCGGCATCGGGATTGGTAGGACTCCAGTCCACCTCGGTGATGATGACAGGTGCCGTTTCGACCACGGGTACTTGCTGAAGGAAATGGTTTATCTTGTTGTTCGGGTCTGGATTGGAATCACTGCAGTCATACCACCCACAATAGTCGTGCACGGCATAGCCGATGTTATAGCCTTCGATGGGGTGAACGCTGTAACTCACATAGTTGGATTGCCAACCTGTGCCTGGTGCCCAAATAATACCCGTAAATCCGTTCTTGCGGATTTTGTCCACAATAGGCTGGAAGTAGTCGTGCAATGCAGCAGGATCGTCTTGTCCATTGGCATTGAGCAGCGAGACCGGCTCGTTGGCCAGTTCGATGCTGATCTGACCTGAATATTTCTTGATGGAGTCGTTCTTACTGAAGCGGTCCCACACATCCATGAGATAGTCCTGATAGTAGTCGCCCACTTTCAGATTGCCGGGGCAGACACCGGGAGGACGCACCACGACGTACATGCCGTGGTTCATGGCTTTCTTGGCCAAAGGGAAATACAGCGACTTCAGATAGGTGGTCAGACGCGAACCTGAGTAGCGTGAAATATCGGCCTCGCCCGATTCCCTACCATCGCTCGTCTTATTGGGGTCGTTGGTCCATGCTGGGTCCATGTGCAGGCGGAATACATTGCATTTGGCCTGCTCAAGTCCCTTGAGCACTTTCTCAAAATAGTTGAGACAAGACGCAGCCCCGCTGTCATTATACCCCCCACTCCAACGGTCCTTGTTGAAGAATAAATTAGGGGTGTCCATCACACCATGGAGGACAACGTGGTTTCCATGAGTGTCGGCAAGGTACTTCCCTTCGACATGAAGGGTGGGCAGAGGCTTCACGCCTTGTGCCCATGATGCTATGACGGCGCAGAAAATCAGCATCAGAACCAAGCAGCATTTCTTTACGTTTTGAGTAGTCATATTGTTAATGTTTTAAGGTAAGATCATCTGAGGTATTAGAATTGGTAGAGCCTTTGCTGCCGTACATAGCGATAGACGGCAGGATGGAGCCAGCGACGTGCAAAGGCAAGTGGTCCCGAACGCAACGACTCACGTATCTGAGTGCTGGACACTTCGTATAACGCAGACCCCTCCCCAACCCTCCCCAAGGGGAGGGAGTGGTTACTACCCTTTGAGAAAACGGAAATCACTCCCTCCCCTTGGGGAGGGCTGGGGAGGGGTCTATTTCTTCCATAGACGATGATGTCGTGTTGCGCTCTGATTTCGTCACCTCGGTACCACTGTGGGAAACGCTCCCAGTTGTCCTCGCCGACAAGAAGCGAAAACGTATGCTCGGGATAGGCACGGCGAAGTTCCTGCAAAGTGTTGTAGGTATAAGAAGGCACAGGAAGATGTGTCTCGAAGTCGCTGACTTTGAGACAGGGAATGCCTTCGGTGGCTAGTCGTGCCATGTGCAGACGCACGTCGGTAGGCTGCAGGTCGGTCTGCTGATTGCGCTTCAGCGGATTGAGCGGCGAGACCATGAGCCAAACCTCATCTACCATACCCGTCTTGCAGACTGCTTGGGCAAGACCCGTATGGCCTTTGTGGATAGGGTTGAACGTACCTCCGTAGATGGCGACTTTCATGTCTTATCTCAAGAATTCGCCGACAATTTCAAGGGCTTCGGCTTCGGCCGTAGCGAGGTCGTCGTTGACAATCTGACGGTCGAACTCGGGAGCACGAGAGATTTCGTATTCGGCACGGTCGAGACGTTTCTGAATCTTCTCCGGCGTTTCTGTGCCACGTTTCTCGAGTCGGTCACGCAGGGCTTCGATGCTGGGTGGCAGGATGAAGATAGCCAGCGCACGTTCCTTGAAATAGTCCTTGATGCGCAAACCACCGTTCACATCGACGTCGAAGACAATGTTGCGGCCGGCAGCCAACTGCCCTTCCACCTGTTCTTTCAGTGTTCCGTACTTCTGTCTGGCATACACCTGTTCCCACTCGATGACAGCGTCCTCCTCAATCTTCTGCTGAAACTCCTCCTCTGTCAAGAAGAAATACTCCACTCCGTTCTGTTCCTCACCGCGTGGAGCACGAGTCGTTGCAGAGACTGAAAAAGAAAGGCCTCCCCTAACCCCTCCCAAGGAGGGGGATTCCTGTGCACCCAAATTATTCAACACACTTTGTAAATAATGAATAATAGTGGATTTTCCTGTGCCACTCGGCGCACAGACAATCAACACTTTCCCTTTCATATTACATCACATTCAGCACTTGTTCCTTGATTTGTTCGAGTTCATCTTTCATGCGGACGACGATGTTCTGCATCTCGGCGAGGTTGCTCTTGGAACCCGTGGTATTGATTTCGCGGCCCATTTCCTGGGCGATGAAACCGAGTTTCTTGCCCTGGCCATGACCATCCCGCATGGTTTCGCGGAAATAGTTGAGGTGGTTGCGCAGACGTTGCTTTTCCTCGTTGATGTCGAGTTTCTCGATGTAGTAAATCATCTCTTGCTCCAGACGGTTGCGGTCGTAATCGACACCGGCAACCTTCTGCAGCCCGTCCATGATGCGCTGGCGGATTTTCTCGACACGCTGCTGCTCGTAAGGCTCGATGCTCTGAAGGAGGGCTTCGATGTTATCGACCTTCTCGTTGAATTTCTTCTCGAGGGCAGCACCTTCCTGACGGCGGAAGTCCATGAGACGGCCGACGGCTTCCTCGACAGCACCACGTGTCACCGCCCATTCTTCGTCGCTGAGTTCTTCGACCTCGACGGTCGTGAGGGCATCGGGCAGTCGCAGCAGGATCTTCATCCAGTCCTCACGCAAGTTGCTTTCATCCAAGCCAAGTTCCTCGCTCAGTTCCTCGATTTGGCGGTAATAATCCTTCACGACGCCGCGGTTGATGGGCGTGGCGAGTTGTGCCTCGCTCTTTTCGACCCATAACGAGAAGTCCACCTTGCCGCGTTCCAATTGGCTGGCAATCAGTTGGCGGATTTCCATTTCCTTCTCACGGTAGATAGGTGCGATGCGTGTCGAGAGGTCGAGCGCTTTGCTGTTCAGCGACTTCACTTCGACATGTATTTTCTTTCCCTGGTATGTGGCCACGCTCTTTCCGTAGCCCGTCATTGATAGAATCATGTCATTAAAGATTACTCGTTGGTTGAATGATCGTCCAAAGGCTTTTGTCAATTCTGAACAAAATCAAACGCGGCCTTCAGTACTGTCGGTTCCAGGTGGTTCAGAGGCACAATCGGCTGAATTTTGTATTTGTAGTCCTTGACATCAGCCGCATTCTTGCCTGCCTTGAAAGTAACCGTGTAGTGACCCTCAACTGGATAGGCTGACAGCGAGATGAGTTCACCGGGTGAATAGCTCTTCCTGAAATCCGTGAACTTGGTAGGATTATCCATGTCTATGACACGAATATTGAAAATGTAAAGATCCTTGAAGTCGTTCTGAAGTTGGATCAGGCCATAACGGTCGCGGATGATGGGGTCGAGTTTGAATGACTCATAAACCCATCTTTCATCCGTCCATTCCACGGGTTTATAGTCACCGATACCGAAAATCTTTGCACCGTCGTGCCATGACCAGCCGTACTGATATCTACCGACGAACTTCATGGTGACAGGCTGTTCCTTGGAACCGTCGCGAACATCGGGCTTATACCATATCCATGCTGATTTAATGTCAACTGTACCTTTGTAACTCTGGTTGCCCTCCTGTTCCTTAAATCCGAATTCGGTGTCGGGACTGGCCTTAGGCAGGTTATTGAACACAACCTTGTGTTTCTGCGCATTATTGTTGTCAACCATTTTGACATAGGAAATATCAGTAGCCGTACGCTGCACCTTCTTGGCCCAGTTCCAGCCCATGCTGAGGCCAACCTGTCCCTTAGCCTCTACTGTTACGCCTTCTTTGGCCGAGTCTTTTGCAGATACACTTAACGTCATATCGGTCTTGAGCGAGAAAGAGTATTCATCGCTCGTTGTGGTTTGGCCCATCGTCGTTTCTGGAACGGGCGATGTGCCTCCGGGGAAGAAGATGACATCATCGCTATAAGTCTTGCCCTCTGGGTCGAGCGGCAGTGTCCACGCCTCAAACTCCTTGGCATAAGGGCCTATGCCACGGTCGTTCCAAGTCCAATTCCATATATACCATTTTTCCAGCATATTGTTATTGGCAATACTTGACTCCATGGTGATGGCATAATAGTCGCCCTGCCCTTTCTGGCCGTCATACACATGCATTGTGTACACACCGTAGCTGACACGGACACCGGCTGTTTTTCTAAAATCCTTAATCGGCTTACCCGATTCTCCGTTACGCCACGCACCAGTGACCAGAAGGGAAAAACTCTTGCTATAGGTTTTGACAGCAAAGCACTCGGCAATGTTCACGTCCTTGTACTGTGCTGCTGCACGAGCGGCTACGGTTCTGGCTTTGGCTTCCTTTGTCTCCTCTGTCTCGCTCTCTATGTCAATCAGATGGTCCACCCACAGACCGATGTTGTTATAAGCAGCCTTTTGCACCCAGTTCTCGGGCAGGTTGCTCAGGGGCACATTGCTCTCATCCTCTTCGGTCGATGGGTCGTCGGGACCCATCACCAGGAAGCGGTCGCCTTGGAGACTAAACGAGTAGAGAAACGCCTTATCAATCGCATCGTCAGTCCAGTCGCCGTCCCATTCCGGGTGTAAGTCAAAGAACTGTTCAATATCGTCCGAGGTAGGTGCTGCAATCGCAATCGTAGCTCCACGATAGTAGGCTGCCTCCAACTGTTCAAAGGGAACATCGTCGAAACGACTGATGATGACGACCTTCGTGTCTTCATCAATTGCCCCCTGCTGATTGGGCATCAGTTCACTGAGCGGAGTGATGATGTCCTTGTTGATACGTGGATCCAGATATACCTTATTGTTGTAGGTAAAGTCCCACTTAAATTCGTCTTGTTCAACATTAAACTGAGGTTCTACCGTACCTGACGGATCATCATCCTTGTCGGAACATGACATTAAAGATGTCAATGCAAAACCACAGGTGAGGATGGTGGTCAACATCCAAAGAAAATTCTTTTTCATATTTGTATTAGTTTAAATGATACCATAATTTTCAATTCTCAAACCACATGTTCAAAATGGTTGATTGTGCAAAGATACTATTTTTTTTGCAGACACACATTAATTATTACAGAAAAATTACTTTTTCCGTTCATAGTGCAAAGTTTAATCCGCGTCGCGGTTTAATTAGACTGCGACGTGAACTAATTAGACTGCGACGCGGATTAATTAGACCGCGACGCGGATTAAACTTTTGTCTTCGCTTCATTTT
>JAEEGI010029373.1_pt1 | contig 10393 bp, 5 predicted proteins | sample 8958751 | NCBI WGS metagenome assembly JAEEGI01 (sample SAMN16246545, study PRJNA631951) | gut metagenome | biome: gut microbiome; feature: rumen; material: KS-attached | host: Bos | place: Iran: Karaj | collected 2018-10 | reverse complement strand
TAGAAACACAGTGCCTTCAGAACCTAAATTCGCTCAAATAGATCCTAAATATAAAAATGATAGTAGATACGCATCAATAGGTAGTGAACCAATAAATAATAATGAAGGTTACTTTAGTAGTTATAGTAGTTACTTAGGAAGTGTAGGAGGATTTTTAGGAGGAGTTTGGAATGTTGGAAGTAATGTGGCTTCTACTATTAAAGATAAGATGAGTGAGTATGACGTTGGTAATAAGTTACTTTATGTTGGTGGAGCTGCTGTTAGTGCTTTGGCTTATACTGGAGGAAAAATTATTGAAAAAGGAAGTGAAGTTATTAATTCGGAAACTGCTTCTAATTTAGCTGGGAAAGCTGGAGAGGGGTTAAGTTATATTAAAAATAAAATTGTAGGAGGAAGTAGTAGTTCTAATTATAAATACGGAGGAAAAGGTAATTATTCTTCTACTAGTAGTGATGATTATTATGATAGATATTAGTTATTTATTATTACTCTTTCTTTTTTTTTCTTTATTTTTGTTTATGAAAAATTAAATTGTTATTTTTATATAAATATATTTAATTTTTCTATTCTAGAAGCATTGATTAAATATGGTGACATTACATATGAAATAAAAATACAAATTGGAAAATGATTAATTAATATAGAAACCCTAATTAATTGAATTTACATATAATATTAAACTCTATTAAAAAATAGATTTAAAATTCCGTTTTGGTATTTTATCAATATAAATATAAATATTACTATCATATAGTTTATTACACATAAACAAGAAGAGAAATGACTCTATTAAAATTGTTTCTAAAAGTACAATTGTAATTAAACTTTCTAAGGAATAAGATAATAAATAAATCCAAAAAAAAATCGTTTTTTTCTTTGTTTTTATTGAATGAATGTTTATTATAAATATTTTTTGTATTTTATTATTTTTCTTATTTTTAAATTAAAAAAATGAGTAATTTCCAGCAAGTAAACCCAATATAAATTATATATAACAAAAAATAGAAATTTGGTTTAAAATTTAACCCAAATACTCCAAACCCGAAAAAGCAATTAACAAAAGGATTAGAGAGAGAAAAAATAACAGTTAACCATATAAACATGCCAAAGACTCCTTTATCTCCATCTCTTCAAAATCAATCTTTAATTCAAAAGCCTCAATCTCCAATACTATCTTCAAATTTAGAAAACATAATCTCAGAATCACCAATAAATCAAAGCAACACTCAAATAATAAATGAAATTCCTTTTTCCTTAACAACAAATAATTCATCATCAAATGTGAAAGTAATGTGTCGTTTTCGTCCAATAATATCAAATGAGAAGAAATTTACAAAGGAAAGTTGTATAATATCATTAAGTGAAGATGAAGTTGAAATAAAAAGTAAAAATGAATATAATAATTTTACATTTCGCTTTGATCATATATTTAATGTTGATTCAACTCAAAATGAAATATATGAATATTGTGCTAAAGATTTAGTTGATAGTGTTTTATCAGGTTATAATGGAACAATATTTGCTTATGGACAAACTGCAAGTGGGAAAACTTATACTATGGAAGGTATAATTGATGATCCTGAAAAAGAAGGTATTACTCCAAGAATGATTAAACAAGTTTTTAAAAGTATTATGCTTTCTAATGGTGATATTGAATATATGGTTAAATTATCCATGATTGAAATTTATATGGAAAAAATTAGAGATTTATTAGATTTAAGTAAAGTTAATTTAAATGTTAGAGAAACTAAAGAAAAAGAAATTTATATTGAAGATTTAAGTGAACATTATGTTAGTACTGAAGAAGATGTTATGGAATTAATAAGAGTTGGAAGTGAAAATAGAACAACAAATAGAACAAATATGAATGAAATATCATCTCGTTCTCATTGTTTAGTAATAATGACAATTCATCAAAAGAATATTAAAACACTAGAAGCAAAATCAGGTAAATTATACTTAGTAGATTTAGCAGGAAGTGAAAAAATATCAAAAACAGGATCAACAGGAATAACACTTGAAGAAGCAAAAATAATAAATAAATCCTTAAGTACATTAGGTATGGTTATTAATGCTTTAACAGATGGAAAAAGTACACATATACCTTATAGAGAAAGTAAATTAACTAGAGTATTACAAGAAAGTTTAGGTGGAAATTCTAAAACTTGTTTAATTATTACTTGTAGTCCTAGTCAATATAATGAAAGTGAAACTTTAAGTACTTTAAGATTTGGAACTAGAGCAAAAAAAATGAAAAATAAACCTAAAATTAATAAGGAAGTTACTGTACAAGAATTAAAATTAAAAGTTGAAAAATTAGAAAAATTATTAGTTATTTGTAATGCTAGAATTACTCAATTAACTGATTTTATTAATAAAAATGGATTAGTTGTTCCTGAAACAAAAGATAATTTAATTATTGATACTTTTAATAATAATAATAATGAAAAAATAGAAAATGATAATAATTTAATTAGTGAAAATGTATTGATTAATGCTAATAATGATTTAAATGAAATTGAAAAAAAATATAGTGGAATATTAGAAAAAATGAATGAATTAGAAGGAGAAAAAAGTGATATTGTTTCTAAATTAGAAGAAGCTAATATTAAAATACAAGATTTACAAGCAATTATTGATCAAAAAGAAAAAATCGAAGAAGATTTTCAACAAAAAGAAGAACAATATAATAAAACAATAAATGAATTAAGTGAAAATTTAAAGAATATACAAAGTAAAGATATAATTAAAAAAAATTTAAAAATTATTGATAAAAAAATCTTAGGAGAATTTTATAACCAAATGAAAGATTATACTTTAGGAATATCAAAAATATCAAAAAATAAAGATATAAATAAAAAAATATTAGATAATTTATCTAAAATATTAAATACAAATTTTAATTCAGAAATAACTAAAATTGATCAAGAAATATTAAGTAAAAGATTAGAATGTCAAAGAGCAATTAAATTACAAGTTTTATCAAATGGTCCTTTAGTAGATTATAAAGAAATGAATGAAAATTATATTATTAGTAATATTACTAATGAAGCTCTTTTAAAAAGTGTAAATGAAAAAAATGATAGAATATCAAGATTAGAAAGTGATATGAATGAATATAAAGAAAAATTAGATTTATTAGAAAATAAATTAACTCCTGATGAAAAAAATTTATATAAAAAAATTTATACTTTAGAACAAAACTTAAGAGAAGTTAATAAAATGTATCATTTAACTTTACAAGAAAAATGCATTTTAAAAGTTGAAAATCAAATTTTATCAAAAAAAATTCAAAAAAGAAATGAAAAGATTACTTCTTTAACAAAAGAAAAAATGGGATTGTTAGAACAATTTAGAGATATGGATCATTTAAATGAAGTGATGAATAATTATTTAGCTAGAAGAAATGTGGTTAAAGTTATAAGAGGAGGAAAACAAAATCATAATATTCCTAATGATGATAAGAAAATAAATTATTAAATAAAAAATAAATTTTTTATTAAGTTATTATATATAAAAAAAAGACAATAAACATTTTATTTATATAAAAGAAATGATATTTGAAAATTATAATAAATTAAAATAGAATAATAAATCAGAATTATTAATAATAATTTTGTCTTTTTTCCCTTTATATAAATCCTTTTGATTTATATGATTTATTTTTATTTAAATCTATTTTTTATATTTTAAAATAAAAAAACAAATAAATTAGAATATAATAATAATAAAAAAATAAAAAAAAAAATTAAAAATAATTTATTACCCTGAATTAATAGAATAAATTTTTGTTAATTTTTAACCTTAAATATTTAAAAAACCATATTTTCATATATTTTATTTCGAATTATCAAGGAAGAATTTAATCATATCAACAGTAGCACTATTCATAGTAGTTTTAGCTTTTTCAATAGCTTCCTTTTGATCTTTCATAGAGAAAATATCTCTTACTCCAATAGCCAATTTTTTTCCTAATTCAACTCCCCATTGATCGAAAGAATTAATAGAATAAATAAATCCTTCAGTAGCAACTCTATGTTCATAAATAGCTAATAATTCTCCAATAGCATGAGCATCTAATTGTTTAAAAAGAATACTTAAAGAGCATCTATCACCTTTGAAAGTTTTATGATTTTTTAAATTTTCAGGAACATCTTTTAAATCTTCATCAGTATATCTCCCATATGCTAAAGCATCAGGTTGAGCAAAGAAATTACACATTAATTCAGCATGACTTGATATTGGTTCTCCTGCGTAAAAAGCATCTACTTGAGGCATACAATAACCTATAAATTCACATGCTAATTTTCTTCCTTGATGAATTAATTGATAAAATGAATGTTGACCATTTGTTCCTGGTTCTCCGAATATTATTGCACCACAATCATAAGTAGTAAATTGATTTGTTTTATTATTTACCATTTTACCATTAGATTCCATATCTAATTGTTGTATATGTGCTGGGAATCTACATAAAGCTTGTGAATAAGGTAATATTGCTCTTGAATTTAAATTACATATATATGCATTATAAAAACCTATTAATCCAAGCATCATTGGAATATTTTGAGTAACATCAGTGCATTTTTCTACATAATCATCTATTGTTTTTCCTCCTTTTAAAAATTGCTCAAAAACTTCAAATGAGAAATATAATGAAAGCGGTAAAGCACCTACTGCACTCCAGCATGAATATCTTCCTCCAACCCAACTCCAGAAACCAAAGACATTTTCTTTATTAATTCCAAATTTATCAGTTTCTTCAAGATTAGTACTAACAGCGCAGAAATGATGAGCAATAATACTATCAATATCACTTTGATTAAGAGTAGGATTTTTCTTTTTATATTCTTCAATAAGCCAATGTTTAACATTTCTTCCATTTTTCATAGTTTCAGCAGTAGTGAAAGTTTTACTGACAACAATGACTAAAGTTTCTTCAACATCTAAATCTTCAACAGCACGATGGAAATCAATAGGACAAACATTAGCAATGAATCTTAAATTGAAACCATGACATAATTTTTCATAATCAGGATGTGATTTCATTGCATTGTAAAGGAAATCAACTCCAAGATATGAACCTCCAATTCCGATAGAGATGAAATTTTTTAATCTTTTCTTTGTAAAACCTAAGAATAAACCTGATCTAACTTTATAAGAGAAATTCTTTATTCTATCTAATACTTCATGTACTTGTTTTACTACATCTACTTTATCTACTATTAAAGATTGTGATTTATCCATTCTTAAAGCACGATGAAGAACACTTCTATTTTCTGTGTTATTTATTTTTTCACCTTTAAACATTTCATCAAAACGTTCTTTTAATTTTATTTCTTCTGCTAATTCTCCTAATAATTTTACTGTTTCTGTATCTAATTTTTCATGAGAATAATCAAAGAGAATGTCATTAAATGTTAATTTTAATTTTTCATTTCTTGCTGAATCGCTTAAAAGATTACGAAGATGTGTTGATGATATTTTTTTCCAATTTTCTTCTAAGGCTTTTACACTCTTTAAATCTGGTAAGTTTGTCATTTTTATTTTTTTTTTTTATATGTTTTTTATTTTTTGTTTTTTGGTTTTATAGTAATTCAATGTCTTATGTTTTTTTTTTTTTGAATTCTTTTTATGGTTTTTGAATGGAAATTTTAGGTTTTTGGGTTGTTTTATTTTTTTATAAGTTTTTGTTTTTTTTTTAATGGGTTTTAAAAAGGGTTTTGGATATTTTTTTTAATGGAGAGATTTTAGAGATGTACAGGAGTTTAGGGTAAATTTTTTATTCAATCATATTATTTTTTATAATATTATATAATATTTATAATTGACAATTTTTATTTTTTCTAAATCAAATAATATAATAAAATTTAGGGTAATTCTTATTTTTATTATAAAAAAATAAATAAATAAATATATTTTATTTCTAATAAAGTTATTAAAAGATTAGAAAAAAAAAATCAAAAAATAAATTAATTTTCTTAAACAATTTTAACAAATTATAGTTTTATATAGAAAATATCATTCTTTTAATAAATAAAATTTAAATAATATAATATCTTTCCGATATTTCATTTACTTAAACCAGAGATTGTTTAATTTTCTTAAAAATATTAATTAATTTTTGATTCCATTTATTTTCTTAAATTGTTTTTATCTATTATTCATTATTAATTTTCTATCTTTTTTATTTTTAAATTTAAAAATGGGAAATCAAATATGTAAAAATGAAGAAATAAATAAAAATAAAATTTATTTTTTCAAAAATTTATATTTGACTGAAAAAAAAGGAAAAAAACTAAAAGTAAAATTATCAATTTCAATAAAAGAAATTGCAGATTCTGAAGAAAGAATATGTAATATAACAACATATGATACAGATGAAAATAATTATCAAATAATAGGTTCAACGGAAAAAAAATCAAAAGACAAATTAAACAATATAACCTTTAATGAATATTTTACTTTAGAATATTATTTTGAAAAAAAGCAAAAATTATTAATAAAAATAATAAAAGGAATAACAGAAGAAATATATATAACCTTAGGAAATATAATGGGAAGCAAAGATCTAAAATTTATAAGAAAATTATCAGATGAGTCAATATTAGAAATAACAGGTGAAGAAATAGGAAATAATAATTTAAATATATTATTTGATATTTCAATAAGTGGAGATTTTACAGGAATGGGAATAGCATATTTAATTAAGTATTTAGGAACAGAATCAAATCCAGAAAATAATCCAATTTACAGAAGTGAAATAAATGATAATTTACCTAATTTTAATTTTTTTATTCCTAATATACCATCAATTATTATATCACCTAATAATAAATATGATGATAATTTAATATCAATAGAAATTCATGATTGTTTCCATTCGAAAAAATTAGGAGAATACATTGATACAATAGTAAATTTCTTAAAAAAAGAAATTAATATATCTTTACCAACAGGTAATGCTTTAATAAAATTAAAAGAAGAAAAAGAATATTCTTTTATAGATTATTTAAAAGGAGGAATAGAAATTAATTTATCAATTGGAATAGACTTTTCTTTATCAAATAAACCTCCAAATGAACCTAATAGTTTGCATTATATAGGAAATGATAATTTAAATTATTATGAAATGATTATTAAATATTGTGGTGATATTCTTTCTAATTATAATAATAATCAATTATTTACTATTTTTGGCTTTGGAGGAAAATTACCAGGTGAAAATAATATTAATCAATGCTTTGCTTTAAATGGTAATCAAAATAAACCAGAGATTTATTCTATTAATAATGTTTTATCTACTTATAGAAATATTTTACCTGTTATTCAATTTTGTAATAATAATTTATTTTCTCCGATTATTAAAGAAGTTATTAAAAGAGTTAATGAGAAAATTAAAGAAGTTAATTATCATATTTATAATATTTTAATGATTTTAACTAATGGAGATATTAATGATATTAATGATACTATTGATAATATTGTTCAAGCTTCTTTTCTTCCTATTAGTATTATTATTATTGGAATTGGAAATAATGATTTTGGAAATTTGGATTTTTTATATTCTGATGATGATTTAATTGATTCTAATAATAGAAAATGTGATAGAAATATTCTTCAATTTTTTCATTTTAATAAACTTATGGATAAAGGAAAGTTTTTAGCTTCTGAAATTTTAAAAGATATTCCCATTCAAATTTTAGATTATTATCAACATAAAAATATACCTCCTTAAGGATTAAAGAAAATTAATTGATTTATTTTTTAAAATAATATCAACTAATGATTAAATTGTTTTCAAATTAAACTTTATCTTCCTTATTCTAATAATCAATTATAATTATTAGATTTTATTTAAATTAAAAATAAATTAATTATAGAATCAATGATTCATTAAAAAAATTAGTAAATATATTCAATTAAAAAAACTATAAATTTTATATAAGTTGTTTAATTGTTTATAAAATTAATGAAAAAAATAATTTATTATTCTATTTCTGAGTTTTTTGAGGAGAAATTCTATTATCAATTTTTTTTGAATTAATATGATTTTTCAAATTTTTATTTGAAAAAAACCCTTTAGGAGATATAATAATTTGTGGTGAAAGGGCTTTTTCTTTATTGTAAATATTTTTAATTTTCAAATTAGAATTATTAAATAATCTATTTGATTTAAATCCATTATTATTTTTACTTATTTTATCATTTCCACTTCCATTTAAAGAAAAAAAAAATTTATTTTTCATTATTGAATCTAAATCATTTATTGTACTTGTTGCATAATTTTGAAAATTTGGAGAATAATTCTTATTTCTATTATTATCAAATTCTGTATTTATTTTAAATAAATTTTGTTCTTTATTTCTTGAATTAATATTTTTTTTGAAAAGAGCTTTTTTTACTTTTTAAACTGTTATTATTATTTAAACAAATATGATTGTTAATGTTTATATTGAAGTTATTAATTGTTGGTGATGATAAAGTATGAAAATGCTTTGAATTATTATTATTAATTGTTGTACTCATATTTTTAATATTTCTTGTTTTATAATCATATACTTGAAAAGTTAATTTCATTATATCTTTTAAATCTATATTTTCACTATTCTTCTTCAAATGCTTTTTCTTTGATTTATTACTGACCAAATGGTTTTTATTATTAATATTACTTTTATTATTAACATTATTATTATTATTATTATTATTATTAGTATTATTATTATTATTATTATTAATATTTTCACTATTTCTTCTTTTTCCATTTGAATTTTTTTTCGTTTTTATTCTTTGAGAAGATATAGGTGAATTTGAAGTGAAATAAATTTGATTATCCAAATACATTCCAATATTTTTATTACTTACTGGTATTTTTAAATGATTTCTTGAAAAATTAGAATTAGATAAAGTAGAAGTCATTTGATGACCTTTACTATTTGAAAAATCTTTAGATTTATTTTTAGTTCTATTACTTAAATTATTTTGAGAAGTAGAATTTTCAAATAAAGTAACTTTAGAATTTTTAATATTATTTTTTTCTTCTTTCATTTGATTAGAATATAACCTTGAAGAAGTTTGAATAGTATTATTAGGAATAAATTTATTAATAGAAGACTTATTTTTATTTGTTTGAATAGTTAAAGTATTAATTCCTTTTTTATTATTTTGATTTAAAGAAATATTTTTTATTTTCTTAATTCTTCTTATTGAAGAAGAACAAATAGATTTAAAATTATTTTTATTAATATCATAAGAAAAACAACGTAAAATAGAATTAATAGAACTTTCATTTGAATTTTTATTTCCATTAATAAGAATTGTTTCATCATCAGGTAATAAAATAGTATTTTCTTTATCAATAATAATACTTTCCATTTTTTCCATTGAAATATTTTCAATTCCATCAATACTTTCTCTTATTAAAGTATTTAAAATAGTTTTTGCAATTTCTTTATTTATTTTTTCCTTTTTTTTCTTTTTACCATAATTTTGATTGTAATAAATTTCTGCTTTTGCTTCTCCATAAGCTTGAATAATATTATTAGCAAAAAAATCGGAAAAAGTAGGTTTACAAAAAAACGTTAAATAATTTTTATAATAACCTTCAAATTTTGGTATTCTATCTTTTATTTCTTTATTATTATAAAATCTTCTTAAAAATTCATCTATGTAATCACTTATTAAATAATCTTTAAAGATTGCTACTAAATGACAATTTTTTGAATCTATTAAATCATTAATATCTATTATTCCTTTTTTAAGTTGAGTTATATTGTGTTTTTTTAAATTTTTATTTATTATTTTTTTAAATGAGGATTTTTTATAATTTTCAATTTGAGTTTTGTTTGAATTATGAAGTATTGTTAATTTATTAAATGGTAAATTTAAAAATGAAATTGTGTTTGAACCCTTATTTTTTAATCCTGATAATATGTTTCTTGTTTTTTTATTTTGATTATTGTTTACTATCATTTTTTAAATTATTTTAATATAAAATTAAATTTTTAAATTAATTTATTTTATGAATATCAATATATAATATTTTTTATAATTTCTTTTTAATAAGAATTAAAACTTTTAGTTTCAAAAGAATTAAAATTTTTATTTTTTAACCTAATATTAAAAATATTTAAATTTTAATATATTTATTCATCAGATTTGATAAAAAAATGTATATTTCTTATAATATTTTCCTAAAGATTTCACTTAAAATAAATAACTTTAATTTATTATCAAATAAAAGAAATAAAATATCTTTGTCTATTAATTCCTTAATATTATTACCAATTCAAAAACAAATAAATTTAAATATAATTTAATAATAAAATTATTATAGAAAGTATATAAATAAATATAATTAAATTTAAAAAGTTTAACTTGATAAAAGTAATTA
>JAEEGI010029372.1_pt1 | contig 10393 bp, 8 predicted proteins | sample 8958751 | NCBI WGS metagenome assembly JAEEGI01 (sample SAMN16246545, study PRJNA631951) | gut metagenome | biome: gut microbiome; feature: rumen; material: KS-attached | host: Bos | place: Iran: Karaj | collected 2018-10 | reverse complement strand
TAATAATTGATTTAATGATAAAAAAACAAAAAATTTAGATGATATTTATCTTATATTTCAACTTTTTTAAGGAAAAGATGATATTGGAGAAAATGAAGAAGATGAAGAAAAAAAATTGCTGAAAGACAATTATTATATAATGCAGATTTAGATGAAATTGTTGATTTCTTTCATAGAGTTGTTAAAAATGTTAAAGAAGATATTGCAAGTGAAATTACTTGGGAAAATTTAATTAAAATTCCTATTTTAGAAGATAATATTAAATTAACTGAAAATGCTATAAATGAAGATATTGAAATTATAAGGAAATTATATTAGAATACAAAAAGAAAAAGATAAAATTATAAATCAACAACAAAAAATGAACTTGATAAAAATGAAAATAAATTTATTGTAATATCAAAAGAAATGATTCGTAATTTTAAAAGAACATATAAACAATTTATAAAAGATTTACAAAAAGAAAAAATAAAAGATGTGAAAAATCTAGAAGATTCAGAAAAATATTTTGGATTAGAGAAATTAAAAAATCATTTATTAGAAATTGAAATATATGAAAAAAAAACAATTAATAGATTTTTAAAAACATTCAGAAATGATGTTGGAGATAAAATTCAATAATGGTTAATAAGACAAATACATTAAGACAAAATTTAGATGCAAAAAAAAAGATTAAAAGAAAAAAAAGTCAAATTGTAACAGAATACAAAATAAAATTGATGCTTATACATATACTACTGAAAAACCTGAAGATGCAAAAGAAGGAGAAGAATAAGAAATTCAAAAAATGAAAAAATGAAAGAATTAAGTGGAATTTTCCAATTAAATGTTTTTAAAAGAGATTTAGATAAAATTACTAAGTTTTAGATGAAGGAATTAGTAAATTAAAAGAAAATTTAGAAGCTGCAAGAATTTCTAGTAATTAAAATTATTTTAAATAAAAAATTATTATTATAGAAAGAAAAAAAGAATTCAAGATTTATAAGAAATTTATAATATTGATTGGGAAAAAATTAAAAAGGAAATTGATGCTTCTATTAAACTTAAAAATTGAGAAAATCAAGACATTTAATTTTAGAATATTTTAATCTATAAATATAAAAAAATTATTTTTCAATTTTATTTAATTATATGTAATTAATTAATTAAGTATTTGAAAATAAAGAAAAAAATAATTGCAATTCATTTAAATTCCAATTTTTTTAAAAATTTAATATCATTTTATATAAAGATTAATTAAATTTAATTCTATAAGGACTTATTGAATTTTCATGTGGTGGTTCTTTTATTATTGTTTCTTTATTAATTATTTTTTTATTTGAAGATTTATTTCTTTTTCGAAAATTCATTTTTGTCTTTTTTTTAATTGATAAATTTATTCCTGATTTTTTTTCTTCATAATTTGAATTTTTTCCTTTTGAATATTCATTTTTTTTATTCAGTTTCATTATTTAATTATTATTATGATAAAGGAGGAAGATCTAAATTGTCATTATTTGGTTCTCCTGTTAATATATCCTTAAGTAAAGTCATATTTTTATTTTTTTTTTGAACTTTTTTCACTTTTATTCTCATTGATTATATTATTTTTATTTATATTTGGTAATGAAGATTTTTTACTTTCTGATTTTTGACTTTGAGATTTATTATCTTCTGATTTATTATTATCTTTTAAATTTTTACTTTCTGTTTTTTGATTTTCTGATTTTTGACTTTCTGATTTTTGACTTTGAGATTTTTGACTTTATGATTTATTATCTTCTGAATTATTATCTTCTAATTTCTAACTTTCTGTTTTTTGACTTTTTGTTTTTGACTTTCTAATTTATTATCATTAATTTTTTTTACTTTGAAATACTTTTTCTGATTTTTTACTTTGATATTTTTGACTTTGTGATTTTTTTACTTTGACATTTTTGACTTTCTGAATTATGATTATCAGATTTTTTACTTTGAGAATGATTTGAAACTTTAAATTGATTACTTTCTTTTTTTTCTTCTTCTTTAAAATTTAAACATTCATTTTTTTTTTCTGAATTATTTTCTGGAACTTTACATTTATTACTTTCATCATCTTAAATTTTAATTCATTATTTTCTGAATTTTTATTTGATAAGCTTTCACTTCCTTCTTCACTACTCATTTTTTTTTTTTTTTTTAATTTTTTATAAATAATAACTTCAAAAATAAAAATCAAAAAATTCACTTTTTTTATTTAAATGTCTTCTGACTTTTTGATAATATTATTTTATTGAAAGAAATTTTTTATTATTTTGTTTAATTTTTCAGTAAAAGGATTTGGAAAAAGAACTTAATCAAATTGAAAGGATATAAAAAAATTAATCATCCAAATGTTATTGTTGATATGACTAAATAAAAATTTTGTCTGAGTTTTTTAGAATTAAATTCCAAAAGTTTTGTGAGTGTAAATAATAATATTTGTTTTATTTCATTTATATAATTATAATTATTAGTTATATTATCTTTTTCTTTTACAGTTTAAAAAATCTTGATATATCTCTTTTATATTCATTTTTTTTTTATTTCCTATTTTTACAACAACAAAAATTTTTTTGAGAAAAAAATTTAAAATTTTTTGCCAATTATTTTTACAAGAATCTTCTGAATAACACAATATTTTAGAACTAATTATTTTCCATGACAAAGGAATACGTTCATTTTGAATTTTTTTTAAATCATCTAAATTGATAATTTGAGTTAATATTTTTTTATTTGTTGTTTTATCATTAGAATCTTTTACATTATTATCAATAAAAATAATATTATTATCAAAATGATAATATTCATTATATTTCAAATAAATATTATCTACAAATTTATATTCATTGTTTAATAGTTTGCAAATATAATTATTATCATTTAAATAATTTTCAACAGCTTTTAAAAGTTTTAAATCAAGTTTTAAATTAGCTTTTTTTTGAACTGCAATATAAAAATCTCCTCCTAAAGATTTATATTTATCTCTACAATTAATAGGAGTTCTTTCAAAAATTTTTGACATTTCAGTCCATTTTTTTCCTTTTTCCCAAACTAATTGTAATAATTTTTCTTCATTTTTTTTTGTCCATTTTCCTTTATAATTAAAAGGATTAAATTTTCTATGACAAAAACTGTGAATTGAATTAACTGTTCTATTAGGAATTAATTCTGCTATTTTTGTCCATATTTTTTTTGATGTTTGTTTTTCTGTGATTAATTTTTCTAATTCTTCTGTTGATAAATTATTCTTATATCCATATTCACATAATGCATTTTTTATTCTTTCTTCTTCTTCTAATGTAAATTTCCCTTTTTTAAAATTATAATTATTTTTATTTTCTATCCATTTTCTTTTTAGTTCCATTTTTTCAAGGATTTTTTTAATTAATAATCCTTTTTTTCTTTAAATTTTTTTTAATTTCATTTATCTTTTTTTTCATAATTCTCATTTTTTTTTCAAAATTTAAATAATTTCCCTCTTATAAAAATAAAACAAAATTTATTAAAAAAAACCGAAAAAAAAATAAAATTTAATTCAAAAATGTTCAAAAAAAATAATCATTAAATCCACATTTCATCAATTAAATTAATAAAATATAAATTATTTTTATTTGGAATTATCATCACATAATTGAATAAAATCTTTTTTATTAATATACCTCCTCTAAAAGTATTAAAATTAATTTCTTCTTTAAAATATATTTTAAAATAATAAGTTTTCTCCCAAATTTAGAAACCAAAAGATTTTTTTAAATAGTATCTTTTCAAAGTTCTTCAACTTTTTAAATAACTTCAGAATATTTATTTATTAAATTTAATTGAGTTTTTATTTCTAAATATTTGATTAAATTTTTATGCTTTGATTATATTTGAATGATTTTTTACCTATATTTTATAAATGTTGATATCTCATATGATGAGAAAAAAAAGATAAATATTCTGAAAGAAAAATCCATTTCCAATATTGATATTGTTTTTATTCCTAAAAAATCTTAGGTTTATATTCTTCTTAATATCTTTTTAATCCATATATTTGCTTGTTTTATTTTTATTTGGGTTATCCATTTTTTTTAAGTATTCTTATGTGTTTTTCTTACACTCCCTTTTTTTTTCATTTCAGTTTTTATAATTTATTTTTTTTGTTTATAGATTTTGATTTTGAATATAGTTGTTTTAAAATTAAAATTTTTTGGTTTAGATTTTTTTCGGTTTTAATTGAAATAATTATTAATATTCTTAATTATTAATCTTTTAATTTTTTATTATTATAATTCATTGTTTAAAATATTAATAACATGAATTTATTAAACTTTGTTTAAGTTTTTTAATATTCCAATCCTAATATTTATATTAAATTAGAATATACAAAAAATAATAGTTTATTTTTAAATACATTATATTCATATACATTCAGTATAACTTAAATAAAATATTTAAAAATTAATTCTAGATTTTCTTCTCTCTATAAATAAATGATAGAAAAAATTTTTTCATCACTATGTGTATGTGATGGTAAAAAAAATATAAAAGACAAGACTTTAAATTTCAAAAATGAAAATGTAAATAGTTCAAAAGATATTAAAGATGAAACATTCTTGTTTTCTTCCAAAATCAATTATTTAAAAATGTGGACGAATAATTCGATGTATAGAAAAAATCAACAATCAATAATCACAAATATTCAAAAAGATAATAGAAGTTCACTTAAAAATCATTTATTTAACGTTAATAATAACAAATTAATGAGTAAAACATTATCAAAAGAAAGTCTAAAAAATAACCTAAAAAATTATACTAAAAAATCAAATGATAATAATGAAATACAAGAAAATGAAATTTATAATGAATTTAGATTAAGAATCGATGATTTAATTTGTGATTATTTAAAACAAAAATCAATTAGTGAAAGTAGTGATATTAGTAATTTTAAGGATGATAATTTAAATGATAATTTAAATGATAGTTTAAATGAAAGGTAATCATTTATTAATTTATAATATGAAGTATATGATTTTTTATTGGTTATTAATTTTGTAAATGATAAATAAAGGTATAGGTTTATAAATTATAAAATAAGTTTAAATTATGGTAACCTAACTAAGTTCAACTTATTTATATAATAAATAATAATTTATGAATCTAAATTTTAATTTATGAAGATACATAATTCAAGTAAATATAAATAAATATCTACCTTTGTTTTTTAAAAAAGTATTTGAAGAAAAAAAAAGAAAAAAAAAAACAATATATATTAAAAAATACTTTTAAAAGAAATATAGAAAAGAATTATAAATACAGTTACACTATAATATTATCATTAATTACCCAATGAAAAAAAAGAAGGACCACTAAAAGATGAAGAGAGAAAAAATGAAATAATGTATAATAACATAAGACAGAAATTTAAGAGTAGATTTAGAAGAATATTAAAAAAATCATGATTTAAGAAAATTTGTTGACACATTAAAAGTTATGTCTGAGACTATTCATATGTCTTCTCTTCTGTTTCTTGTTAAATGGTTTTAAAAAGAATAAGACAGCATAGAAAAAAAACAAGAAAAAGAAAAAAGAAGAATAATGATATTGTTTTAGATGATTGTAATATTGGAGTATACTCAGAGAATTCCTAAAGATATATTATAAAATGAATTAGATTTTTGTATATATATTTTTTTCTTTTTTTTGTGGTTTTTTTTTATTTATTTTTTAAAAGTGGATATCTCTATTTATTTATTATTAAAAATTTATATTTTTTTAAAATATAAATAATTTATAATTATAAATATATTATAGAAATCCTATAGATAATATGAATGTTTATTGATAATGAAGAAATTTCACTTAAATTAGGTTATTCAAAGTTAAAATAGAAGTAAATAAGGTTAATTAATAAATTATGAATGAATGAATGATTAATAGACAGGGAATGCTTTAAATCTCATTCTGTTTTTGAAAAAAAAACTTAAGGTTATTCAGATATTGATATATATTTTTAAAACAACTCAATATATTTTTTTCTTTTGTTTTTATCTAACTTTATTTCATTGATTTCCTTCTTAAATGTTTTTTAGAGAAATATTATTTTTTTGTTCTATTTCTATTGTTTTTTTCATTATTATCACCAATAATTAATATTATTACTTTATTTATTTATTTCTTTTTTATTTTGTTAGAATTGAGTTTAAATTAAATAAATCTTACTTTAAATTAATAAAAATATTCATTTTTTTAAAATATTATATAAATTATTTTTTATTTTTTTATTTTAATGTTTTTTAAAACATCTATTGCGGATTTAACTTTATTATCTTTTTTAAAGAAATATTCAATATCTAATAATGTTTTTATAATCTCAACTTTAATGGGAGCAATAGCTTTTATTTTTCTTAAACTAATTATTCCTCTTTTACAATTATCAACAAATTCAAATAGATCAAAACAAATACCATTTAAAGTATATTTTAATTGATTAAATTTTTCAAAGACTTCTTTTTTTTCATTGTCTTTTGTCTGTGAAAGCTTTTTTTTAATTGCTTCAAATGAATCATATACATTTTTATATATTGATGGATTTTCTTCCTCTATGTCAATTAATTCATTGATATAATTGTTAATATTTCCATTATTTTCTTGTTGTTTAATACATTTTAAAGTAAAAATTAATACTTCTTTTTCTTTTTTTCCTAATGTTTTAAATAAAGTTTTAGATAAATCATCTAAATATTCTTCAGTATTATTTACTATTTCTTCAATTATATAATCAATTTCTAATGCTGTTTCTTTTATTTCTTCTGCTGTTATAATAAACATATATTTAATTAATTCATTATTATATATTTTTTCTAATTTATCAAGAATATCATCTAATCTTTCTTCATATGTTAAATCATCCAAATAATTTTTTAAATCATCTTTATATTCAGAATATTTTGGATTTTTAGTAATTAAACTATATAATTCTAAAAAGCTACATATTGTTTTTCTTTCTTTATTATTGAAAGTTTTAATAAATTTATATATAGTTTGATTTTCCACTGAATCAATTTTTGTAATAAATTGAAAAACTGAATTATCATAAAACCTGACTAAGAATATAAATTCATCCATTACTTTTTTCATAAATATTTGATTATCATTATATCTTTTTGCTATATCAATATATTTTCTTAACATTTCTTCCATAATAAAAACAACTAATTCATCATAATATAAAGTAGAATATTCTCTAATTTTTATTTTTGATAACAAATTTTTTATAATTTCAATTTTTTCAACCATTGAAAATGAATTAAAATTATCAAATAAATATTTATAATTAGGATCATAAGGAAGCTCTAAAATATTTGAAATAAAACTAATTTTAGATTTAGGATAACTTTTGTCAAGTTCAAGTAATTGTTTTCTATAATATATTTTTACATCGTTTCCAAATTCATTATTTGATTTTGTTAAATTATCATCTGTTTCAGCAGCAACAATTTTTTTTAAAATAAACATTTCATCATCTTTAGTTTTATTATCGAAATTTTTTAAAATAGAAATATTTATTCCTTTCTTTTTTTCTAAAATTTTCATAATAATTTTCCTTTCATCACTATTAAAAATAGAAAAATCATTAAGCATTTCAACTTCTAAGAAAGGCTCATATAAATTAATATATTCATTCATTAATTTATGATTATCTTTTATATCTTTTTCAATTTCTTGAATATTATCCATTGATAATAATTCTTTAAATGAATGACATTTAGGAGTTTCAAATTTAGGGTTTAATAAAAGAGCTTGTTGAATATTTTTTATAATTTCTTTTTCTTCTTCTGTAAAAGTAATAAAGAAGTTTATATCATTATCATATTTAACATAAATATATATTGGATAATTCACATGTCTACAATCATCATATATTCCTTCAAAAAATATTTGATTTGATATTACATCTTTATCTTTTAAAATTAATTTATTTATATATTGTGCTTTTGGTAATAAATAAATTACTGATAATGTTCTTATAAAATCTAAATATTGATTTTTTCCAGTAAAATTATCTGAAAAATTTAAATAAGTTAAAATTAATTTTTGTTGGAAACAATTAAATTCTTTAAATTTAGTTATATATTCTTTATCATCTGGTTTAGAAGGTAAAGATTCAATAAATTGATTTTCTTTTTTATAATTATTTTTAAATTTGTTTAAAAGTATTTCTCCGTCTTTGTTGAGTAAATTATCATTGGATTTTTCAAATTTCATTTTAAAATACATTTTATTAAAATTGAAAATTTCTTCAATTAAATTATGATAATTAATATAAGGTTCAATATTTTCTAAATCATATGATTTAGCAGAATTTTCTAAATTTTTATTATTTTTAATAACCAGAGAAACAATTTGATTTTGATGTTTAAATTTAATATATTTTAAATTCTCAAAATTATATCTTGGAGTATTTAATAATTTATTATAATAATTTTTAACCAAAGGCTCAATAATTTCTTTTTCATCTCTTTTTTTATATATAATTGCATCATTCATTTCTGGAATTGAAAGTGATTTTATTAATAATTCAATAGCAATTTCAATTCCTTTTTGTTTTATTTCATCTGTTTCAAACATTTCTTTCATTTTCATTGAATTTGTTATTAAAATTTGATCAATATGATCATAACCTTTAAATTCAGAAATCATTGTATCTCTTATTTCTGGATTATTATTTTCCATATTATATTTTATTGCTATTGAAATTAATTTATCTGTAAAAGAAACTAAATGTGGATAAAATTCATTTAATTGTAATTGTAATAATTGTAATTTATCATTAAATAATATTTGAACATCCATTGGATTTGTTATATTTAATTCTTTTTTTAATTTTAGGACTCTTGTTGCAAATAAATTTATTAAATCAATTAATATTTTTTTAAATGATAAATCTTTTATTCTATTTTCTTTATTTAGTAAATATTTTACACATTCAATATTATAATATAAACTCTTTTCTTCTTCGAAATTAGTATTTAAAATATAAGGAATATATGTGAACAAATAATATAAATATGATTCCATTTCTCTTTTTTCTTGAGAATTAGGATCAACTTTTTTTAGCAAAGGAATAAAATTACTTACAATAAAATCATAATAATCTAAAGTAGTTAAATGAGAAAAGCTTTCTTTAAAAATTTTATCGACTTTTTCAAATAAATCTTTTAAACTTTCATCATTAATACTTTTAACTTTAATTAAAGTATAAGCAATAACTCTTAAAAATTGATATTTAGTAGCAAAAAAAAGATAGATTTGATTTTCATCTGTTAATTCTTTTATTTCATTAAGTAAATATTCATAGTCTTTTAATAAAACTTCAGTTTCATTTTTATCATATTCTTGTCCCATATCAATACTTCTACAAACTCCTTCTAATTTATAACTAACTTTATCATAAGAAGCATAAGTATGATGGCTAGATTTTTCCTGTTTAATTAAGCTATTTTTCCATTGTTCAATTTCTAAAATTTTTCTGATTTTATAATCTAAAGAAAGTAAATCAATAGAAGCTTTTTTTTGATTTTCATCTAAAATATTATATTTGGTGAAATATATTCTTTTGTCATTTTCTCTTAATGATATTTTTTCTAATCCATCAATGAATCTTAAAAATTCATGTTCTTGAAATATTCTAGTTTTAAATTTAAGATATTGATGTAATTCTTGTTCACTTAATTCATTATTATCACTTGAATCAATTATTTGATTGAATTGAGAAAGTTCTTCATTATATTTAGAAAGAAATTCTTTTTGAGAAATCTGTTTTCTTCTTAAAATAACTCTATATAAATCTTCATCTGGTATTTGTAATCTTGTAATAATTTTTTCATTTTCTGGTTTTAATATAAATTTATTTAATCCTGATAAATCATTATATTTTAATGGAGTTCCATTTTGTAGAGCTTTGAAATATTCTATTGAAAAATCTATTAAGTCTATTGGGCGGTATCTGGTTCTTTCTTTTTCAAAAGATTCTAATGTTGGTGGGTATTGTAACTGATCTTCAGTTGACATTTAATTTTATTATTTATTTAATTAATTATTTTTTTTTATATGTTTTTAATATGAAATATATTATTATTTTTCTTAATTAATTTTAAAATTTTTTTTTTTTTTATTTATTTACCTTTTTATTATTGTGTTTTTTAGGTTTTTAAAGGAATAAAATTAAATTTAATTTTTGTTTTTTATATAAAAATAATATAATATTAATTATCTCCATTTATTAACAACAATAACAAAATATCATCATTAGATTTATATTTTTCCATTTTAATTCAGTAAATCATAATTTTAATATTATAAAAAATATTAAGAAAAAACTCTTAATATATTCTTTTTTCTTCTATTATTT
>JAEEGI010029371.1_pt1 | contig 10394 bp, 8 predicted proteins | sample 8958751 | NCBI WGS metagenome assembly JAEEGI01 (sample SAMN16246545, study PRJNA631951) | gut metagenome | biome: gut microbiome; feature: rumen; material: KS-attached | host: Bos | place: Iran: Karaj | collected 2018-10 | reverse complement strand
GGAGTATCTGGACACTGAAATGCTCCCTGATGCGCCATGGCGCAAGAACACCATCGTGGACGTGCACTGCACCGACAGTCAGGGCCGCCAGTTTCTGGTTGAGATGCAGCTGCACTGGAACCACGAGTTCAAGAACCGCGTGCTGCTTAATGCGGCAAAGGCCTTCGTGCGCCAGTCCAGACAGGGCGAGAGCTACATGCTGCTGCAGCCGGTATGGTCGCTCAACCTTGTCAACGACGTGTTCGAGCCGGACACGGAGGAGTATTATCACCATTACAAGATGGTGAACATCAAGGATACCGACAAGGTGATTGAAGGACTGCAGCTGGTGTTTGTGGAGCTGCCCAAGTTCAAACCGGACAGCCATGCGGAAAAGAGGATGTACAACCTCTGGCTACGCTATCTGACCGAGATTGACTCTGAAACGCGCAGGGTCTCACCTGACCTCACATCAAATGCGGAGGTTGAGGAGGCGATAGAGCAGCTGCACATATCCACCTTCAGCGACGCGCAGCTGTACTTCTACGACCGCTTCTGGGATGCCGTCAGTGTGGAAAACACCTGGATTGACACTGTGAAAATAAGTACAGAGAAGGGGTATCAGTCAGGAATGGAGAAAGGCCGAGAAGAGGGACTCGCGAAAGGCCGTGCTGAAGGCCGCACCGAAGGCCTGCAGGAAGGCTTGCAGGAAGGCTTGGAGAAAGGCCGTGCCGAAGGCTTGAAGGAGGCCGCCGCAAAAATGAAACAGTTGGGGATTCCGGCTGAGCAGATTTCCCAATCCACGGGGATTCCTGTGGAGGAAATAAAAGGGATGTGAAAAACAACTATTAACTATAAACTATTAACTATTAACTATAAACTGGATTGCACCTCAAGACCGCCTGGCACCTCAGAACCCCGCTATCGGGATAAAGAGCGTGGGCAGCAGCAGCAGGAAACCGACGACCAGCAGCAGCATTATCCATTTGTAAATCCATTTTATCCACACCGCGTATGGGACCCTCGCCACACCAAGGCAGCCGATCAGCACGCCGGAGGCGGGCGTAATCATGTTGGTGATGCCGTCCCCGAACTGGAAGGCAAGAACCATCGTCTGCCGCGATATTTCCAGCAGATCCGCAAACGGTGCCATTATTGGAATAGTAAGCGCAGCCTTGGCCGAGCCGGAAGGGATCACAAGGTTCAGAGCATTCTGGAACAGGTACATGCCGGCTGCGGAACCGACCCGCCCGGTGCCATCCATCGCCTGTGCCATGCCATAAAGCAGAGTGTCGATGATGTGACCGTTCTCCAACATGACAATGATGCCGCCAGCCAGACCCACAACCAATGCAGCCGTCAGCATGTCCCTGCAACCATCCAAAAAAAGTCGCATAATCCTGTCCAACCTGTATGAGCAGGCGATGCCTGAAAGCAGCCCCATGGCAAAAAAGAGTGCGGCAATCTCACGGATATACCAGCCGTGTGAAAGAACACCGGCCACCAGCGCAAGCAGTGTCACCAGAAGCATGTCGAGCACAAAAAAGCGGACATCCTTCTGCAAGGCACGGAGACCTATCAGCACAAACAGAAGTGTACAGAATGGGATCCAAGGCACCATGAAGACAGAATGGTGAAGGTTCATTGCTGAAAGCGGCTCGCGGATGGAGAGGAAAACTCCCAAGGCGGCCAGCAGCCCGAAAATCAGGTATGCCGCTATATCGGACGGATGCGCAGCATCGTCCGTGCTGTTTTCCGAAGCCTTCTCCCGCCAATAGTTGTCCGCAGCATACATTGGCGAAGACTGCGGATTCCTCGCAACGCGGCGGGCATAGCCCAGCACGAAAAGGATACCGGCCAATGTAAAGACCACCCAGCACACCAGACGGTAGGTCAGGCCGGAAAAGGCAGGAAGGTCGGCAAGCCCCTGCGCAATGCCGATTGTGAAAGGGTTCAGCATGCCGCCGGCAAAGCCGACATGGGCGGCCAGATAGCACATGCCCATCCCCACAAGTGAGTCATAGCCCATCGATATCGCAAGTGGGACAAAAATAACCATGAAGGCCAATGTCTCCTCGCTCATACCGAAAACAGCGCCGAAAAGGCTGAACATGACCATGACCAGGGCAATGATAAGGAAATTGACATTTATATGCCGGAAAATGCCCTTGCTCCCCCAGCGTCCCGCCTTCACCAGAAACGCATCCACACCCTTGGTGACGGCACCTGTGGAATTGACTATCCAGAATGCACCTCCCACCATGAAGATAAACACAATGATATTGGCTGTCCTGACAAAACCGTCATAGAAGGCGGCGAACAGCTGCCAGGTCTGCGCCTGACGCTCCACATGGTGATATGAACCGGGCACCACAACCTCCCTCGGTGCACCGCCCTCCACCGGCACCGTCTGCCTATCGAACATGCCGCCCGGCAACAGCCATGTCATCACGGCGGCCACCGCAACCGCAACCAGCACAATGGTGAAAGTGTGCGGAATATGCCATTGTCTCCTGCTGTTTTTAATCATGATGTAATTTTTTGCAAAAATACGAATTCCTCACATACAATACACAATTTGGAGCATTGGTTTTTTCAACAATAATACAAACTATCTTTCAACATCTTACCTTTTTTTATATAAAATATATGAAAAAAACATGGCATGATGTTCCAAAAAATACTACTTTTGCACGATTGAAATATTAACAAATACATTAGTCATATCATGAACGTTGAAGAAAAAGTTATCGCGATTGTTGCCGACAAATTAGGCAGGGACGTTTCCGAAATCACGCCGGACAAGGACTTTGTGCAGGATCTGGCCGCAGATTCCCTGGACAAGGTTGAACTGTTAATGGCTTTTGAAAGCGAATTCAAAATCAAGATACCGGAAGAGGATCAGGAGAAATTCCTTAAAGTTCAGGATGCAATCGATTTCGTAACCAACGCCACCAAATAGAACTAAAAACCAACACCCCTTCTTATGAAATTAAGAAGAGTTGTCATTACCGGACTGGGGGCCATCACACCGATAGGAAATGACTGTACAACATTTTGGGAGCATTTGCTATCGGGTGTAAGCGGAGCCGGCCCCATAACCCGTTTTGATGCCTCCTGCTTCAGAACAAGATTCGCTTGCGAAGTCAAGCAGTTTGACATTTTGCGTTATGTGAATCTCAAAGATTCACGCAAAATGGATCTGTTCACACAGTTTGCAGTGGCCGCTGCGGACGAGGCTATCGCCATGGCCAGCCTCAAGGATGGCAGCACCGACTTGAAGAGGGTCGGCGTCATCTTCAGCACCGGCATGGGCGGATGCGGCTCCTTTTATGAGGAAACGAAAAATCTGGACATGCAGGATCCGAAACTTTCCCCATTCTTTGTAACCAGGGTCATTTCGGACATTGCATCCGGACACATCGCCATCCGGCACGGCTTCATGGGATTGAACTATTCCATCTCATCCGCCTGCGCCTCCTCGGCCAACGCCATCGCCGATGCCTTCACCAACATCCGCATCGGAAAGGCGGACGCCATTATAGCCGGCGGTGCGGAAGCCCCAATCACTCCTCCGGGCGTGCTTGGGTTCAACGCATCCCACGCCCTTTCCACCCGTAACGAGGAGCCAGAGAAAGCCTCCCGCCCCTTCGACAGGGACCGTGACGGTTTTGTCATGGGCGAAGGTGCAGGTGCATTGGTGTTGGAAGAATATGAGCATGCAGTACGCAGGGGCGCACCGATCCTGGCGGAGATTGTTGGTAGCGGCATGTCCGCCGATGCCTACCACATCACCCTGCCGCATCCTGACGGAATCGGGGCGGTTCTCTCCATGCGCTATGCGCTGGAAGATGCAGGCATCACCACAGAGGAGGTCGATTTCATCAACACGCACGGCACCTCAACCCCTGCCGGTGACCTTGCTGAAATCAACGCCATCCGCACCCTGTTCGGGGAAGGCATGTCAAAGGTGGCCCTTACTTCAAACAAATCCGCCATCGGCCACCTGTTGGGCGCTGCCGGTGCCGTCGAAGCCATCGCCACCGTCTTTTCCCTGCGGGAGGGGCTCATTCCCCCTACCTGCAACGTGGAGCATCTGGACGAAAAAATCCCACCCGACATTCACCTGATAACCGACAGTGCGCAACGGCATGACATCCGTTATGCTCTTTCCAACTCCTTCGGTTTCGGAGGCCATAACATAACCCTCCTTTTCAAAAGACATGACGAATAACCCACCAACCGCCCTACAAGGCAACGCACTGAAAAAATTCATTCGGAGCCAGTTCGGAATACGGGTTCCGACTTCAAGCCTGCCTTTGTTCGAGTCGGTCTGGCATACCAAAACATCCGTCCAAAAGGAGTCCGAGAATAACGAACGGCTCTCCTTCCTGGGGGAGAATGTGCTGAACTGTGTTCTGGTGGCATACCTCTACGAGAAATTCCCATACATGGACATTACCTTCCTGGAAGAGCTGCGGAACCGGATCGCCCACCATGCCCGACTTAGCCGCATGGCACAACGGCTGCAAATCACCGGCCAGCCAGCTTCCACCGATGAGAACGCCCTGCTGCTGAGAGACCATATCAACAGCGACGTGCTGAAAGCGCTGATTGGCGCCATCACGCTCTGCAACGGATATGAGACCGCCGCCAAACTGATACAGAAACAACTGAAACAACAAGAACAAACCATCAAGGAACTAAGTTCCGACAATCCTAACTATAAAGGCAAGATCATGGCCTGGGGGCAGCGGAACAAGGCCGAAATCCGCTTCAAACTGACCAAAGAGATCAAGTACAACGGAAAGAACCTGCATGTGGTCTCCCTATACATTAATAACGAATGGGTGGCCAACGGTTGCGACCTTCTGGTCAAGAACGCCGAGCAGCATGCTTCGCTGAATGCGTTGGATTCTCTAAGCATCCACAACGAATACGTACAATGAGACACCACATTTTTCTCCTGCTTCTGGTGTTTTCCACCATGCTGCAAGCCCAGACCGGCATGTTCAGGGGAAGCGTGCGCGATGAATCCACAGATGACCCCATAGCCTATTGCAATGTCTTCATTTACGGCATCGGGAAAGGTGCTGTCACCGATGACAAGGGTTTTTTTTCCATCAGCCGGATTCCAGCAGGGACGCACAAGGTGCGCATCAGCTGTGTCGGCTACGACTCCATAGTGACCAGCATCCGGATTGGCAATAATGAGATAGTCAGCAGAACATTCCGCATAAGGCAATCTGTACACCAGCTTAGCGGAACCATTGTCTCAGCAGAACGGGCCGCCAATCTGACAGAGGTACGGGCCGCTGTGCAGTATGTGGCTCCAAAGCAAATCACACAACTGCCCACCATTGGCGGCATTCCAGACCTTGCCCAATACCTGCAGGTACTGCCTGGCATCGTCTCAACCGGCGACCAGGGCGGGCAGCTATACGTTCGGGGCGGCACACCCATCCAGAACAAGGTGCTGCTGGATGGTATGAACATTTATAACCCCTTCCACTCCATCGGACTGTTCTCCATTTTTGACACCGATATCCTGAAAGAGGCGGATGTCTACACTGCCGGGTTCCATGCGGAATATGGCGGACGCACCTCCTCCGTCATGGATGTACGCACCCGCAACGGCAACAAAAAGAGGTTTGGCGGCAAGGCGGACATCAGCACATTCGGTTCAAAACTGGTGCTGGAAGGTCCGCTGCGCAAACGGAATATGGATAAGAAAAAGGTTACCTCCCCTATTTCCTTCATCACCAGCATAAAGGGATCATATCTGGAGCAAACCTCCAAACTGCTGTACCGGTATGCTAATGCCAACGGTTTGCCATACAACTATTTGGACGCTTACGGCAAAATCACCATCGAACCATCCGAAAATAATTACATCAATCTTTTCGGATTCAATTTCAATGATCAGGTGAACTATCCGGAAATCGCCCGCTACCAATGGAATGCATGGGGCATAGGTTCAAACTTCCTGGTTGTTCCCGCCCAATCAGAGCAGGTGATCCAGGGCGTGCTGGCATACTCCAACTACAACATGGGGTTGGACGAATACAACGAATTTGGCAGGAATAGCGGCATGAAGGATTTCACTTTCTCCACCAACTTCACCTACCATTTCGAAAAAAGCACCTTCAAATACGGTTTTGACCTGACCGGCACCTGGGTGAATTACAATTTCACCAACGCTTTGGGTGTGGACTGCGGACAAAAGACCTTCAACAGCGAAATAGCCATTTATGCAAAATACAAATGGAACCTCCGCCGGTGGATTGTCGAACCGGGACTGCGACTGGACAACTATGCCTCCCAGAACGCAACCTCATTGGAACCTCGCTTAGCCGCCAAATACCTGATGTCGGAAAGCATACGTTTTAAAATGGCGGCTGGTCTCTATTCCCAAAACCTTATAAGCGCCACCTCCGATCAGGATGTGGTGAACCTCTTTTATGGTTTCCTGACGGTTCCGGAGGCGGATGAGCTTTCCGGGAAAAAAATCCGCAACAGTCTCCAAAAAGGGCAGCATGTGGTCTGCGGTATGGAATATGACATCACCAAATTCCTTACCGCCAACGTGGAGGCCTACTACAAAAATTTCTCACAACTGACAAACATCAACCGGTACCAAATGTTTGAGAGCGATGACGACTTCCTGCTGGAAACAGGACGCGCCTATGGAGGTGACATCTCCCTGAAATTCGACAGGAACAACCTCTACATCTGGACTGTTTATTCCCTGAACTGGGTCACCCGGTACGATGGAAACATCCGCTACAGGACCCATTTCGACCGTCGTCACAACCTGAATATCACCGGCTCATACCGTTGGGGGAGGAACCAACGCTGGCATGCCGACCTTCGCTGGAACTACGGTTCAGGATTCCCCTTCACCCTGACCAAGGCGCTATACCCGAACATCACCAACTTGGAGAATCTTCACAGCGACATAATCGGGGCGAACGAGACCTTGGGCATTGCTCTGGATGACCTGAACCAAGGACAGATGCCTGACTATCACCGCCTGGATGTCACCCTAAGCCGAATCTTTATCCATTCCGAAGTGAGCCGTTCCGAAATCGGCATCGGCGCAACAAACCTGTATAACTACGCCAACATTTTTTACGTCAGCCGTAAGACAAACGAAAAGATATACCAGCTGCCATTCCTATGGAGCCTGCATTGGAACATCCGGTTCTGACACCGGCCTGACGGCTGGAACACCTACCAGAGATGTTCGGGGTAAATTCCCTCCTTGTACAGTTTGCGGAAAGAACGCACAACCCCGGGACGGTCCTCCTGATAGGTGATGCCGAACCACTCCGCATCGGTCTTCAGCACCTTGACGCGGGCCTGTCCGCTCCGGATAAGCTCGTCAACCACACTCGGAATGTAGCACTCCGCCTTGGACTGGTTCAGGTTCTCCTTAAGGAATTCCTTGAAAATACGCTCTATGTGTTCAAAAAGCGAGGGATGGAAACCCCAGAAGTTCATGGAGACCAACGTATCCGCATCTAACGGCACACGGCTGCCGTCATCGTTGGTATGGGCTATGCCGTCATCTGTGCGTGCAATTTTGGTATACTCGCGCACGCCAGTCAGGAAACCTTCGGCATCAGCCTGGCATACACCGCGGGAGACGCTGCCGTTTTCCGACAGGGTGTGCGAAAGCCGGTAGGCCACCATGCTGTACATGTCGGAATCCTTTTCTATGGAAAGTGAATTCAGGTATTCCGCCATGGTCTGGAAGGCATGTGCCCCATAAAAATCGTCACCGTTGATGACCGCGAAAAAACCGTTAATCTTTCCCTTAGCCATCAGTATGGCATGTGCGGTGCCCCATGGTTTGATCCGCTCGGCCGGACATTTGAACCCTTCGGGCAGGAACTCAAGCTCCTGCAAAACATAATCCACCTCGGCATGGCCTCTATACTTGTTGAAAATAACCTCCTTGAAATCATCCTCAATGCTTTTCCGGATTACAAAGACCACCCTGCCGAAACCGGCACGAAGAGCATCATAAATGGAATAGTCGATGATTGTCTCCCCATTCGGACCCAATTTGTCAATCTGTTTTACACCGCCGTAACGGCTTCCCATGCCGGCGGCCAACACCAATAATGTAGGTTTCTGTTGCATGTTTTTAGGTTTTCAAAACTGAATCTGCAAAGATACCAACTTTATCAATACGGAACGCGCTTTTGCAGAAAAAAAGATTTCCCGCCAGGTTAGGAAGCGGAACGTCACCCTCCTACCTTTCAACAACGTAATCCCCGACCGTCATGGTATCGCGGTCGAAGCGTATGCCTACCTTCACCACCTTGCTCATGGGCTGGCAGACCCTGACAATGGCCACGACACTGGTAGTGCCACTTCTGTTAACCCTCCTGCGCACAAACATGCCGCAAAGATAGTCATTTTTCAGAAGCGAGGCACCCAAGGCACCGAGACCATATTTTTGATATTGTTGTTTTACAGAAAATTATAACGATGCAAAAAATAGGCTGTCAAAGTCAGGAAAAATAATCCCCGCCGGCAAAGGGAACGGCAGTGCTGGAAAAGTGCGGGCAAATCGTCAAATAACCATAGCAAAATGGCAGATTTTTGATAAAAAGCCCCTACTTTTTTTTGGATGAAACGAAATAATTACGACCTTTGGCGTTGCCGATGGCCAGCACCGCAGCATCGTGAACAGCGAAGTGACCATGGAGGATTTGTTTGTGGAATTCAGGAAAAAATAAAAAACATAGACTATAATCCAAAAATTATATATATTTTTTGGATTGTAATCCAGAAAATTTATATCTTTGCATTTTAAAAACTGATTCGGTATGATTACACGGAAACTGAAAAACATTGTTGAAAATCAAATGTTTAAAGGAAAGGCAATTGTTATTGTCGGTCCACGGCAGGTAGGAAAGACCACCCTGTTGAAGGAACTGGTCAGCAGGAGTGACAAAAGGGTGCTGTCGCTCAACTGTGATGAACCTGAAACTCAGGCCAGCCTCACCAACACCAATGTGAACAGATTAAAAAACCTGATTGGCCGCCATGAACTGATAGTGATTGACGAGGCGCAGAAAGTGGACAACATCGGACTGACCATCAAACTGATTGTGGACAATATCGAAGGGGTCCAGGTGATTGCCACCGGATCATCAGCCTTTGAATTGCACAATCGGCTCAACGAGCCCCTGACAGGAAGAAAATTTGAATATATGATGTACCCCGTTTCCGTTGGCGAAATCATGGACACATCCGGGCTGATGGAAGAGCGGCGCACGTTGGAGAGCAGGCTTGTCTATGGCAGCTATCCCGACATACTGATGCATCCGGAAGATGCCCGCAGTTATCTTACAGACCTCACACAAAGTTATCTGTACAAAGACATTTTGTCCTTGAACGATCTGCGCAAACCCCAGTTGCTTGACCATCTGTTGCAGGCTCTGGCATTCCAAGTCGGCAGCGAAGTGTCGACCAATGAACTGGCACGGACATTGCAAACCGACAACAAAACCATTGACAAATATATTGACATGCTTGAAAAGTGCTATGTGATTTTCCGAATCGGCGGGCTAAGCCGCAATCTGCGCACCGAGCTCAAGAAGGCCAAGAAAATATATTTTTATGACAATGGGGTGCGGAATGCCGTCATACAGCAATTCTCCCCCGTACAAATGCGCAACGACATGGGAGCATTGTGGGAGAATTTCTTCATGGCGGAACGGATGAAACACAACCATTATCGCGGATATTACTGCAACCGGTTCTTCTGGCGCACCACTTTGCAGCAGGAGATTGAATACATTGAGGAACGCGATGGATCCATGACCGCCTTTGAAATGAAATGGAATCCCAAGAAAGGACGGACCACATTTCCAAAGTCATTTCTGGAAGCCTACCCCGTCAAGGAAACCGTGGTGGTAACCCCCGAAAACTATTTGGACTGGCTGGTCTGAATCCTCCGCCGACGTCGGGGAACGGGCAAAAGGAGCTTGTTAAGGGGCGACTAATTAGGATATTTTTAGTTTTATTCCACATTGCATCAATAGATAATATCATTTATGTTGAAAGCAATTACTCAACGCTATCGTCAACAGCACAGGGAGATTTGTGAAGAATATTTGCGACTTCCCAGCATCCACAATCACAATCATCTATTGATTTGCAAGTTTGGCATATTTTTGGGTGATAATTTCTGTTTGCAAAAACATTCCAATACTCCTTGTCTTTGATAATGTTGTCATCAAACATATTACCTACAACTTTAGGCGAGTGATTGCATGTCCTTATTTGCTGCATTCAACTTACAAATGCAACTTTGGTTAAACATTTCTAAATTCAACAAACAAATGCAACTTTGGTTAAACATTAATTTTTGCAAAAGTACTAAAAAAATGTAATAC
>JAEEGI010029368.1_pt1 | contig 10395 bp, 6 predicted proteins | sample 8958751 | NCBI WGS metagenome assembly JAEEGI01 (sample SAMN16246545, study PRJNA631951) | gut metagenome | biome: gut microbiome; feature: rumen; material: KS-attached | host: Bos | place: Iran: Karaj | collected 2018-10 | reverse complement strand
CGTGATCTGCGCCGCGATCCTTGCGCGGACCGCGTTCTCCTCTGCGCCGTCGCGCGCCATCACGCGCCGTACGCGAATCTCCGTGTCGCACAGCACCGCGATCGTACAGGCGCAGAACGCGTCGACGCCCGATTCGAACAGCAGCGGCACGTCCCACGCCGCAAGCGGCTCCTCGCTTTCCTCCGAAAGCCGGAGCATTTCACGGATCACATACGGATGGATGATTCCGTTGAGCGCTTCGCGAAGCGACGCGTTTTCAAACACGCGCGAGGCGATATAGCCGCGGTTTGCCGTGCCGTCCGGATGCAGCGCGTCCGGTCCGAACAGGTCGATCGCGTCCCGAAAGCACGCGGAATCCGGTTCCAGCGCCGCTCTTGCGATCGCGTCGGCGTCGACGACCGGAATGCCGTGCAACGCAAAACGCGCCGTCAGCGTGCTCTTGCCGGATCCGATGCCGCCCGTTACTCCGATGATGCGCGTCATTTTGTGTCAAACCAGCTTTCTCCGCATTTTGCCTCGGCGATCAGCTTCACACGGAAGTCCGCCACGCTTTCCATGCAGTCCTCCATCAGCTTCCGCACCGCGTCCGCCTCGTCCCTCGGCGTATCGACGATGAGTTCGTCGTGAATCTGCAGCACGAGCCGTGCCCGATATCCGCCGTCTCTGAGCGCGCGATCGACGCGCACCATGGCGATCTTGATGACGTCGGCGGCGGTGCCCTGAATCGGCATGTTCATCGCAACGCGTTCGCCGAACTGCCGCACGTTGTAGTTGCTTGCGTTGAGCTCCGGCAGCGGGCGTCTCCTGCCGAACAGCGTTTCGGCATAGCCCTTTTCCTTCGCGTTCTGCACGCTCTCCTTCAGATACGCTTCAACCATCGGATAGCGCTCGAAATAGCGCTTGATATAGCCGGAAGCGACGCCGACCGGAATGCCGAGGTTGCGTGCAAGTCCGAAGTCGGAAATGCCGTAAACGATGCCGAAATTGACCGCTTTCGCCGCGCTGCGCTGTTCCTTGGAAACGCGCTCGAGCGGCACGTGAAAGACCTCCGCCGCGGTGCGCGCATGGATGTCCTCGCCGTTGTTGAACGCCGCGATAAAGCCCTCGTCGCCGCTGATGTGCGCAAGCAGCCTGAGTTCGATCTGCGAATAGTCCGCGCCGACCAGCACGTTTCCTTCGCTCGGCACGAACGCCTTGCGGATCTCGCGTCCCTCCGGCGTGCGGACCGGAATGTTCTGCAGGTTCGGTTCCGTGCTCGAGATCCGCCCCGTCGCCGCCACGCACTGCATAAAGCGCGTGTGAATGCGTCCTTCGCTGTCGCGCTGCTTTAAGAGTCCTTCGACAAACGTGCTGTCGAGCTTTGTCAGAAACCGGTACTGCAGCACGTCGTTGACGATCGGATGCAGCGGCGCGATCGCTTCGAGCGTGTCCGCGTCGGTCGAAAAGCCGGTCTTGGTCTTTTTGCCGGACGGCAGCTGCAGCTTTTCGAACAGGATCCTGCCGAGCTGCTTGGTCGAAAGAATATTGAACGGTTCCTCCGCCGCCTCGTAGATGCGCTGTTCGAGCCGCTTCGCTTCGTCCGAAAACCGCACGTGCAGCGCTTCGAGCACCGCCGCGTCGGTCATGAACCCGATCCGTTCCATGCCGTACAGCACGTTGAGCAGCGGCAGCTCGACGTCGTTCAGAAGTCCCTTGAGCCCTGCCTCGTCGATCGCCTTCTGCATACGCGGGAAGAGATGAAAGAGATATGCGGGGCTTGCGGTTTCGGTCTTCAGCCATTCGCGGCACAGCGCCTCGTAGCTTTCGACCGGACGGTTGCTTTGCAAAAGATAATCCGAAAGCATGGCGTCGAACTGCAGATCGGGCAGCTGTTCCGGCGTAAACCCGCAGCGGTGATACAGCTTTTTCGCGTCGAACGCATACAGCGGCTTGCGTTCTTTGCGCATCCATTCGCCGAGCATGCGGTACGCATCGTCCTCGTCCATGCAGATGTCGAACAGCGTTTCGCCCGCGCTCAGAACATACGCGCGCTCCGGCGAACCGGCAAACGCGAGAGTCGGCGCGCTCGTCACCGCAATGACCGCCGCGTTCGAAAGCGTTGCCAGCGCCTGGTTCAATTCTTCTTCCGTGGTGACCGGAACGGTTTCGACGGCGTACGACGGCTCCTCCTCCGGTTCGCCGCCCGGGAGCTTGTCGGCGATGCTGTTGAGCTCGAGCTCGTACAGATGCTTCTTGGCGCTGCCGGTCTGCGCAAAGTCGAACGCGCAGTCGTCGAGCGTCTCCCTGACCGGCGCGTCGCAGGCGATCGTGCCGAGCCAGTAGGAAAAGCGCGCGTCCTCCGCGCCTTCGCGCAGCCGTTCGCCGAGCTTGCCCTTGACCTCGTCCGCATGCGCAAGCACGCCCTCGAGATCGCCGTACGTTTCGAGAAGTTTGAGCGCCGTCTTTTCGCCGACGCCCGCGATGCCCGGAATATGGTCCGACGCGTCGCCCATCAGCGCCTTGAGATCGCGCATGCGGTCCGGCGTCAGGCCGTATTTTTCCGCAAGCGCCGCCGCGTCGACGATCGAGTTGTCCTTTGTATAGTAAATCTTTGTGCGGTCGGTGATCAGCTGAAACGAATCGCGGTCGCCCGTTGCGATCAGCGTGTCCATGTCCGCGCGTTCCGCCATGCGCGAAAACGTGCCGAGCACGTCGTCGCCCTCGTAGCGCGGGCACTCGACGACCGCAATGCCCATCTCTTTGAGCAGTTCCCGCACGACCGGCATCTGCTTTATGAGATCCTCGTCCGCGGGCTTTCTGCCGAGCTTGTAATCCGCGTAGCGCTCGTGCCGGAACGTCGGCTGATGCACGTCGAACGCGACGAGCACATGCGAAGGCTCAAGCCGCAGCAGCTCGACCAGTTTTGTGAAAAAGCCTTTCAGCGCGCCGGTCGGAAACCCGTCGCGCGTGGTGAGATTCGCCTTGAAAAAGGCGTGATATGCCTGATACAGGAGACTGTTGCCGTCAACGGCAAGGAGCAAACGGTTCATGCGTTCCTTTCATGGATGCGGCACGCTCCGCAGGGAGTGTGCCGCGCTCGTTCGGTTTGTTTCGGATTTATGCGCGCACGACGTCGTATACCATCGGGCGGTAGTCGGGTTTCTTGCCGGAGTATTCGAACGCGCTGTGGAACATCTCGAGCGCCGCGTTGAGCTTGCTCTCGTCGTTCACGTACATCACGCACAGCGGTTCGTCCGCGCGGACGAAATCGCCGAGCCGCTTCTTCATGACCAGACCGACCGACGGATCGATGCTCTCCTCCTTGGTGGCGCGTCCGGCGCCGAGGATCTGCGCCGCGGTGCCGATGCGCTCCGCGTTCATGGCGCTGATGTAGCCGGACCGCTTCGGATACACGTTCAGCGTCGTTTTGACCTTGCACAGTTCGTTGATCCGCTCGACGTCGATATAGGACGCGTCGCCGCCCTCCGCCGCGATCATCTCACGAAGCTTTTTGAGCCCCGCGCCGCTTGACAGCGCCGTTTCGAGTTTTTCGCGCGCTTCGACCTCGGTGGACGCAAGCTTGGAGAGGATCATCATATGCGTGCCGAGCAGCATGCAGACTTCGTAGAGCGGATCGCCCGCCGGAATCTTGCCGGAGAGCAGCTCGACCGCCTCGCGCACTTCAAGCGCGTTGCCGACCGCAAGACCGAGCGGCTGATTCATGTCGGTGATGATCGCCACGCATTCGCGTCCGACGAGCTTGCCGATCGACACCATCAGATGCGCCAGCTTCTCCGCCTCCTCGACCGTGGACATAAACGCGCCGGTGCCGGTCTTGACGTCGAGCACGATCGCGTCGGTGCCCGCCGCAAGCTTCTTGGACATGATGCTCGACGCGATCAGCGGAATGCTGCGGACCGTCGCCGTGACGTCGCGCAGCGCGTACATCTTTTTGTCCGCGGGAACGAGATTGCCCGTCTGTCCGATGACCGCGACGCCGATCTCGTTGACGATCTTTTTGAAGCGATCCATCGGCTGTTCGATGCACACGCCGGGGATCGATTCGAGCTTGTCGAGCGTGCCGCCCGTATGCCCGAGCCCTCTGCCGCTCATCTTGGCGACCGTGCCGCCGCACGCCGCTACAAGCGGTGCAATGACGAGCGTCGTCGTATCGCCCACGCCGCCGGTCGAATGCTTGTCCACCTTGACGCCGCGCAGTTCGGAGAGATCTACGACGTCGCCCGAATGCATCATTGCCATCGTAAGATCCGCGGTCTCGCGATCGGTCATGCCCTGAAAGACGACCGCCATCTGGAACGCCGCCATCTGGTAATCCGGGATCGTGCCGTCGGTGAATCCCTTGACGATGTATGCGATTTCCTCATCGGAGAGGATCCCGCCGTTCACTTTCTTTTCGATGAGATCAACCATGCGCATGGGTGTTTTCCTCCGTTATTATTGATAGAAAATTATATCATATCTGCGCCGCCTTGGCAACGTCTTTTGCAATCAGCGGCAGAACTTCCCGCACAAACGCGGTTTGCCGCGCGGATTCGTCCGTTTCCGCAAGCGTGACGACGCCGCGCAGGACCGGATTCTCCCGCATCAGGCGGTCCGCATCGACCGGTTCGCACGTGACAAGACAGGTCGGCGTCTTCTGCGCGTTGAGCTCCGAAAGCGCGGCGGACACGGCTTCCCGTTCGACGCCGAAGGTGTGCAGGATCGCGAAGTCCGCGCGGTTCTGTCCCTGCGCAAAGCGGATCGCGTTCAGCACCGTCTCCGTGCCGGACACGGCGGCAAAGCCGATCGATTTCAGCGCGTCGATGAGCGCATTTCCCGTTCCGGCGCTCAAGAGTCTGCACTTGCATTCCGAAAGCCGCGGATCGGGCGATTCCGAAAAGAGCCCGCCGTTTTCGGGATCGACGCAGCCGTCGGCGGCAAGATCGATCTTCCGATAGCCGAGGTCGAGCGCTTTTTGAATCAGGGCGCCGACGGTCTTCACGTCGCGTCCCGCGGCTTCGAGTACGGCGACCGGACCGGGCAGAATGCCGATCGTTTCCGTTTTGCGCTCGCCGTTTTCGCACGCAATCGAAACCGTTTCGCAGCGTCCGTTCAGCCCGCCGACGAGCGCTCGCAGCGTTTCGAACCCGCCGTCCGCAATCATGGTACGGCAGACCTTGAACCCGCGCTGTGCCGCTTCCGTGCCGAAGATGCGCGTCAGCGCTTCCGCATCGCCGTCGGTTCCGTTTCCGTCAGAAGCGATCAGCAGCCGGATCCCGTCGCCCGGCGTCATCCGTTCCGGTTCGACGCCCTTCAAAACGGCTTCACCGGCTTCAGTGACGCTGACGGTTCCGTTCTCTTCCAGCTTGCCGAGCGGCGGATACGGTCCGAAGCTTTCGAGCGCGTTCGCCTGAAAGAATGGCATGCTGCGGCAGAGACGCGTCATCAGCCCGTCGAGCTCGTACAGTTTCTTCGACGATGCGCGCGACTGTTTGACGCCGTAGAAACAGGCGATGCAGAGATAGACCGGACCGCCGGTTCCGGCGTCGTAGGTCTGCTGCGCGTCATAGAGCGTTGCGCCGTTCGCGTCGGCGGCGAGCAGCGCGGACAGCGCGGTTTTCCAGCAGGCACGTTTCGTTTCGTCCGAAAAGTCCCGTACCGGAAACCGGAGTCCGACCGGAAAATACTGCCAGATCATACTGATTCCTCCGTTTCAAGTGCGTTGACAGCTGCTTCAGCTGCTTCGAGTTTTTCGTATAAGCTTGTTTCCTCCGCCTCCAACGCGGAGATCGTCTGATAGAGACGCTCCATTTCGCGGTACGCGTTGGTGCGCTGCGCCGTTTCCAGCGCCTGTTCCGTCGTCCTTCGCTCCTCCTCGTTCTGCTCGATCAACCGCTCGATGCGGTGAACCTCCTGCCTCGCTTTGGCGCGTTTTTCGCGGGCATCCCTGCGTTTGAAATAGAGATTGTCCGCCTGTCCGGTCTGCGCCGCTTTGCGCTTTTCCGGTTTGCGCTCGACGATCTTCAAAAACAGATCGTCGTTTTCGTCGGTCTGTTCGACGAGTCCGTTTTCCGTCAGAAGGATCACGCGGTCCGCAAGCCGCCGCACCAGATACCGGTCGTGCGAGACGATCAGCACCGTGCCGTCGAACGTCTCCAGCGCGGATTCGAGCATCTCCGCCGATGCGATGTCCAGATGGTTCGTCGGCTCGTCGAGCAGCAGCACGTTCGCGCCGGACAGGACGAGCTTCAGCAGCCGGATGCGCGCCTTCTCACCGCCGGACAGCGAGCCGATGCGCTTTTCGAGATCGTCGTTTTTGAACAGGAATCTGCCGAGCGCGCCGCGCAGCTGATTGGTGTCCATGTGCGGGAACATGTCGGACAGCTCTCCGATCACCGTGTTCGCGTCGTTGAGATCGTACGTGTGCTGCGCATAGTATCCGAGCCGCACGCCCGCGCCGATCTTGTAGGTGCCTTCGGTCGGCGGCTCCTCGCCGGTCAGAATCTTCAGAAGCGTCGTTTTGCCGCAGCCGTTCGCGCCGATGATGCAGACGCATTCGCGCGTCCATACGGTCGTATTGAGATGCGCAAACACGCGCTGTTCGCCGAACGATTTGCCGAGCTCTTTGAGCACGATGACCTCGTTGCCGGTCGGCGACGGCGTCTGGAAGCGGAATACGATTGATTTCTCGTCCTTCTCCGGCTCGACCATATCCGCTTTGATGCGGTCGATCTGCTTTTGTTTGGACGCGATCGTGACATAGTTGCGCTCCTGATTCCACTGCCGCTGCTGCGCGATGATGCCCTCGATGCGCCTGATCTCCTTCTGCTTGCGCAGATAGAGCCTCTTTTGAAGCTCGCGTTCGCTCATCTTGCGTTCCATGTAGCGCGTATAGTTTCCGTCGGTTCCGCGCATATGCCGGTTCTGCAGCTCGAGCATGCGCGTGACGGTGTCGTCCAAAAACGCACGGTCGTGCGAGACCACGAGCACCGCGCCCTTGTAGAGCTTGAAGTAGTCCTCGAGCCATTGGATCGCCGTCACGTCCAGATTGTTGGTCGGTTCGTCGAGCAGCAGCAGATCGGCGTCTTCGAGAATCGCGCGGGCGAGCATCGCCTTGCTGATCTGCCCGCCGGAAAACGTCGTAACCGGCCGCGAAAGCTCGTCCTCCGAAAAGCCGAGCCCGAGCAGCGCCGAGCGCGTCATAGCGCGGAAGGTCGAACCGCCGCCGCGTTCCAGCGCTTCGAGCACCACGGACTGCCGCGCGATCAGGCGGTCGCGGTTTTCCGCATCCGTCTGCAGCCGTTCGACGATGCGCGTCTCCTCGGCTTCGAGATCGAGCAGCGGACGGAACGCTTCGAGCGTGAAGCTGTACAGGTCAACATTCTCGGACAGCTTCGGAATCTGTTCGACATAGGAGAGCTTCGCGCCCTGCCGCATCCCGAACGAGCCGGAATCGTACGGTTCCTTGCCCATCAGAATCCGCATCAGCGTCGATTTGCCGCTGCCGTTCACGCCGATCAGCCCCACGCGTTCGCCGGGACGGATCTCGAAGGAAACGTTCTCGAACAGCGTGCGGTCCGCAAAAGTTTTGGTTAAGTTTTCCACATGCAGGATAGACATATAGAAATTATACCACAAAATTCGTTATTTGGAAATAATTCTTAGAAATTTCAAGATTATGACGCATTCGGTATGGTATAATGGAGGCGAAAGGAGTCGAACGATGGATCGAAACGTGCCCCGCCTGCCCGGCAAACAGAAAAAGACCTTTCCGATGACGCTGCGGATCGTATGCGCCGCGGCGGTCTGCGCCGTTCTGGCGGGCTTCGGATTCTTTCTTCTGCTCCACGGACATGCCGGTCGGCTGCTTCATTCCGCAAACGCGGCTTCCGAATACCTGACTGCGGAGGAAACCTCCGTATTCGCAAACAATCAGACGCCCGTTCCCGTTGCGGCGACGCCGCTGCCGACGATGGAGCCGACGCCCACGCCGATGCAGAACCGGATCGCCGTCTCGCGCTATGCGACGCTGCAGCTCGGCGACAACAATTCCGCAGTGTCCGATTTGCAGCAAAAGCTCATGGAGCTCGGCTACATGGACGTCGACGAACCCGGCACCCTGTTCAATGAATCCACGCAGAACGCGGTCATGCTGTTTCAGCGCGCAAGCGACACGAGCATGACCGGCGTCGCCTCGGCGGAGCTGCAGGAAAGGCTGTTCTCCGACGATGCGCAGGAATACCGCATCAAGCTGAACGACGACGGTCCCGACGTCAAGAGCATTCAGCGGCAGCTCGCGAATCTCGGCTACTATACGGACCGCATCACCGGTTATTTCGGTCCGCAGACCGAGGAAGCGGTTTTGCGCTTCCAGTCCAAGAACAACATGCATACGGACGGACAGATCACGCGCGACGACTGGGATCTTCTCTATTCCGACGACGCGGTCGCGCTTGCGACGCCGACGCCGGAGCCGACGCCCACGCCGAAACCGACCGTAAAGCCGACGGCAAAACCCACGGCAAAGCCCACCAAGACGCCGAAGCCCACGCCCAAACCGACGGCGAAACCGACCAAAACGCCCAAGCCCACGGCAAAGCCCACCGGCAAGACGACGCCGACGCCCAAGCCCACCAAGACGCCGAAGCCCACCGCAACACCGAAGCCGACCAAGACGCCCAAGCCCACGCCCACGCAGAAGCCGACGCCGAAGCCCGGCAACGACAACGCGAGCTACGGTTCGAGCGTCAGCGAGTTCATCCGCTGCGCGGAGGATCAGCTCGGCGATCCGTACATCCTCGGCGACGAAGGTCCGAATTCGTTCGACTGCTCGGGACTCGTCTACTACTGTCTCACGAAGTGCGGCATCAAGGTCGGACGGCGCAACGCATACACCTATTCAAACTACGACAAATGGGAGCGCATCGATTCGGTCGACAATCTCAAGAAGGGCGATCTGCTGTTCTTCAAGAGCGATACCTCCGATAAGGTCAACCATACCGCCATCTATCTCGGCAACAAGAAATTCATCCACGCGAGCGCCAGCAAAGGTCAGGTCGTACACAGCTCCTTCTCCTCCTACTGGTACCGCAATTTCGTCTGCGGAAGGCGGGTATGGTGATGTCCTGCTCCGTCTGTCCGAGAAACTGTCAGATCGACCGAACAGCCGCATGCGGATTCTGCGGCTGTTCTTCCGTTCCGCGCATTGCGCGCGCCGCCCTGCACTTTGACGAGGAACCGTGCATTTCCGGCACAAACGGTTCCGGCACGATCTTCTTCTCCGGCTGCAACCTCAAATGCATCTTCTGTCAGAACATGGCGATTCAGGACGGCACGCTCGGCGAGCCGTTCACGGTCGAACGCCTTGCGGAAACGATGCAAAAGCTTGAAGCGCTCGGCGCGCACAACATCAACCTTGTCACGCCTACGCCGCACCGCGACGCGATCGCTGCGGCGCTGCGGCTTGCAAAGAAGAACGGGCTCAAGATCCCCGTTCTTTACAACACCAACAGCTATGAAACGGTCGAAACGATCCGGGCGTTTGAAGGACTGATCGATATTTACCTGCCCGATCTCAAGTACGTCGATCCGAAGCTGTCGCTGAAATTCTCGCGCGCGGCGGACTATTTCGACGTCGCGATCAAGGCGATCGAAGAAATGTTCCGTCAGGTCGGTCCGATGGTGTGCGATGAAAACGGCGTCGCTGTGCGCGGCGTGCGGATCCGGCATCTGGTGCTGCCGGGCTGCGTCTATGATACGAGGCAGATTCTGAACGCGATCAAAGCAAGGTTCGGCACGGACTGTCCGGTCTCGCTGATGTCGCAGTTTACGCCGATCCCGCAGTGCACGGTCAAGCCGCTGGACCGCCCGCTGACAAGGCGCGAATACGAAAGCGCGCTCGATTACTGCCTGTCGCTCGGCTTTACGAACGTCTATACGCAGGAACTGACGAGCGTCGGCGCGTCGTTCACTCCCCCGTTTTCCGATCATGTGGAGCTGTAAGCCATGAAAGAAGAAACCGTTTTGCAAATCGCTTCGCGCATGCACGACTTTTCGGACCCGGTCGATGTGTCGCAGATTCCCTATGAGGAATGCGACGGATTCTATTCCGTCTGGAAGATCACCGACGCGCGCGGCTCGTATCTTCTGAAACGCACCGCATCCGAGACGGAGCTTGCGATCTATCGAAAGCTCCGCAACCGTATCGACGCATTGCCGACGTTTTACGGCGCGACGGAGTATCGCGGCAAGCCGTATCTTCTTCTTGAATTTGTCGAAGGACACAACCTGATGCAGGCAACGCGAAACGATCTTGGGCGCGTACTCGATGCAATGATCCGGATGCAGGACAGGTTCTGGGGATCGAGGCAGCGCGTCGGAGAGCCGTTTTCCGCCGCTTTGCAGTCTTGTCTGAAC
>JAEEGI010029361.1_pt1 | contig 10398 bp, 9 predicted proteins | sample 8958751 | NCBI WGS metagenome assembly JAEEGI01 (sample SAMN16246545, study PRJNA631951) | gut metagenome | biome: gut microbiome; feature: rumen; material: KS-attached | host: Bos | place: Iran: Karaj | collected 2018-10 | reverse complement strand
AACAACCGCCTCAGCGACGGCGCCGCCCAGTCCTCCGATGGTGTTATGGTTCTCGGCGGTGACGATGGCGCCGGTATCCTCCGCGCATTTGGCGATAAGCTCCGCATCAATCGGCTTCCATGTGAACATATCCACGACTCTCGCGGAAACGCCGTTTTCGGCGAGAATATCCGCCGCCTTGAGCGCCTCGGCTACCATGATGCCGCTCGATATAATGGTTACGTCAGTGCCGTTCCTCAGGACGTTGCCCTTGCCCATCTCGAAGGTACTGCCTTCTTCGTAAATGCCCATTACGTTCTTGCGCGCCATGCGGATATAGAAGACGCCCCAAATATCCTCAAGCTGGCGGACGATATCCGCGAGCGCAACGGGGTCGGCAGGCTCAAGAAGCGTAATGTCGGGGATGGCTCTGAGCATCGCCATGTCCTCAAAGGGCATATGCGTGCCGCCGTTGTACGCCGCCGTAACGCCGGGGTCGGAACCTATTATTCTCACATTCAGCTTCGCATAGGAGGCGGAAATGAAAATCTGGTCGGCAACTCGGCGGGAAGCGAAGGTTCCGAAGCTGTGAGCAAATGGGACCTTGCCCGTGAGAGAAAGGCCGGCGGCTATGCCTATCATGTTAGCCTCGGCTATACCGCACTGAATGGCGCGATCGGGGTGAGCCTCAAAGAATTTCTTCATTCCGGAGGAGCTTACAAGGTCAGCGTCGAGCGCTACGATATTCTTGTTCTTCTCCGCAAGCTCCATGAGCGTCGCGCAATAAGCGTCGCGCATAAGCACGGGAGATTTTTCAATGGTTTTCAATACTTTAAACATTACCGCAGCCTCCTTATCACGCCTCGGCTTCGGCGAGCTTCGCCTTTGCCTTTTCGAGAGCCTCAGCCATCTGTTCGGGGGTGAAGTTTATATGGTGGTTTGAAAGAATACCCTCGGCAAAGCTGCATCCGTGGCCCTTCTTCGTGTGCATTACTACGGCGGTGGGCTTGCCGGCGCATTCCTGCGCGGCGGTAAAGGCGTCGTAAAGCGCCTCGATATTATGCCCGTCGATGTCTATGACGTTCCAGCCGAAGGCTTTTATCTTCGCGGCAATGTCGCCGGTATCCATAACGTCCTTGGTGTAGCCGTCAAGCTGTTGGCCGTTAGCGTCAATGATGGCGACGAGGTTATCGAGCTTATACTGGTTTGCGAACATGAAGCCCTCCCAGTTCTGCCCCTCGTCGAGCTCTCCATCGCCGATGATGACGTAGGTGCGGCTGTCTCTGCCGTCCATCTTATCGCCAAGGGCGACGCCTATCGCGGCGGAGATGCCCTGCCCGAGCGAGCCCGTCGTCATGTCGATGCCGGGGGTTTTGTTCCTGTCGCAATGGCTGGGGAGGCGGCCTCCGCCCTGATTAAGCTCGCGCAGCATGGTTTCCGGGAAAAAGCCCTTCATAGCAAGCGTCGCGTAAAGCGTGGGGCCCGCGTGTCCCTTGGACATGATTATTTTATCGCGGTCAAGCCAATTCGGGTCCTTCGGGTCAACGCGCAGAAACGCCCCGTAAAGAACGGCGACAGCCTCCACGACGGACATAGCGCCTCCGACGTGGCCGAAGCCGAGATTAGCAAAAACCTCAAGCGTCTTGACCCTTATACGCTCCGCGTAGGCGCGAAGCTCTTTCATTTTAAGTTCCTTTTCTAACACCGAAAAGCCTCCTAATTAAAACGCGTTAAAAAGCGATCTTCTTTGCAATATAATGAACGAGATCGTCTATCTTTATTCTCTCCTGCTGCATGGTATCGCGGTCGCGAACCGTGACGCAGTTATCCGCGGGGGTGTTCTCGTCGCCTATGGTCTGGAAATCGACAGTGATGCAGAGCGGGGTTCCTACCTCGTCCTGGCGGCGATAGCGCTTGCCTATGGAGCCGGCCTCGTCGTAGTCCACCATATAATATTTGGAGAGCTGGGCATAAACCTCCTCTGCCTTGGGCGCGAGCTTCTTGGAAAGCGGAAGCACCGCCGCCTTGAAGGGCGCAATGGCGGGATGGAAGTGCATGACGGTGCGAACATCGTTCTTCTCTGCGTCAACCACTTCCTCGTCATAAGCGTCAACGAGCAGGGCGAGCACGGAGCGCTCTACGCCGAGCGAGGGCTCGATTACATAGGGGATATAATGCTCGTTCTTCTCCTGGTCGTAATAGGTAAGGTCCTTGCCGGAGGTGTTCTGATGCTGCGTAAGGTCATAATCCGTGCGGTCGGCGACGCCCCAGAGCTCGCCCCAGCCGAAGGGGAACATGAACTCAAAGTCCGTCGTCGCCTTGGAATAGAAGCAAAGCTCCTCGGGCGAATGGTCGCGCAGGCGAAGGTTCTCGTCCTTCAGGCCGATGGAGAGCAGGAAGTTATGGCAGAAGCTGCGCCAGTAATTGAACCACTCAAGGTCGGTTCCCGGCTGGCAGAAGAACTCAAGCTCCATCTGCTCGAACTCGCGCACGCGGAAGATGAAGTTGCCCGGGGTAATCTCGTTGCGGAAGCTCTTGCCTATCTGCGCGATGCCGAAGGGCAGCTTGCGGCGCGTCGTGCGCTGGACGTTTGCGAAGTTTACGAAAATGCCCTGCGCGGTCTCCGGGCGGAGGTAAACGGTGCTCTTTGCATCCTCGGTAACGCCCTGGAAGGTCTTGAACATAAGGTTAAACTGGCGAATATCGGTAAAATTATGCTTTCCGCAGGTCGGGCAGGGAATGTTGTGCTCCTCGACGAAATTCTTCATTTCCTCCTGAGAAAATGCGTCGATGGGTCTGTCAAGGGTAAAGTTATTCTCCGCAGCCCACTCTTCGATGAGCTTATCGGCGCGGAAGCGCTCATGGCACTCGCGGCAGTCCATAAGGGGGTCGGAAAATCCGCCGAGATGGCCGGAAGCCACCCAGGTCTGCGGGTTCATGAGGATGGCGGCGTCGAGGCCGACGTTATACTGGTTTTCCTGGACAAATTTCTTCCACCAGGCCTTCTTTACGTTGTTTTTCAGCTCAACGCCGAGGGGGCCGTAATCCCATGTATTGGCAAGGCCGCCGTATATCTCGCTTCCGGAGAATATAAAGCCTCTTCCCTTGCAGAGGGCGACGATTTTGTCCATTGTCTTTTCGGTGTTTTTCAGCATGATTATGACCATTCCTTTCGCAAAAGCCCAGAGGCACAAAATGACCATAAACCGGAATGGTCATGAATGCCATGTTTTTCGTTTGCCGCAAGGCGGCGGGAAAAACAGCCTTGTTAAAATGAAGGTTGACGCTTGCTTCAACCCTTCACCAACTCGTTATTATTCTGCGTACCGCGCCAGCTGCGCCCCAGCTTTTTATGTTGTCAGTATCAATAAATTATATACCATATCCCGCTCTTGTCAACATCACGGGCGGAAAAAACTTGTATTATTCTTGATTTTTCGCCTTGCTTAGCATAAAATAGCTTTGGTTTTACGGGCGGCTGTTGAATTAACGCCGCACCGCAAGTAAGGGAAGGAAGAGCTTTACCATGGATTATCAGGCAGGAAGCTGCGACGTCGCCGTAGTAGGCGCGGGTCACGCGGGAATAGAGGCCGCGCTCGCCGCCGCGAGGATGGGGCTTCGCACGATTTGCTTCACAATAAATCTCGACGCCGTGGGCAACATGCCCTGCAACCCCGCCATCGGCGGCACGGGCAAGGGTCACCTCGTCCGCGAGCTGGACGCGCTCGGCGGTGAAATGGCACGCGCGGCGGACAAGGCGTGCATTCAGTACCGCATGCTCAACCGCGGCAAAGGCCCCGCCGTGCATTCTCTGCGCGCTCAGGCGGACAGGCGCGAATACCAGAAGATAATGAAGCACACTCTCGAATTGCAGGAAAATCTCGTTTTAAAGCAGGCCGAGGTCGTCGAGGTCGGCGCGGAGGACGGGCACGTCAGCTACGTTAAAACTCACACAGGCGCCATATTCAGCGCGAAGGCCGTCGTAATCGCCTCGGGAACATATCTTGCCGGGCGCACCATCGTCGGCGACGTTACGCGCGAGGGCGGGCCGGACGGCATGTTCGCCGCGGTGGGGCTTTCTGCGAGCCTCCGCGCGCTTGGGCTTGAGCTGCGCCGTTTCAAGACCGGCACTCCGCCGAGGGTCAATTCCCGCAGCATAGATTATTCCCGCATGGAGGTTCAGCCCGGCGACGAGGACCCGCTTCCCTTCTCGTTTGAGACGGACGCGGTCAAGGAAAACCGCGCCGTCTGCTATCTCACATATACTAATGAGGAAACGCACAACATCATCCGCTCGAACCTCGACCGCAGCCCGCTCTATTCCGGCGTTATCGAGGGCGTCGGCCCGCGCTACTGCCCTTCCATTGAGGATAAGGTCGTGCGCTTTGCGGACAAAAAGCGCCACCAGATTTTCATTGAACCTATGGGCATGAACACGGAGGAGGTCTACATTCAGGGCTTCTCCTCCTCCATGCCGGAGGACGTTCAGCTTAAAATGCTGCACACGCTGCCCGGCCTTGAACACGCCGAGGTAATGCGAACGGCCTACGCGATAGAATACGACTGCGTAGACCCGCTCGAGCTGCTTCCCACGCTCGAAACGAAGAAGATAAGCGGGCTTTACGGCGCGGGACAGTTCAACGGAACCTCCGGCTATGAGGAGGCCGCCGTTCAGGGCTTCGTTGCCGGGGTAAACGCCGCGCTCAAGATAAAGGGCGAGGAACCCATGATAATAGACCGCAGCGAAGCCTATATCGGCACGCTAATAGACGACCTCGTCACCAAGGGCACGAACGAGCCCTACCGCATGATGACCTCCCGCAGCGAGTACCGCCTCCTGCACCGGCAGGATAACGCCGACCTGCGTCTTTGCGCCATCGGGCACAGAATAGGTCTTATTTCCGACGAGCGCATGGCGCGCGTCGAGGCAAAATACGCCGCCGTTGACAGGGAGTGCGAGCGTCTGAAGGCCACGTTTATACCCACGACTCCCGAGCTGCGCGCGTTTCTCGAAGAACGCGGAAGCTCGGTTCCGCCCTCCGGCGTCGGTCTCGCGGAGCTATTGCGCCGCCCGGAGCTTGATTACGCCTCGCTCGCCCCCTTTGACAAGGCGCGTCCGGTGCTCGACAAGGCAGTATGCGAGCAGGTGGAGATAAGCATAAAATATGAGGGCTACATCAAGCGCCAGCTCAAGCAGGCGGAGGAATTCAAACGCCTTGAAAACAAAAAGATCCCGCAGGGGCTTGATTTCATGTCCATCCACGGGATACGCATAGAGGCGCGGCAGAAGCTCACAAAGGTCCAGCCCTCGAACTTCGGCCAGGCCTCACGCATTTCCGGCGTTAACCCCGCCGACATCGCCGCGCTCATGGTCTACCTTGAGAGAGGCGGAAAGAGCTGATGGAAAAGGTCGTTCTCGGGCTTTCCGGCGGCGTCGATTCCGCAGTAGCGGCGGCGCTGCTAATAAAGCGCGGCTTTGAGGTTCACGGCGCATTCCTCGATATCGGCGTAACGCCGCCGGAGGATGCCGCGCTCGTGGCGAAAACGCTCGGCATTGATTTTAACATTATAGATATCAGGGCAGAGCTTGAAGAAAAGGTCTGCAAGCCCTTCACGGACGCATACCTTCGCGGGCGCACGCCCAACCCCTGCGTTATCTGCAACCCCACTGTCAAATTCCCCTCCCTTCTGCGCGAAGCGGACAGACTCGGCGCGGAGTACGTCGCCACGGGGCATTACGCAAGAGTCACGCGGGACGAGGCCGGGCGCTGGCAGCTCCGCGCCGCCCCCTGCGACAAGGACCAGTCATACATGCTCGCGCGGCTCGGGCAGGACGTTCTTTCCCGCGCCATTTTCCCTCTCGGCGAGTATACGAAGGACGAGGTTCGCGCCGAGGCGGCAAACTTCGGCCTCCCCGTCGCCGCCAAGTCCGACAGTATGGAGATTTGCTTCATCCCGGATAACGACCACGGCAAATTCATCCGTTCCCGCTGTGCCGACACCCCGCCCGGAGACTTCATTTCCCCGGACGGCAAAGTTCTCGGGCAGCACCGGGGCATACAGTATTACACCATAGGCCAGCGGCGCGGTCTCGGCGTTTCGCTCGGGCACAGGATGTTCGTATCCGCCATAAGCCCCGAGGATAACACCGTTACCCTCTCCGATCTCGACGAGCTGTTCACGGACAAAACCAGCGTAAATGAGCTCAACTGGGTCTCCATCCCGCCGCAGACGGACTCCTTCCGCGCGGAGGTGAAGGTTCGCCACTCGCGCGTAGCTTACTGCGCCGAAATAATCCCGCAGGAAGGCAAAGCGGAGATTATGTTCGACGAAAAGCTCCGCCGCCCCGCAAAAGGGCAGCTCGCGGTATTCTACCGCGGGGATTTGCTCCTCGGCTGCGGCACGATAATATAATACAACACCGCATAATTCCTGTGCATTTCTACGCACCGGAATTGTACGGTTTTTTGCAAGGCAAAACCGTCGTCATTTTATAGTATCCCGCCGGCATAATTTGCCGCTATTCCAGCGTTTTTGCACAAAATCATTGACAAATCCGGAGAGGCATGTTATCAAATGGTAATGTGGTATAGTATTATTATATATACATCAGCTAAAGGATTATGGAGATTTATATGGAAAACGAAAGAAATGCCGCTTTGCATGGCAGCAAGTGCTTGCGTCCAACCATTTTAATCGCCCTGCTCGTGCTGTGCCTGTGCTCCTGCGGAAGTGGGAAAATCACGGTAAAAAGCGAGCTTGCGGACGGGGAAACCATCTCCAAAGTTGAACTATCCGACGGGGAGCTGTTCTTCAAAAACCGCGAGGACGTATTAAGCGAGCTTACTCCACAGGATTTTGAGGACGCCAAGCCAAAGGCTTCGGAGTATCACCGGAATGAGCCTCATTATCCCGTTTTTACTATCGAGGGAACAGAGCCCATCAATGAGGAAGAAGCCAAGAAGCTTCTGAACATTTATCCCGAAAAATGGGCCATACCCGAGCGCTGCGGCAGCGATATTTATCAGCATAATTTTATAGCCCCGTCCTATTGCAGACTTGAAAACGGCGAATACGATTATGCCGAATCCGATTTGTTTTGGTATGAGTTCCGCAATGGCTCAGGCGTATACGAGCCTCAAATAAAGCTGTTCATTTCTCCCGCGCCGCTTAAATGGTCGCAGCTAAGCGACAAGGAGGATGTTTTCCCGATTTTTATTTCCTTGAAGCTGACATACGGCGATCTGAATTCCCAAATAGGCGATATGCCGCTTGCCATAACTTACGAGGAACGGAATTCGCCGGAGCAAGAGCGCTATATGGTTTACAGAGCCTACTTTGAGGCTGGAAACGCCGCGTATGAGGTTTTGGCGCAAGGCGTCACCCAGCGCGAGTTTATCGACGTGCTCATTTCGATTTACGCTTCCCCCCGCCCGGAAACGAGAAGCTTTTTCAGCTGCGTCTTGCCCGGCGGCACACATGAGGAGAGTGCATCATGAAAAGAAAAGTCCTGCGCTTTGCCTCAGCCATGTTTGCGGTTCTGCTGCTTTGCCCGCTGAGCTCATGCGCGGAGCAGAGGGAAAGCATATATTTTCTTTCGGAAAACAATATGCTTGGCGAGGCCGCGGTTTATCGCTGTGACGGCGAGAAATATTACGAGCTCTGGTCACAGGCGGACGGGGAGATATACGCTCGCTGTATTGACGGGGATACGCTGTATTATGCGCCGTATTATTCCGCCGAGGGCTCAGAGCTTCGTTCGGTTAACCTTAAAACGGGCGAGAATAAGACAGTCGGCAAGATACCTGACGGAAGAGTGAGACAGCTTGCCGTTGGTAAGGCGGGTGTTTATTTTCTGCTGAACTTCAGCAGCGATAACGATAACGGCATATACCTGATGCAGGGCTCGGAGCCGAAGCGCGTTGCAGACGCCGATATTTATTTCGGAAACTTCGTATGCTATGACGGCGGGGTATATTATTTTGCAAACAGCTTATCGGGGATAATGCGTTATGACGAAAAAAGCGGGATAACGCAGGAAATCGTCGGGAATGAGTATGAAGACGATATAAAGTATATCGCATGCGACGGGGACAGCGTCTTCTGGATGCTTTTTCGCACCGAACCCAATACCAATCGCTATCCGGAAACGGTTGCCAACGCATATTTTGCGCAGTACAACATGAAAACGGGCGAGTCGCAGACCTTTGCGATAGATTATCCCGATTCGCCGTTCTGGGTGAACGACGGCTGGATTTACAGCACTCGGCGGATCGATACGCCCTTCGAGGGATGGGAGGGTCCGAACGGCAGTCTGGACTTCTTCGCCCGTCGCTCACTGAAAACGCAAAAGGATGAAATTCTCGGGCCAATGCTTGTAACAGGCGGGGATTTATCAACCTACAAGAACCTGACTTTCGGGCAAAAGGGCTTTGTTTTCTCCGGCTATGTGTTTTCCGAAGAGGACGTAACCGGCGGGCATCCGGTTTACTACTATTACCCCTATGGGGCGACGAAGTGCGTAGAGCTCAGCCTCGCTGAATACAGCGATGAAGCTCACGGCTGAGCATAGTAATCCGGGGTTCAGTCCCGTTCTGCCCCAGCGGGGACTTGAACCCCGGCGAAGCCTGCCGCTTCACGGCCTGAGACGGGTTTCCTGATGGCTTATCCTTAGGGGAACATTATCTTGGAATCTATAATAAACGGAACTATTAAATCGCCGCGCGGATTTATAAACCCGAGCTTATCACCTTGACGCACCGGCGCAAGCTTGCCAAACTCTCCCGCCCAGTCATAGCCTGAGGAGGCTGTTTCCTCACCCGTCTTATTTATGTAGAAGTATTTGCCGCCGCGTTTAACGGCTGCCATACCGCAGGAAAACGGGCGTGCATCCTCATAACGAAACGGTACTGCAACATGGTTTTCTTTGTCTATGTAGCCGAAATTCCCGTTTGCGTCCATGAGCGCGGCGAGCCCCTCGCTGAAAAACGGAAAATGAACAAATCTTTCGCGCCCGCCTACGTTTACGCGGTCATAGTATTTAAGAGGAATGACTATTTCGCCCGCTTCGTTTATAAAGCCTGCCCTGTGTTCCGAGCCGCTTTCCCTGACGAGAGCAAGACCCTCGTGATATTCTCCGATGAAGCTGTATTTACTGTCTTTCATGTAAACCCTCTGTATAATTATTTAAAAATTATGATTAATACGGCGAAACTATAGAATGATGTAGCTACATATTTTTGTGGAAACGCTGTTTAGCCCATTGGAATCACCGCCTTTCATAAGGTTTCTGCCTTTACCGCACCACACATTAAAAATATTAATGCGGGATTCTATTGCCATTTTATAACATCAATCTCAAGTGTTGTCAAGAGTTTTGTGCAAAAATGCTGAAATAATGCTGAAATATGTCGGCAACGTGCTATAAAATGATGATGCTTTTGCGCATTAAACAGGCGATAAATCCTTGAACCCCGTTCTTCTATAAAACAAAGTCCCCGACTCATTCGAGCAGGGGACTTTGTTTATAGTTTTTTGGGGCAAAGGGTCACTGATAAAAGCGCCTCTTTTCTTATTTTTTTGCGAAGCAAAACACCATATTTTTTCTCTCTTCTCTCTTATCTTTTCTCCGGAAAAAGTCGCGGCTTCATCTATTGGTGAAGAGATAAAAGAGAAAAGTAAACAGAGAAGAGAACATAAAGAAAAAAGCCGCTCTCGCGACTTTTTCTTTATGGTGACCCAGTGGGGACTTGAACCCCGGCGAAGCCTGCCGCTTTGCGGCCTGCTTCGCAGCTTGTTCCGCTCCGCTTTGCTCCGCTCAAAAAACGCTTCGCGTTTTGGGTCCGGGGTTCAATCCTGCTCTGCTATAAACAACGTCCCCGGCTCATTCGAGCCGGGGACGTTGTTGGTGACCCAGCGGGGACTTGAACCCCGGACCTTCGCCTTAAAAGGGCGTTGCTCTGCCAACTGAGCTACTGGGTCATATTCGGTTTTGTTTCAGCGCCGGTTCGGAAACGGCAGCCGTTCCCGAACCGACTGGCTGGGATGGCTGGGATGGCTGGGATCGAACCAGCGTATCGCGGAGTCAAAGTCCGCTGCCTTACCTCTTGGCTACACCCCAAAATATAGAAGGCATACGGAGCCTGCAATGGATAAGGTGGGGTGGATGAACGGATTCGAACCGTCGGCCTCCAGGGCCACAACCTGGCGCTCTAACCAACTGAGCTACACCCACCACATCTCAGGGAAACATCGCGCGAGGCGATGATGGCACGCCAGAAGGGATTCGAACCCCTGGCCTACTGCTTAGAAGGCAGTTGCTCTATCCTGCTGAGCTACTGGCGCATATCTCGGGAGGGCGACTGTCACACCACCGTCCCGCGTTGGAGCGGGTGATGGGAATCGAACCCACGTATCCAG
>JAEEGI010029355.1_pt1 | contig 10400 bp, 7 predicted proteins | sample 8958751 | NCBI WGS metagenome assembly JAEEGI01 (sample SAMN16246545, study PRJNA631951) | gut metagenome | biome: gut microbiome; feature: rumen; material: KS-attached | host: Bos | place: Iran: Karaj | collected 2018-10 | reverse complement strand
ATAATATTACACCTTCAGTATATTTAAAAAAATTAGCCCATTTTGTATTTCCTGTACAAATTAACATTATTTAAATTTAATTTAAATAAAGAATATTTTATGTTTTTTTAGAAAAAATAAATAAATAAAAAAATAACTTTTATTTTAATAAATAAAAAAAAATAAAATAATAATGTCAACAATGGAAACTGAGCCTGTTTTAACTTCTACTCAAGTATGCGATTATGCAATAAATACAAGTACAGCCAAATTTCAATATACTTTTCCTAAAGATATACGTTTTCATGCTTCAAATGGAAATAGTTTAGATCAATTTTATGATTTACCAAGTGTAAAAATGGAAAGACAAACAAACTTTGGATATGGAGGAAGAAGTGATTTTACAAAAGGACATAAAAACGGAGCAGATAATTTTTATCATGTAAAAAGAGATTTTGATGAAGATAAAAAACAAGGATTTTATTATACTATAGGAGAATCAAGAGATAAATATGATAAAGTATATAATCCTTTAAATAAAGTGAATACAGATAAAAATATTCCAGGACCAGGAAAATATAATTGGACCAAACCATTTGGAGCAGGTACTACATCATATACTTTGAGACCTAAGTTAGGTTCATCATTTATAGTAAATAATAGAAACCCTGGACCTGGAACATATAAAGATACTCTTCAAATTAATCCAACAGGAAAATATGCAACTAGTAAAATAACAAATATTAATGTAAGTAGTTTTGCTAATGATCATGAAAAAAGATTTAATTATAAATATAATAAAAATCCTGGTCCTAAATATAAATTACCACCTATTATTGGACGACCTATTTTTAATAGTACTTATACTTCAAGTAGAAGTACTTCTTTTGGAGGAAGATTTGCACCTGCAAAAAAAGATAATTTCCCTGGACCTGGAAGTTATTTTATTTTTTCTGAGTTTAATACATGGAAATTAAAAGAATTAACAAAAGAAGAGAAAAAAAAAATTAAAAAAAAAAGAGCAAAAGAAAGAAAGAAAAAAAAAGAATTGGAAAAGAAAAGAAAAGAAGAAGAAAGAAAAAAAAAAGAAGAAGAAGATAAAAAAAAAATTGAAGAAGCTGCAAAAAATAATCAAGGTGAGACATTTATTGAAAAGGAAGAAACTGATGATAAAATGAAAAATCAACTTGGTGGTGAAGAAGAAAATAAAGAAGGAGAAGAAAAGAAAGAAGGAGAAGGTGAAGAAAAGAAAGAAGGTGAAGGTGAAGAAAAGAAAGAAGGAGAAGGTGAAGAAGAAAAGAAAGAAGGTGAAGAAGAAAAGAAAGAAGGAGAGGAACAAACTAAAGAAGGAGAAGGAAACATAAAAGAAGGAGAAGAAGAAAAGAAAGAAGGTGAAGAACAAGAAAAGAAAGAAGGAGAAGAACAAGAAGGAGAAGAAAAAAAAGAAGGAGAAGAACAAGAAGGTGAAGAAAAGAAAGAAGGTGAAGAACAAGAAAAGAAAGAAGGAGAAGAAGAAAAGAAAGAAGGAGAAGAACAAGAAAAGAAAGAAGGAGAAGAACAAGAAGGTGAAGAAAAGAAAGAAGGAGAAGAACAAGAAGGAGAAGAAAAGAAAGAAGGTGAAGAACAAGAAAAGAAAGAAGGAGAAGAAAATATTGAAGGAGAAGAATATAAAGAAGAAGAAGAACAACAAATTGTGAATATTGATGAAAATAATGAAAATAAACCTCAAGAAAATGAAGAAAATAATGAAAATCAATTAGAAAATAAAGAAGAACAAAATGAAAATAATATTGAAGAAAATCAAGAAAATAATAATGAGCAACAAGAAAATGAAGAAAAAAAGGAAGAAAATAATGATGAACAAAATGAACAACCACAAGAATAAAAAATAAAAATATAATTACTTTTTTTATTAAATTAATTATTAAATTAATAATTGATATTAATGTTATATTTAATATGATATAAAAATTTTCATTAAATTATGAACAAAAAAATTTTTTAAATTTATAAATAATTAAAGAATAAAACAAAAAAAAATAATAATAAAATATAATTTTATTAAATAAATATATTATTTATTAAAAAATAAATGCCTTCATATCATTCAGTTTTTAATAAGATTGAAACTCAAAAATATTGTGGAATTCCTGCTTTAGATTTTAAAAAAGATAAAACTCCATCTTTAGACCCAACTAAATTAAGTACAGCCATTAAAGATAATCAATTAGATATTATAGATGAAGCTTTAATATATTTTAGAATAAATGTCTTATTTAAAAATTTTAATATTGAAGGTGATGCTGATAAATTATTAGTTTATATTACAGTTTTTATTCAAAAATGCTTAGAAAAAGGAAACGATCAAGATGTAAAAAAAGCAAAGGAAAATATAAATAAATTAATAAGTGCTTGCGAATGGATTCCTAAATCAGATAATTTTTTTAATATGTTAGCTAATACAAAAGATAGTTCTAATATTGCAAATCTTCAAAAATATTTAAAAGAAATTAGACAAGAAGTAGTTAAAAGATTAATATATATTTTATTTGATGATAAAAAAACTTCAATGGATAGAAAATATTGGTTTGGATTGGGAAAGAAAAAATTCATGGGATTTGATATGTTATCTTCTAAATAAAAAATTAATAAATTAATTAATTTTATTTTAAAAATATCACTTGTATTGAATTAGATAATATAATAATTTATATTAATTTATTGATTTATTATTATTAAAAAAATAATTTTTTATATTTATTTTTAAATAATTATTTATATCATTAAATTTAAATTTTAATAAATGAAACTAATAATGGGCTCTTTTCTTTAATATAGGATAAAGAGTAGTTAATGTTTCAACATAAATAAATCATTATAAATATATATTTACTTTAATTTTAATGTAATTAAAGATTATTTAATAATGATTTACATTTTTAAATAAAAAAAAAATATCATTCTAATAAGAAAAAAAATATATTTATAATAAATTTAAAATTATAAAAAATAATATAATATTAATTTATTATTATTTAAAATAAAATTAAATGTTACATAATTTCTAACTTTATAAATTATTGAGAAGATGAATTATATTCTAATTTATTTTTTAAAAATTGCTCATAACTATTATTTTTAATTTTATTGATATAATCTTCCATTCCTTGAGTTCCATCAATCATACCTAAATCAACTCTAGCAATGTCCATTAATTCTTTAGTTTCAATAGTTTTAGATTTTCTATAAAATTTATTTAAATATTTATGTGATAATTCATAAGTTTGAGCCTTAAAATAAAGTCTTCCTAAATGAAGTAAACTTTTAGCTAAAATAGTATCATCTGTGGTTTGATTACCACTCACTTTATCAATATGTTCTAAATAAGCTATTGCATTTTCATTACTACCTTGCATTTCATATGTTTGAGCATATCTATATAAACCTTGAATTTGAAAATTCTATAATAATAAAAAAAATTAAAAAAATATTTTACACTTAAATTTGATTCACTTTCCGATTTTATATTTGGAATTTTTCCTAAAGTTTCAATAACATTATCATAATCTTTCATTCTATAATATAAATTTGAAATTTTTAAATAACTTTCAGTTTTTTTATCCTCATTTTCTTTATCTGTTAACCCACCTTCTTTTAAATTAGGTGATATTTCTTTCAAAGCCTCTAAAATTTCTAATAATTTATACAATAAATCAATTGCCTTTTTATAATTTTTCATTTGTTCTTGTTGGTTTGCTAATTCATTATATAATTCAATTAAACTTTTATATATAGTACTTTCTAAAACATAATTTTTTCCAGCAAGATTTTGTAAAAATATTTCTTTAGCTTTTTCTTTCAAACCTTTTGATATATTCATATCAATTGGATTAGACATTTTATCAAAACATCCTCCCATAAAAATTAAACTTTGAATTAAAGATTCAATTAAATTATATTTTTTAGATATATCTATACATTTTTGATTAAAATAAATAGCTTCTAAAGGAACCCCTTGATCATGAATTGTATCATTTCTAATTGAATTGTATTGTTCAATTGCCTCTTTAAATTTATTCATATCATTATCCATTTCAGCGTCTCTTGAAGCATTTTCAGCTCTAATTAATTTTTCAAAAAATACATTTAATGTACCTATATTATATTCATGTCTTGGAATTATTTCATTATTCATTATTTCTTGTTCTTCTTCTTTAACATCTTCTTCACCTTCTTCTTCTTCGTTTTGATTTGAATATTTTATTTTTAAATTTGGTGTTTTTCCCCAACCTAAATAAAAAAAATCTACAAATGAATCTATGTAACCATTTTTAATTAATTCTTTAGCAAAATCTTCTTTATTTGTTTTAGAACTTGCTTGATTTTCATGAGCCTCAGATAATATTTCATTATTAATATTTGCTTTTGCTTCTTCTTGTGCTAATTTATTTCTTTTACTTCCTTTTAAATGAGGATTATAAGCACGTTGAAATCCACCTTGCATTGCTTTACTATATGGTTTGTCTAACATCTTTAGTTATATTTTTTATTATTTATTTTTTTTATTAAAGCATAAAAAATAATATAAAATTAAATTTAATATTATTTTATTTAATATATATAATATAAAAATAAATATATAAATAAATAGAAAATATATGATAATAAATATATTATTATTAAAAAAAAATATTTTTTTAATTAACATTTTTAAATTAATTTATTTTCCATTTTTATTTTCATTATTTCCTATTGATTCTTTATACAATCCAGTAAAAATTCCTTTTGGATTTTCTAATAATTTTTTAGGACTATCAAATTCAACTAACTCTCCATTACTCATTACCATTATTCTATCATAATTAATAACTGTTTTTATTCTATGAGCAATTGTTATAACAGTTGAATCTCTTAAAGTTGTATTAATAACATTTTGAATTAAATTTTCAGTTTTATAATCAATACTACTTGTGGCTTCATCCATAACAACAACTTTAGTTTTTCTTAAAACAGCTCTTCCTATACAAATTAATTGTTTTTCACCTACAGATAAATTTTTTCCATTTTCTTCAACAGGATAAAACAATTTTAAATGATCTAAACCAATTTCTTGTAAAACATTTTCAATTTCACTGTCTGTATAAACATTTAAAGGGTCAACATTTTCTCTTATATTTCCTTCTAATAAAACAGGTTCTTGTGGAATAATAGTTATACTTTGTCTTAATAATCTTAAACCTATAGTTTTTATATCAATATCATCTATTAAAATTTGTCCTTTAAAAGCTTCTAATATTCTAAATAAACATAAACATAATGTTGATTTTCCACTTCCTGTTCTTCCAACCACACCTATTTTTTCATGAGGATTTAATACAAAATTAAGATTATTTAAAACAATAGGAGTATCAGGTCTATATTTTACTGAATAATTTCTAAATTCTACTTTTCCATTCATAGGAAAGTTATTTTTTAATAATTCATCATTATCACATTTGAAATACTTTTCTTGATCTATTTCAAGAAATGTATTACATCTTTCCACACTTGTTATATGTTTTTCTAATTTAATAAATCTTGTCATAAAATTAAATAAATAATCTATTAATTTCATTGAATATGATATTAATAAACCCAAACTTTGAGGAGTTAATTTTTTTTTAAAAATATTTGCTAATATTAATATAACTAACAACAAAATAAAACTAACTAAATCTAAAATTAGTCCGAACCAACATTCACCTCCACTTCGATAATAAATTATTTTATAATCATTATTTAATCTCACAAAACATTTTTCTTTAAATTTATCCTCATAATTATATGCTCTTATTGTACTAATACCCGGAATTGTTTCACTAAAAACACTTATTATAGGTGTAACTGAAACATTTCCTAATCTATTTAAATCTCTCCCACCTTTTAAATAAAAATTTAATATGTTATAATCAATTACAAAAATTATTGGTAACAAAAATAAAATAAACCAATTAAAATTTATACAAACAAATATACAACTTAATAATTGAAAAACAATACGAAAATAACCATTTGTAGTCCAACATAATTTTGTTGATTTATCTAAATCTCTTGACAATCTATTTAAAATTTGACTTCTTGGAATTGTATCATGAAATAAATTAATTGGAGCATCTATTAATTTATCTAATAATAAATTATGCATTTTTGTATTATATTTAATTACACTATTACTTGCTAATAATGCTCTAAAAAATACAAAAAATATGCCAAATAATGAAACTATTGAATAATAAATTAAATATTTAAAATTTTCAGATTCTGTTATTTTTTCAATACTTGCCCATTCTGTTAAAATATAATCACTTTTCACTTCACAAGTTTTCCATAATATATTTGAAATTAATGTTGATAAAAAAAATGTTATACCTCCTATATAAGTAAAATATTTCATCCATACTTTTAATTTAACTGCACCTTTTTGAATTTTTTCATCTTTTGTTATACGTTTTACTTTTTTTGATGTTTTTAAAAGCTTTTTTTTTTCATTATCATTTTTTAATATATTTTTTAATTCTTTATTACTATTACTATCAATAATATCAAACCCTGTTAAAGGGGTCATTGTATTATCAATATTAGATATTTTTTCTTTTTCTATATTATTTTTATCATATTCATCATTCAAAACATTATTAATTATTTCATTATCTAAATCAACTGATTTTTTTCTTTTAGTATTTAAGTAAGATGTATTTGTACAAAATTCTTTAAACGCAATAGAATTTTTAAGATTTATAATAGGTTCAAATAATTCAATTCTTCTATCTTTCATTAATATGGCTTGATCTAACCCATTTAAATATTGTAACGCATGAGTAACTAAAATAACAGTTTTACCTTTTAAATATTTTTTAAAAACATTATTAAATAATTTTAATCCAACATAAGCATCAACAGCAGAAAGAGGGTCATCAAATAAATAAATATCCGCATTTGCATATAAAGCTCTTGCAATGGCAATTCTTGCTTTTTGTCCTCCAGAGAGATTAACCCCCTTTTCTCCTATTTCAGCCATATCTCCTCCATCTATTATTTTAATATCCTGTTCTAATTCACATATTTTAATTATGTTTTTATATCTTTCTTCATTAAATTCGTTGAAAAATAATATATTGTTTTTTAATGTATCATTTAATATCCATGGAGTTTGACTTATATATGATATACTTCCATATAAATGTATATTTCCTTTATATTGTTTATTTAGAATATCTAAATTATTTAAAAATGAATTTAATAATAAAGTTTTTCCTGAACCAACTTCACCAAAAACACCTATTAAATTACCTTTTTTAATTTTTAATGATATATTTTTTAATAATATTACTTCTTTATCATCTTCTTTTATTCCAAAATCACATTTATCTATTATAATTGAATATTCACTACTATCTGGAATGTGACTTATTTGATTACTATTATAATTTCTACTTAATAAATATTTTTCAACTCTTTTTATTGCTACAGTCAAATCAAAAACATCCATAAAAAATCCAGGTAAATTAAATAAAGGATCTGCCAATGAATTAAAAATATAAATGGCAGTCATAATATTTGAAATATTCATTTGTTCATAAAATAAATTATAAACTACTATTGAAATAACAGAAATTATAGTTGTTGATGACCAATAAACAGTATTAATAAATAAAGAAATATTTTCAATTTCTCTTAATTTATTTAATTCTCTTTCACGACGTTTTAATATTTTCTTCTTAAAAGCCTCTTCCCAAGAATATAATTTTAATACTTTTAACATATTAAACACTTCAGTTGTAGTTTTTAATCTTTCATCTTTTAACTTCATAAGTTCAGTTTGTTTTTCTGTTTTTGCCTTTAAAGCCAAAGTAGAAAAATACATTAAAATAATTAAAGTAGCTAAACCAATTAAAAAACTTTTTCCAAAATATCTAAATAAAATAACAGAATAAAATAATATTTGTAAAGGAATAAAAATATCACAAGGCCAATTTGAAAAAAAATAAGCAATTTCTTCTGAATCATATTGAATGTAATTTAATAAAGCTCCTTCAGATAAAAGACCATCTTTATCATAACCTGAACTTTTTAATAATTTATCATACATTACAGCATCTAATTGAATTGCTAATCTACATCCTTGAGTTTCTATTATGTAATCTATTTGTCTCGTTAAAAAAATTATAATAAATTTTGTTATTAATAAGAAAACTATTGATATATTTAATGGAAAAGTTGGAATATCATTATTTTTTTGTTTAAAATTTAATATTATTTGTTTAAAAAAATAAACGGATAAAAATTTCATAAATGTGTCAAACATGCTTAAAAAAAATATTAAAAACCAATTAAAAAAATTTGATTTTAAACATGTTTGAAATAAAGGATATTTTAATTTTTTACGTAATGAGTCTTTCCAAAAAGGAGTAAAATCATTTAAAAATTTTCTAGCATTTAATTTACTAGAAATATTCGGTAAAATGTTTGGTTTTAATGTTTTATAATGAGCACGTTTCAATACAGGAATAATCCAAATAAAAAATAATCTTGAAATTAATTTATTAAAAACACTTTTTATTCTAATAGATGATTTTTTAAAATTTAATAAAGATGATTTTTCTTCTATTTCAAATTCATTAAATTCATTAGTAGAATGAATATAACTATTCATTTTAAAAAAATAAATAAATAAATAAATATAAAATAATTAAAAATAATTAAATTAATTTTATTTATAATAATATTATTAAATAATTTAAATTTAAATATTAAATTTATTTATATCTCATTTCAAGAACCAAAAATTGTTAAAAAAAATTACTTAATTAATGAAAGCATGTTTCTTCGAGCTTTTTCATAATCATTTTCTGAATTTTCTTTAGAATAATTACATCTATTGCAGTAATTTCTAAAAGTAAAATTCATATTTTTGCATTTATAACAACACCAATCACCTTCTCTTTCAAAATATTTTTTTTCTTTTGTTTTGAGATTTTTTTTTAATTTCTTATTTTTTTTAAAATCATATTTAAATCCAGGATTTTTTAAAGGAAAATTTATTTTTTGTTTAAATTCAGACAAATCAAATTTATTTTTTTGAATATCAAAATGATCGAAATCAATTTTTTTTCCAAACGCACAATTGATATTATTATTATTATTTTTTATTTGAATATCCCGCAAATTTTTATCTTGATAACATTCAATTAAATAATTAGTTTCATTAGAAAAAAGAACATTTTTTTCATTAATTATTTCAATAGGTTTAGCGGGGCTACATTGATCTAATCTCAAAAGAAAATCATGTGGTAAAAAATTTTCAATTTGTAAATTTTCACTTGGAGATAAATTCATATTATATTTATCAAAATCATTTTCAAATAGAGATTTATTTGGAGTAGTAATTTCATTTTTTAAATTATATTCATCTAAAGAATGTTTGTTTGGAGAAAGAAAAAGCATTGAATTAAATCCTTCATTTTCTTTGATTGGTGACATTGATTTTGTGGAAATTGATGACATTTATTATAATAAAATTTAAATTAATTTGGTTAAATATTAGTTAATAAATAATTTAATTTAAATTATAAATAAAAAAAATAAATTTAATTAAAAAATTAATTAATTATTTTTTTTTTATTAGAAATAAAAAATTATATTCTCTAAATATATATAAATGAGCAGACATGAAATTACATATGAAAGTGAAGATGATGAAGAATATATGGAAGAATCAAAAAGAATTATTAATGTAGTTTGCTCTATCATAAATGAAATTATTAATAATGAAAAAAGTTATGAAAATAAAAAAGATTTTTTGGATTCAAAAAATTTTAAATTTAATTTAAATAATTTCGAAATAAAAAGTAATCCGAACATTTCTTTAAAAAATTATTTATCACGAATTTTAAAATATATTAAACCTCAACCTTCGACAATTATTATTTCTTTAATTTTAATTGATAAATTTTGTGAAAATTCATATATAAATTTAAATAAAAAAAATATTCATAAAATTTTTTTAACTTCAATTATTGTAGCAATAAAATATAATGAAGATGAATATTTTACTAATAATTATTATGCAAAAGTAGGTGGAATTACACAAAAAGAATTATTTAATTTAGAATATATATTTTTAACCTTATTAAATTTTAATATATATATAGATGAAAACATATATAATAATTATAAAGATAAAATAGATAATTTATAGATAATATATTTTGTAGAAATATAGCAACATATTTATTTATAAATTGTAAAGTTTTGTTAGTAATATTTTATTATAAAGGAATAATAGTGATATAATTTATTTTAATATATTTTTAAAATTTAGTATAAATATTAAATATAATTTATAAATTATTATTTTTAAAAATAAAAATTTTAAATTTATG
>JAEEGI010029354.1_pt1 | contig 10400 bp, 8 predicted proteins | sample 8958751 | NCBI WGS metagenome assembly JAEEGI01 (sample SAMN16246545, study PRJNA631951) | gut metagenome | biome: gut microbiome; feature: rumen; material: KS-attached | host: Bos | place: Iran: Karaj | collected 2018-10 | reverse complement strand
TAAAAAAATCGCTTATCTAGTGGTTTTGATTCTTATCAAACACTAAATAAGCGATTTTTTAATTTTGAATTATTACAGATTTATTAAAAATTTAATATTTGGTCTGAGTGATCATGACTTGAACAACGTAGCAAAAAGACCTCGTCCAAGGCTTGCTCCAAGGTTTCCGCCCAGTGTCTTACCGAACTTACCGAAGGTTCCTCCAACGGTCTTACCAACCTCACGTCCGACGGTACCGACAACAGAGTTTCCAATTGTCTTGGCAGTCTGTTTCTTCTTTTTGTCAGCTGCTGCCTTTGCCTTCTCGGCAGCCTTAGCTGCAGCGGCCTCTTCCTTCTCTTTTGCCTTACGCTCTGCCTCTGCGGCTTCAAGTTCAGCCTTGGCCTTGGCATCAGCAATTCCCTTTCTCTCAAGGAATTCATAAGCAGAATCAGGATCATGTGGTTCAAAATACTTGTCGTAGAGCTTACTTCCATTGATCTCACGGTTTCTTGTGGAGGAATCGATTCCGCCCATAAGAGACTGTGGAGGAAGAATCTTAACTTTCTCACATACAGAAGGTGTTCCCGTCTCATCTAATAATGAAATAACAGCCTCTCCTGTACCCAGCTCCTGGATAACATCTGCAGTCTTAAATGCAGGATTTTCACGGAATGAATCAGCCGCCGCCTTAACAGCCTTCATATCGGAAGGAGTATAAGCATGAAGCGCATGCTGGATCTTATTACCAAGCTGAGCAAGAACGCCATCCGGGATATCCCTCGGATTCTGTGTTACAAAGTAAATACCTACGCCCTTTGATCTGATGAGCTTGACTACCTGCTCGATCTTGTCCATAAGCATCTTGGGTGAATCCTTGAAAAGAAGGTGTGCCTCGTCAAAGAAGAATACCATCTTGGGCTTATCAAGATCTCCCACCTCAGGAAGCGTCTCAAAAAGCTCTGACATCATCCAAAGAAGGAAGGTTGCATAGAGTGTTCCGTTATTGATAAGGCTTGTGGAATCGAGGATGTTGATCATTCCTCTGCCATCGGAACCTGTTGCAAACCAGTCGTGGATATCAAGAGCAGGCTCAAAGAAGAACTTATCTGCTCCTGCCATCTCAAGTGATACGATCGATCTTACAATGGCAGCCACAGATACAGGACTGATATTGCCGTAATCCGCAGCGAAATCATTTCTGTTCTCCGAAACATAGTTAAGAAGAGCCTTTAAATCCTTGGTATCTATAAGGAGAAGCTCATTGTCATCAGCAATCTTGAATGCAATTGTGAGAATGTCTCTCTGAAGATCGTTAAGGCCGAGAATTCTTGACAAAAGAAGCGGTCCCATCTCAGAAATTGTAGTGCGGAGCGGGATTCCCTGCTCTCCGAATACATCCCAGAAAGTTGCAGGATACTTCTTGTATTCAAATCCGGCTTCTGCAAGGCCGAACTTCTGGATACGCTTCTGCATATCCTCGGAATCTCTGCCCTCTTCTACCATACCTGAGAGGTCACCCTTAACGTCTGCAAGAAATACAGGAACTCCCATGTCGCTGAAAGACTCAGCAAGGACTTTCAAAGTGATTGTTTTACCTGTTCCGGTTGCACCTGCGATAAGACCATGTCGATTGGCCATCTTGGGTAAAAGAAATACATTCTCCCCGTTTTCAGTGTTGGCAACCCAAATCTTGTTATCTCTTAACATGAATAACCTCCTCCAACAAAAAGTCGAATTGAAATACTGTATCTATTTTACCACAGTTTACGGTTTTTCGAAGTAGGCAAGTGCAATTGCTCCGGGGCCGGCATAAGTTCCTATGGTAGCTCCTACAGTAGCGTACTGGAGCTTTTCTTCGTGGCCTTCGTAAAGGCATTTTGAATCTTCAACGTATTTTTTTAACATCTCATCGCTAAATCCGGTGTATCCAAGGCAAACAGGCATGTCCATGTCGATGCCTCCGGTCTTATTTACGAACTCAATCAGCATGTTGTGGCTGTTTCTTGAACCTCTGGCCTTGCCGATTACTCTGACCTCTCCGTCTTCTATTGTAATTACCGGCTTTATCATTAGCAGATTTCCGGCAAAGGCTGCTGCCGAGGAGAGTCTTCCGCCGAGCTTAAGATATTCAAGTGTGTCAAAGACAGCGATGACATGCGCACGCTTCATCTCTTCCGTAATGGTCTCTACTATCTCTTTTGCTGAAAGACCTTTGTCCCTGAGTTCCACTGCTCTCTGAACTATGATGTACTCAGATATGCAGAACTGCTTGGTATCTACAACATAGATGTTTTCAGAGAAATCATCGGCTGCCATACATGCGCTCTGGTATGAACCCGAAACGCCGGATGAGAGTGTAAAGCAGATAAGCTCATCCCCCGCATCCTCAGCCTTCTGATATTCCTGTGAATAATCGTATGGTGTTATCTGACTGGTCTTTGGTACTTCGTCTGTTTCTATAAGCTTTTTGTAGAAGTCTGCACATGAAAGCGTTACTCCGTCAAGGAATTCCTCATCCCCAAACCTGACCTTTAAGGGCATTACGGTAATTCCCCACTGCGCAGCCCTCTCCTGCGATATATCGCTTGCCGAATCCGTTATTATCCTTACTGCCATTTTTATCTCCTCCCGGTGAAATCGTTTCCTATATACATACATAAAATAAGCTACTGCCATATGCATGGAAGTTTTCGTTTCCAAACATAGACAGTAGCATATCACAATTCATCGAAGTAGTGCAATGTAGTATAGATTACTACGTTGACCGGGATTTATCCTCTGGGAAAATCATCGTAGTTGATACCGGAGTTTCTGAATTCGGAGTCTGCGGATTCATCGATATCGGCGTCGAAGTCCGATAGCTCTTTTGCCATATCAGGATCTGTAAGTATGCTTCTGAAAAGGCCGTGGCATCCTTCGGAAACATCACGCCATGTAGCGTCGAAGTTGCCTGTGTACCAGGGATCTGCCACATCTCCGTCTTTGTCTGCAAAATCAAGCATCTTGTAGAGCTTGTGGTCCGGGTCTCCGCCAAAGAGGCTGTTTAGGTTCCTCATATTGGCCGAGTCCATTCCTATAATATAATCAAACTTGTCATAGTCCGTTCTGGATGTGAGCCTCGCACGCTTTGCGCTTACTCCCAGCTCGTTATCGGACGTACCGATCCCGTGCTCTCTGAGCTTAGCTCTCGCAGGTGGATATACGGGGCTTCCCACTCCGTTCCAGATCTCATCGGTATGGGTCGCTGAGGACTCAATGTGGAAGGCATCTGACAGCCCCTGCTTATTCACTATGTCTTTCATCACGAACTCTGCCATTGTTGAACGGCAGATGTTGCCGTGGCAGACGAATAGTATATTTATCATATCTTAAAACCTCATTTTTACTGTATTTTTTAAACTTTTGTACCTTCTGTCATGGCATATAATATTCATAAAATGGCATATCATTTTCAGCAAAAGGTATAAAATGAGGTATAAAACTTTTCATTTTATACCTCGGTTTTTTCTTAAAATATAGGACTTTTTACATAACTTTCAATCTGGATAATCCTTAGTTTGCTGTTCCAAACTTACCTGCAAGATACAAGAATCCTGAAAATCCATTTTCATCAAGAAGTGACAAGGTGTCAGTTCCTGCAGGGATTGTAAAGGATAATCTGTTGCCCTTATACTCCCCATCCAAGAAGCTTACTTCAAGGCTTACATCCGGTCTGTCGGCAAGTGCCTGCATTACCATCTTGTGGAAGGAAATCCATCTGGATGTCTCGATTTTTACAGTTGCACCTTGCTTAGCATTTTTTATCTTGTCCTGTGCGTTCTTGTTAAATACATAGAATGCACTTGTAGGAACACGATAAAGAACTTCTCCGCACTCACATTTGTAAACCATTTCACCATCATCATCTTCTGTGGCCGGTCTTACATCTTGCCATGTATAAGAATGAGTAGTATGATTATGTTCTGTTTTCTTCTCTGTTTTGCCCTTGTAATAGATCGATACATCATCAAAAAAAGCCCCTAAGTCCTTCCAATTTATTGCCTTGAACGCAATCTGAACACCTTCTTTGAAAGCGCCTGAAGGAAGCACAATAGTTACTTGAGTCCATTCTGCTATACCATCCGGGTTATCATCACTCCAAAGTTCGTTGTATGTTCCATTTGTTATATAGTAAACATAAAGATCATCAGATCCATCACGATCAGGATTATAAGGTCTTTTATATTTGAAGATAAGTTTGGCAGTAGCAGCTTTGCTTAAATCTACAGCAGGGGAATAACAAAAAGCATCCTCTTCAATTGAACCATTACTTGGATCTGCCCAAACATAGCCATCTTTTGCTTCAAATCTATAAGTCCCCTGAGATATACTCCATGTGCTTGGAATTCCAACACTAAAATCTTCGTTTAAAACTTCAATTCCCTCTGGCGCATCTGCTAACGCCGTCAAACTCATCCCCAGCATCAGCCCCAGCACCAGTGCAAGGCTGAGCAGGAATCCTAAAAAACGTTTCTTAATTTTCATAAGCTATTTTCTCCTTTATTTCTTATTCACGGCTGTTATGGCCGCCGCCAGCTATGTTGCACAACACAAAAAATCCGAATCTGACAGCGCATAGTAGCCTTCCTATAAACTGCGTTTTATCTAGTTGTCTTTTAATTGCTCCATAAGCTCCGGAATATCGTATTTAAGCGTTTCATACACAATCTCAAGATCCACATTTCCGTAATCATGAACGATCCGATTTCTAAGGCCTGACATTGCATCCCACGGAATATTACTATTGTCAGACTTATACTCAAGCGATAGCTTCTTAGCATTTTCAGAAATCTGAATCATTCTAAAGAGCATTGAATCAAGAAGGATTTCATTTTCATTTAGCCCCTGTAAATCTACATCCTTCATGTGAATTACAATAAATGCGATATCTTTCTTTATCTTTTCAAGATAATAATGATCATTTTTAATATTATCCATAAATTCTAATGCCGTCCCTTAATATTTCATTCGTAAGTTCCAGATTATCTTTAAGCTGATCCAAATTAAGGACATCTACTCTTTTATGCAATGTCGTTCTTAATTTCTCGACAAGCCCATAAAATTTCAGTCCCTTAACATCAGTTGAGATAAGAAAATCAAGATCGCTGGACTCGTGGGCTTTTCCTTTTGCATAAGAACCAAACAAAATGCAATAATGGACAGGATATTCATCAAATACTTCTTTACACTTGCCTTTGATAAATTCCATATCTAAAATACCATGCTCTTCATCGATAGGATTCAAAGCCTTAAGTCTATCCAAAATGTAGGCATATTTAATTGTTCCCTCTTTATCCGTATCATTTTCATATGATTTATATGACCTAAGCGAGATTCCAACCAAATCTGCAACCTGTTGTTGTGTAAGCTTTTTTTCTAATCTCAGTTCTTTTATCTCACTCATTTTGCACCTCTCATTCGGAACAAGTGCAATATTTGCACTTCTATATATAAATCATGCAATATTTGCACTTTATTGTCAAGCTCGAGTGCAATTAGTATAATCCGGCTTTCTTTATAAAAAGAGGAATGTCATATTCATCTTTGCCATTTGGAGTAAATCCAATAGATTTCCAAAATCTGATTGAGTCCTCTTTAGTGCTGTTTATTTGTTTTAATATATTACTGAAAAGTAGTATTTTGGTAGTATTCTTTTTCACAGAAGCATAGTAGTTCCGCTTTGTTCCGGGATAATCAGGTCTTTCCCATAACACATCCTTCTCCTGCCATGGCAGACAAATAGTATTCTTATCATCAGATCATCAACAAATGCCATCTGAAATGCCGGTCTGAGCACACCTCTCACAGAATGAATTGTACTATATCCCCGTCCCTTCTTCTGGAGATCAATGTCCAGGTTCAGAAGCCTGGATTTTGGTCTGGTCACAAAGATGTAGGCTGCAGGCTACTGACCGAGTTGTAACGTCTATTTCCGCAGCGCCCTGTAGGTCTCACTGTAGAGCTTTTTTCTTCCGCTGGTGAGCAGATATTCTATCTCACTGCAGACTTTTTTATCAGCAAACAGACCGGCGGCAAAGGGGGCGTACCTGCTCCCTGCGCCGTCTGTCAGTTCTTTTATGACTTCGGTGAAGGTCTTTTCCGTATTGTAGCTTCTTCCCACAGAATCCGTCGCCGCATCAAGTGAATCCGCAATGGAAACTATGTCTATCACGGTCTTGTAGGGGCTTTTGAAGGTGTCAAAATTCATGGGATACCCGCGGCTGCAGTCGTACCACAGATGGTGTCCCTTAATGACATCCGCATATTCACGGGTAGAGTGGTGCTCTTTGGCGATCTTTGCCCCGGTCACGGGGTGACTTTTGATAAGGGAAAACTCGTCGTCAAGCAGGTTTCTGCCGTACATGGAGATGGTATCTATGATAAGGAGCTTGCCCATGTCGTGGCACAAGGCGGCGTTATAGGTATAGCGCACGATTCTGTCCCGGCTTTCCGATACGTCTTTTTGGCAGGCGCACCCGGGGAAGGCGATAAAGAGCTCGGGCTCCATGCGGATAAGGTGTCTGGCTATACACTCAGACAGCCTTGCAACCATATTGCAGTGGATATAGGTTGGCGGATGGACCGCGGCGAAGGCATCAATACAGAAGTCCTTCATGCTCCTTATCCCCGGAACCTCCTTGTAATAGATGGGAAAATTGGAAAAAAGTGTGACACACTTCATGTACACTGAGCTTCTTTTGGGAATATCATATATGTACTTGAGAGTTGATTTTTCTATCTCACGGTATCTGTCAAAATCTTCTTCGGTGAGTTCAAGTCCTGTCATCTTCACAACGCTCATGTAGAGCGACGGGGTGTCAAGATTCTTGTTGACACCTGTCACGGAGTAATCGGCCGGATTCCTGTTTTCATATGCGCTGTAAAATTTCTCACAGGCCTCCCTTGCCGAGGTATATCCGGCAAGAACAGAGGACAGATATAACAGATCCTCCTCCTGCTCGATGTTAACTGATGATGTTATAAACTCATTGTCGCAGTGCTTCAAAAAGTCGATGGCCTTACGGGCATAATCATAGACCCTTGCGGCGATGTGCTTTGGTATATAGGAATAGGCAAAAAAGCTGCCGTAATAATATATCCTGAATTCATAGGCATCCCATTCATAGTCCGGAAGGGCATTGTGATAGAAGGGATCATTAAAGACTTCAAGTGAGTCATCTATAATGGAGAGCGCCTCTTCCCACCACTCATCGGGCATCGGGAAGGCGGTACTCTCATAGAGAAGAGCGCCAGAGAGTGATCCCAGGAGGACATTGGCCTTTGCCTCATCGCTTAGAGAGGTGAACTTGTCTTTTCTTAAAAAGAGTGAGAGAAGGTTCCTGTTCTCTATGGCTTTTTTCCTGATCTCATGGAGCTCTTCATTGTCAAATCTTGTCAGTGCGGAGAGCATGAAATAATCCTGACGTACCTTTTTGGCCATGGCATTGATACGGACATTCTCATCGGTCTGCCCGCCCTTTTCGATATCCTGCTCAAACAGGAATGAGTTTATGACCACCGCCAGATGAACGTCGACCTCCTCCATAGAATCATCGTTCATAAGAAGATCCATGAAGCTCACAAGGAGATTCCTGGCATCGTCAGTAAGCTCTTCCTTGCCCATGAGAAGAGGCCTTATAAAACCGTCTATGAGAGACCTGTTCTCCTGCGCAAGAAGACCTATCCGGCTGAAATTATCCTCAAGGACGGCGGAATACTCGTCGGGACCTGAAATATCACTGATCTCGGGTGTGGAAAGTCTCCGTATCCTCTTGATGTGATCCACGTAGTCTTTGAATTGTTTAAGAATATCTTCTCTTGTCATCAGATCATCCCCGTTTTTGCGAAAAAGCATGCACATACCTAACATAATTTTATAGCAGGACAGCGAACTAATCAAAGTATAAAACTTACGGAATTATTAAACTAACCGTTTATATATTTGAAAGTTATACCTTTTTCGTCCCTCATTTTTTTACTAATTCTTGAGGTGACAACTTTGGTTTGTCTTGTTCATTTTCATAATCTCCTTCGGGCTTTTTTACCGCCCTCACCCATACACACAGAATACCGCAGACGCCGTCACAAAAATATCGAAAAAAATATCAGAAAAAAAGAATCAGCCTTAATTCAGGCTGATTCTCATGGGTTCTTCAGTGATTACCAGACGACAATTCTGTCTTCCGGCGCAAGATACATTCCGTCTCCTTCCTTAACATCATAGGTCTCATAGAATTCGTCAAACTGCTGGACGACCGTGTTGACTCTGAGATAGGCAAGCGGATGCGGGTCATTCTTCAGGATCATCATATCCCGCTTATAGCTGGAATCGCTCCGCCACAGCCATGCATAGGAACGGAAGAACTCATCATAATCGAAGTTTTCCTGTTTTTCCGCGAGCTTCAGCGTTGCCTGCATGCCGGTGATATCCGCGGTGGCTTCAGCCGAAATCATCGAACCGTTGGCCTGTACGCCTTCGCAGATTGTGATTCCGTCATAGAAGTCCACGACCTTCTGAACCCTCTTCCGGAATTCTTCAAGGTCTTCTTCCTTCCACCAGTCTTTCACTTCGCCTTCTTTTGTAATGCGGGCTCCGTTTTCATCGAAGCAATGGCTGATTTCATGGGCAAGCACGGTTCCGACGACTCCGTACAGCTCTTCCGTGCTCATATCCGGAGAATATCCGCCGTCTTTCAGAATTCCCAGCGTGAACATCAGACCGTCAAATTCCGGGAATGCTCTGGCATTATCCTCCAGCGTTGACATGACAGACCATGCATATTCATCCGGTATGATTTCCTTTCCGACCAGTGAGGCAGCATTCAGCTGCTGGTATCGGTCCGTTTCCAGAGCGATTTCGGCAAAATTCATGCCGTCAAAGCTCAGATCTTCATATTCTTTCAGATGTTCCGGGCAGACGGTAAACAGCTGCATTGCGTCGACTTTATCGAGCACCTGTACTTTTGTTTCATCGCTCATCCATTCCGCTTCGGAAATCATGTCATGGTAAATCGCTTTGAATTCACGGAAGAAATCCAGCATGGCATCCCTGAGTTTCGTCTGGTCATACCGGGCAAGATATGCATTGTCAACCGCTTCGGGCAGATAAAACTTCAGTTTATTGAATACAACGTGGTGATCCTCCGGGCGTTCGAAATCCGGATCTTTCAGAGCATTTTCGGATGTGAGGTAGGATTCCTCGTCACATGTCCAGCCGAACGCGAGCAGATAGGTGATCAGATGATAGGCTTTCAGCTGTTCCAGGTGTTCTTCGGTATAATAATCGCCGAGCAGCCGCATATATGCTTCACTGGTATAGTAGTATTCTTCCGCATTTCCGTACCCGCGGGCTTCGGCAATCCTTTTGAACGGATAATTCTTCATCCATTCCTGAATCTGATTCGCTGAAGCATACAGACTGACGGCATCCTCTTCATAAGTATGCAGACTCAGATCCATCAGCGATTCCAGTTCCGGACACATGGCCGTCTCCGCTGCGATGCAGTTTTCGAATGCCTGTACGGCATCTGCTTCACTCCAGCCGAGTCCGGTCAGATAGTACACGGACTCCGCTTTAAACTTATCGTATTTCAGCTGGGTGTCCTCACTCCTCGTTTCGGCATCATACTCATGCGGATCCTGAAGCAGAAGCTCTCCCCATCCGCGGAAATAGACTGCAGCGGTGTAATTATGCGAGCGGCCGTATTCCTGATAGTTTACATATCTCAGCAGCAGAGGAACATTGATGCTGCGGGAAGGATCCGACAGGAATTCGGTCAGTTCATCGAGCGTCGAGATGTCGCGGATATCTTCCACGACGGCCCGGAGCGGCTCCAGACCTGCTTTGTTTCTGGTATCCCAGTCGGTAAAGGCACGGTAATACTGCTGGACAAGCTGCTGGGCATGGTTGTCGGAATGATCATCCTGCATCACTTCCAGCATTTCGTCCGCAATCTCCTTGGAGGTATTTTTCTTTTTCCCGCCGTTCTTCATATCCATATGGAAGTCATAGTTGACATACAGATAATAATTATCCTTCGGCGAGCGCTCCATCCCTTCGGTGATATTCTCCTTCATCTGGGAATCCGGCCATGGCTTTCCGCCCTTGGCTTTCTCGATATCCTCCGGTGTGCTGATGTCTGTCTCATCGGTCATCTCAGGTTCCTGCGACGGGACGGAGACTGTTTCTGAAGCGGCTGTACTTTCGGGTGTCTTTACAGGTTCTGTCTGCGCTGCAGGCGCACTGCATCCGGTACACAGACAGAAGGCAGTCAGGAATGCAAGAAACAATCTCGGAAGATGCTTCATTTCTTCTTTCCCCCTTTTTCCATATTATATTTTTCGGATTGATGCATATCTTTATAGTACCTCGCATTTGC
>JAEEGI010029353.1_pt1 | contig 10401 bp, 15 predicted proteins | sample 8958751 | NCBI WGS metagenome assembly JAEEGI01 (sample SAMN16246545, study PRJNA631951) | gut metagenome | biome: gut microbiome; feature: rumen; material: KS-attached | host: Bos | place: Iran: Karaj | collected 2018-10 | reverse complement strand
TACTATATTTAATAGCATATCCATTCTTAATTAAGAAGTTCTCTGCATATCCATCCTTTACTTCTTTTATCTCATCTTTTTTTCCTTGCCCTTTTACATCTTTTAAGAAAATAACCTTCATATGCACACCTTCTTTCTCATTATATATTATACAATAATTTAATAATTAAAAAAATACCTATATAGGTATTTATTTATAATTTTAAAGTCTTTAATTTTTCTATTACTAATAAGTCTGCTGGTAACCAATCTAATTTATCTATTTCTTTTATATCAAGCCAAACCATATTTTCATGTTCTAATGAATTTCTATCATGATATACAAAATGAATGTCAGAAGATAATTCACATAAATAAGTATGCATTATAAGATGAAAAGTAGGATAATCATATTCCACAGTATTAATAAAATCTATAATCTTAATATCAGCTTTTGTTTCTTCTTTTATTTCTCTTATTAAAGCTTCTTCTTTAGATTCATTTTCTTTTATTTTTCCTCCAGGAAATTCCCATTTTCCTTTAAATTCTCCATATCCTCTTTGAGTAGATAAAATAGTTCCATCTTTCTTTATAACAGCAGCTACTACTTCTATCACATTATTATTTACCATTAAATCCACCTTCTTTAATAGTTATTATATTTCTTTCTTTGATTTCTTTTAGTATAAGATCATATACCTCTTTATTCTCTTTAGTAGGATATATAATCATTCTATCAATATACTTTTTAGCTAATTTAACTAATTCTTTATCACTTAGTTCTTTTATAGTATTTATATCCATTTTCTCCTCCTTGTCTTTAATTTAATTATAAGTTAGAAAATGAAATAAAAAAATTGAATAAATGTCATATCAATTATTCATTTTAGTTATACCTAAGTAAATAAAAAAATGTTCTAAATAGAACATTATTTTGTGAAAGGTAAAAGTGCAATCATACGTGCTCTTTTAATTTCTTTAGCTACTTCTCTTTGATGTTTAGCACATGTACCAGTTACTCTTCTTGGTAAAATTTTACCTTTTTCATTTATATACTTCTTTAAATCTTCAGCATTTTTATAATTAATAGCATGTCCTTCACACATAGCACATACTTTTTTTCTTCTTCTTGGTTTAAATTCTGCCATTTATTATTCCTCCTTTTTCATTAAAATGCGATATCATCATCGCTTATTTCTATAGAGTCACCAAAATTAGCAAATACTTCATCTGACATATCACTGCCGGTAGTACTATTATCAGTTGATTCAAAATCAGAAATTGAAACATTATCTCTTCCAGCACTTTGTGCTTTAGTTTCTAGGAATTGAACATTATCTGCTACTACATCTGTAGTATAAATAGTTCTTCCATCTTTTTCATAACTTCCTGTTTGAATTCTTCCAGTAACAGCTACTAAACTTCCTTTAGTCATGTATTTTTTAACATTTTCAGCTTGCTTATTCCATACTACTATATTAATAAAATCAGTTCCTTGTTCACCACTTTGTGATTGGAAAGTTCTATTAACTGCTAAAGTAAATCTAGCATTTGGTATATTATTACCTGTATATCTTAATTCTGGATCTCTTGTTAATCTTCCGATTAGTTCTACTCTATTCATTATTATTAATCCTTTCTTATTATAGTTTAATTACAATATGTCTAATTATGTCTTCACTTAAAGTTGCTAAACGATTAAACTCATTAATAGCTTCATTACTAGCTTCAACATTGATTAAATAATAATATCCAGTCTTATGACCATTAATTTCATAAGCAAGTTCTTGACCACCTAATTCTTTAGATGAAAGAATATTAGCTTTCTTACCAGTTAATACTTTTTCAATTTCTTTTGCAACTTTAGCAGTTGCTTCTTTTTCTAGGTCAGGTCTAACTATAAACATTATTTCATACTTAGCCATTCTTTACACCTCCCTTTGGACATAAGGTCTATATCAGAATATAGACAGAGAGAATAATTTCTCTAGGAAGTATTATAACAAACATATATTTAAATGTAAACGATTTTTTGTATATTTTACATAGTATTATATAGAGTAATATTGATTTTATTTTTAAATAAATCTATAATATATTTAGGTGAATAAAAATGAGTAAAACTAAAGAAAATGGAAAGAGTAAATTATTTTTATGGTTTATTGTTATAGTTATAGTTATAGCAATAGTTGGAGTAGTGATAGGAGTATCACAATATAGAAAAAATGGAGAAGATAAATTAACTAATGCTAACAACACTATAAATGAAATAGTAACTGATGCTGGTATAGTTGATAAAGATGAAGGGTCTTTCTATATTACTTTATATGTTACAGCAGGCGTTATTATAATACTTGGAGTAGGTATATTTATTTATGTACACAAAAAAGCAGATGAATAATTCATCTGTTTTTTTATACATTAAATCTAAAGTAAACTATATCTCCATCTTGCATAATATAATCTTTACCTTCAAGTCTCATTTTACCTGCTTCTTTAGCAGCTTTTTCAGATCCATATTTTAAATAATCTTCATAAGATGTTACTTCTGCTTTTATGAATCCTTTTTCAAAATCAGTGTGTATTATACCTGCACATTCAGGAGCTTTCATTCCTTTTTTAAATGTCCATGCCCTACATTCATCTTTACCTGCAGTAAAGAATGTTTGAAGTCCTAATAAATCATATGTAGCATATACTAATTTATCAAGACCACTAGAACTAAGACCTAGGTCTTCTAAAAATACTTTTCTATCTTCTTCTTCAAGTTCACTAAGTTCACTTTCTATCTTAGCAGATAACATAATAACTCTAGCAGTTTCTTTACTAGCATATTCTTTTACTTTTTCAACATATTCATTACCTGTTAATATATCGCTTTCAGATACATTAGCCATATAAATAATTGGTTTTCTAGTTAAGAAATGAAAGTTCTTTAGTATTTTTTCTTCATCTTCATTATATTCTACTCTTCTAAGTGGAATATTTTGTTCTAGAGCATCTATACTTTTCTTTAATACTGCTACTTCTGCTAAAGCATCTTTATCTTTAGTAGTTGTAGCTTTCTTTTCAATTTTTCCTATTCTGTTTTCAGCAACTTCTAAATCAGACATAATTAATTCTAGATTAATTATTTCTATATCTCTTATAGGATCAATACCACCTTCTACATGAGTAATGTTTTCATCAACAAAACATCTAACAACTTCACATATAGCATCGCATTCTCTTATATGAGATAAGAATTTATTACCTAAACCTTCACCTTTAGATGCACCTTTAACTAATCCTGCTATATCAGTAAACTCATAAGTAGCAGGCACTACTCTTTCAGGTTGTTCTCTTTCTTCAAGTACTCTAAGTCTTTCATCAGGTACTGTAACCATTCCAACATTTGGATCTATAGTTGCAAATGGATAATTAGCGGCTAAGATATTCTTTTTAGTAATTGCATTAAATAAAGTAGACTTCCCAACATTTGGAAGTCCTACTATTCCTGCTGTTAAACCCATTAAATCTCCCCCTTACTAGATATTTGGAAAAGTCTTTGGTCCTATTGGAATATTTAATAAATACCATCCAAATACTATAAATAATACTAATACTACTACAGTTATAAAGTAAGGCATAATTACGCTATAACACTTTCTAACTGTAAAATCATTTTTATAATATAATCCAACAAATCCCATATATATTGAGAAATATGGAAATATTGGAGTAATCATATTTGTTACACTTGATGAAAATCTATATATAGCGCCTACAAACTCAGGTGTAATATTAGATTTCATAAATAAACTCATTGTTGCTGGAGCAAATGTTTGCCATTTAGTAGCAACAGAACTTACAAATATATTTGCAATCATTATAAATATAATAGAAACTATTATTAGTAATGCTAATGATAGATTCATATTTCTTATTAATCCAAATAATATAGCACTAAATACATTACCTATATTTGAATATTTAAATAATGCTATAAATTGTGATGCAAAGAATACAAGTATTAACATTTCACCAATACCATCTAAACTATTAGTAAACATTTTAATAATTGATTTATTATTTTTAATTTGTCCTGTACTAGCAGCATAAACAATACTACATACAACAAATGCTAATATAACTATATATAAAATACCATTAACAAATGGAGAATTAGCTCCAAATAACTTATTAACATAGAATATTTGTGTATTATCAAGTAATACTCCTGAGAACGGTAATCCTGGAATTATTTCATAAGCAAATAATAATACCATGAATATAAATGTAATAAATACTCTCTTTAGTGCTTTTTTATCTAATTTAGCATCTATATCTTCTTCTTGTTCATTAATTCTAACAGGTTTCTTTCTAGTTATAAACTCTGTTAAAGTAGCTAAAGTAACAGCTAATAATAATGAAGATATAGCTACAAAGAATAGATTACCAAAATAACCATATGTATAACCTTTATTAACTTCTAATACTGCATTTTTAGCAAGTTCTATAATACTATAGTCAAGTGATGTCATAAATAAGTTAATATTAGACCCTGCTGCAATAGATGCAAATGCAAAAGCCATACCATATAATTGATTTCTTCTATAAGAAGTAAATAATACTATTGATACAGGTATCATAATAACAAATGCCATATCTGTACTAAATCCCATTATTATACATAGTAATGAAAATAAGAAGAATGCTACTACTCTTGGTACTCTTTTAGCCATTTTATCAAAGATACTTTCAAGTAATCTTGATTTTGTAGCAACTCCTACACCTATTAAACCAACAAGTAAAGAACCTAATGGTAAGAAAGTAACAAAGTTATTAGTTGCTTGTCCAAACATAAATCTAATACCATCTGAACTAAGTAAATTATTAACTGTTATTAAAGATGTAGAAGACTTTAAGCTAGATGAAACATTATATACTGTTCCATGAAAATTTAATAAAGATAAAATAAAACTTCCTACTATAGTTCCTACACATAGTAATATAAAAAACCATACAGGATGTAAACTTTTTTTCTTATTATCATCCATTATTCTTCCACCACCTTTTTTAATTTCTTTTCAAACTCTATTCTATCTAGCATAATCTCACGACCACACTTATCACATTTTATCTTAATATCTACTCCAACTCTTGTTATTGTCCATAGATTACTTCCACAAGGATGATCTTTTTTCATAATAACCTTGCTTCCTAATTTATAATTATTTTTCATTATGTACCTCAACTTGCATATATGGTATTTTTATCTTTTGTTTATCAAACTCTGTTTTAACATGTTTTAAAACATTTCTTTTAATACTTAATGCATCTTCTGCATCAGCTAAAACTTTAATACTATATACTACTGAAGAATCATCTAGAGCCTCAATACCATCAAGTAAAGTATATTCTAATTTTCCTTCAGTTTCTTTAGTCATCTTTTCACATACTTTTCTTAAAACATCTTCTACTCTATCATTATCTTCTTCATATGCTACATTTACCTTAGTAATAATATTATTCTTATTATCACTATAATTAATAACAGATGTAATTTCTCTATTAGCTACAATTTTAACTTCTCCAGTTAAAGACTTAATTCTAGTAGATTTTAAACTAAAAGCAATAACTTCACCCTTAAAATCTCCTATTTTAACAATATCTCCAATATTAAATTGATCTTCAAAAATAATAGCCATACCAACAAGCATATCTTTAAGTAAATCTTGAAAAGCAAGACCAATAACTAATGATACAGCACCAATACTTGTTACTAATGCAGTTGTATTAATTTTAAATGTATTTAAAACAAATACTACACATAAAATAATAATTATATATTTTATTATTTTTCTAACAAGAATAAGTAATGTAGTTTTTCTTTTATTACCTTTTTTCTTTTCTTTTTTATTTATCTTACCAATTATAATAGAAGTAATAATATATAAAAATATACTTACTAAAACTATAATTATTGAAATAAATATATTCTTTGGAATATGGAATCCAAATATATCCATAATATCACTCCTAATCTTCTATATTACAATCAATTATTTCTAGGATTCTATTTAAATCTTGAACTGAAGAAAATTTAATAGTTATCTTATTATTAGATATTTTTACATCACTACCTAGTTTTTCTTTTAAATTTCTCTCAACAGTTCTGTACTCATTACTTGGAGTACTTCTAACAACTTTAACTTTCTTTTCTACTCTTTCTTCTTTTACTAGATCTTCTAATTCTCTAACAGATAAACCATCGGATAATACTTTATCAGCAAGATCTTTTATTTTATTTTCATCTTCAATCTTACTAAGGACTCTAGCATGTCCCATGGAAATCTTATTTTCTAATATAAGATTTTGAATAGAAACTGGTAATGTAAGAAGACCTAATATATTAGTAATATAACTTCTACTCTTACCCACTTTCTTAGCAAGTTCTTCTTGTGTTAAATTAGATGCATCAATAATTGCTTTATATGCTTTAGCTTCTTCTATAGAAGTTAAATTTTCTCTTTGTAAATTTTCTAATAAAGAGATTTGCATCATTTCATCATCAGTAAACTCTTTTATAATAGCAGGTATCTTTTCTAAACCTAACTTTTTAGAAGCTCTATATCTTCTTTCACCTGCAACTATTTCATAACCCTTTATTGATTTTTTAACAATAATAGGTTGGAATACTCCATGTTCCTTAATTGATTCAGCAAGTTCATTTAATGCTTCTTCATCAAATTTCTTTCTAGGTTGATAAGGATTTGGTCTTAAATCATTAAGATCTAATTCTACTATTTCATCATTCTTTTTAGCTTCATCTACTATAGTAGTTTCTAACTCTTCAAATGTCATAGAATCATCAGAAAATAATTGCTCTAAACCTTTACCAAGTGCATTTCTTCTTTCACTCATTTCTCTCAATAACCTCCTTTGCTAAATTTATATATGCAGTAGTTCCTCTACTCTTATAATTATAATTTGCTATTGGCATACCATGACTTGGTGCTTCTGCAAGAACAACAAGTCTTGGAATAATAGTATCAAATACTTTTTCTTTAAAATAACTTCTTATATTTTCAACAACTTGTAATCCTAATAATGTTCTAGAATCTAACATTGTTAATACAACACCTTCAATATCTAAATTAGGATTTAAATTTAGTCTAGCCATTCTAACAGTATTAAGAAGTTGCATAATACCTTCTAGTGCATAGAATTCACATTGAACTGGTATTATAACAGAATCACTAGCAGTTAATGCATTAGATGTTAATATACCAAGTGATGGAGGACAATCTACTAAGATATAATCATAATTATCTTTTACTTCATAAAGTATTCTTTTAAGTTGTCCACCTTTTGAAAATGTAGGATCAGTTTTTAATTTATTTAAAAACTCTATATCTATACCAGCTAGATTTATACTTGATGGTAATAAATATAAATTCTTAAACTTAGTTTTAAGAATTGCATCTTTTACTGATTTATCTCCCATTAATGCTTCATAAAGTGTAGCACTAAGTCCACCTTTTTCTATACCAACACCAGTTGTAGCATTTCCTTGAGGATCCATATCTACAAGTAAAACCTTTTTACCTAGTAACCCTAATGATGAAGCTAAATTAATACTTGTTGTTGTTTTACCTACTCCACCTTTTTGATTAACCAAAGATATAATTTTGCCCATCATCAACACTTCCTTTATACACTTAATTGCTATATCTTATTTTACCAAAAAATCATAAAAAATAGAAGATAAATACTAAAAATAATAGTTTTTTTAAAAAGAAAAAAAGACTAGATAATTCTGGCCTTTATTCTAGCTTTTTTAATCATATACTGTATCACTATTATAGTCTTCTAATTCCCAAATAGATAACATAACCCCCATGTAATAAGTAAATGCTTGATTGTTTTCATCATAATATATGTCACTTACACACTTTTTACTTTCAAGGATTTCTAGTGCTTCTTTTGCTATTTTATATTTAGTATCTATATCACCTTTAACATATTTTTTGCTATGTAGTATCCCGTTTGTACCATCAACTATTTTTAACGAATAACTAATAAATTCATCTTCACTTAGATTTGAACAATCTAATGATTCTATTTTTTTATACAATGTATCATAACTATTTTTAGTTTTATTATTGATTACAGAATAAACTGTAACTCCTATTAAGCATACGACTACTATTGCTATTAAAACATAACATAATTTCTTCAAAATACCCACCTACATTAAATTCATTATAATACATTTTTATCAACTAATGTATTTGTTTAACAAGGATTTTACAATAAAAAAGACCTATTAAATAGGTCTTTACATAAGCTATATTATCTCTTACTAAATTGTGGAGCTTTTCTAGCTTTCTTTAATCCTGGTTTCTTTCTTTCTTTAATTCTAGAATCTCTAGTAATAAATCCTTTAGCTTTTAGAATTTTTCTGAAAGAACTTTCTGAGTTAGGATCAGTATTTTTATCATATTCAAGTAATGCTTTTGTAATACCATGTCTAGCAGCACCAGCTTGTCCTGCTTTTCCACCACCGTTTACAACAATTTCGATATCGAATTTGTCAACAGTGTTAGTAGCTTCTAATGGTTGTTTTAAATCTAAAACTTGTGTTGGAAGTTCAAAATATTCATTAACATCTTTACCATTAACTGTTATTTTACCTTTACCAGATACCATAACAACTTTAGCCATAGATGTTTTTCTATGTCCAGTTCCAATAAATTTAGTTGCCATTTAAACCTCCTACTTTAGTTCCATAGCGATTGGTTTTTGAGCTTCATGTTTATGATCACTACCACGATATACGAATAGTTTTTTACCCATTGCTCTACCTAATCTACCTTTTGGAAGCATTCCTTTGATTGCTCTTTCCATCATTTCTTCTGGATAGTTTTCAATCATTTCTTTAGCATTTCTTTCTCTTAATCCACCTGGATATCCACTATGATTATAATACATTTTTTGATCTAACTTATTACCAGTTAAATTAACTTTTTCTGCATTGATTATAATAACATAATCACCACAGTCAACATGAGGCGTATAAATAGCCTTATGTTTTCCACGTAATATAGTAGCAGCTTTAGAAGCAACACGTCCAAGGTTTTTACCTTCAGCGTCAATTACATACCAATTACGTATTACATCTGACTTTTTAGCCATAAATGTGTCCATAAAATATTTCCCTTTCTTAAATCTTAAACTAACCTTCCCATAGTTAATTTAATATTTGTGGGTTTTTAAATGTACCGATATAAATTTTACTAAAAAATACCCTTATTGTCAATAATTATAAGTGTTTTTTTACATTTATAAACAAAAGAAAAGATTGCTATCTATTAGCAATCTCTACTTTTACTTTTGTAGTTTGAGGTATATATTGAACTTTCTCATCATTACCTTTAACTATAACATCTACTTCATGCTCACCAGCACTTAAATTCTTTAAGTCTATATAAGCATTTATATCAGCAGGTGATACTTTATCTATAACAGATGATACACCTTTTAATATAACTGAAATTGTTGTTGTATCAACATTAGCAATTGTTAAATTATCACCTAAATTAATATAACTTAATCTAACATCATTAATCTTAGTTGATGCTTCATCACCAAGTGATACTTCTACAGTAACTGTTTTAGCTGATAATTCTCTAATACCTGATGGTTTCTTAATTGTCTTAGTGTATTTCTTATTAGTTTTAATATCAGAAACATCTACTTTAACATCAATAGAATCAACTTTAGCAAGTGCTTCTTCACTACCATAAATAGTTACATCACTAATAGAACTCTTGATAGATTCAACAGATTTACCAAATACTATTTTTTCAAGTCCAACAGGAACTATCTTTAATTGAACTGTTTTACTAGGTGATTCTATTTTTACGGTAGCATTTACTTTGCTAGGAACTAATTCTACATCTAGGATTTTACCATTTTCATCGTATGCTACTACTTGATTATCTTTTATATTATTGTCTCCTACATTAGGATCTCCTAGATTATTTAAGTTAACTAATGCTTTAATAGTAGCTATTTTATTTAATTTATCTTCAGTACCTTTAGCTATAACACTATTAGTTTCTAACTCTATATCTTTAATAGACATTTTACTATCTAATGAAGCTAAATTTAATATTTCATAAGAAATATCTTTAGTAGCAGATTGTTTAGTACTTACTACTACTGTTACTGATGAAGGATCTAGTTTATATTCAACAGCAGTTATAGCTTGTTTATAATTTAATTTAACTTCATGTACACCAGGAGTTAAATCACTTAAATCTACGGTTATATTTTGAGATGGTAATTGTTTAGCTAAATATAAATTAGCTTTAGTACCAATCATAGTTATATCTACTGTTTCAGGTAAACCTTCAACAACATATTCTTCATCAT
>JAEEGI010029350.1_pt1 | contig 10401 bp, 7 predicted proteins | sample 8958751 | NCBI WGS metagenome assembly JAEEGI01 (sample SAMN16246545, study PRJNA631951) | gut metagenome | biome: gut microbiome; feature: rumen; material: KS-attached | host: Bos | place: Iran: Karaj | collected 2018-10 | reverse complement strand
AGACCAACGGTCCTCTACATTATCCAGCCTGTACCCGACAATCATCCCTGCTTTTATGAACAATACTCCTTGCCCCCAAAGACGAGTCTCACCAGGGAAGCAGCCGTCCTTGGTAGTAAAAGAAATCTCACATTCATCGGAAGTATCTCCTTTAATAAGGGTATATGTGTACAATTTGATCTTTCTGGGATTAAGAGGTCCATACACTTCAACCGCTCTTTTCCTTGCGACAGGGGGGATTATTGGATACTGATAATAATACTCACTAAACTGGGGCATTCCTTCAATCAATGTAGGTGATGTTTTTCTGAGTTGAGATTCATAACCCTTCTCTCCAAAAGAATGAAACATAGAGTTGAAGGATCCGACGACCCTGAATGATCCTATGTTAGGGTCATTGTAAAGATTATCAATCTTATCTTGCGAAAAGTCAAAAGATCCGAAAACACCATATGAGAAGAATAGTTGGCAATACCTTTCCTTACTCTTTACTATATTCTCATATTCAGCGATAGAGATGAAATCCTTGCAGTATTTGGATGAGAAGGACTTGGCCGCATCAAAGACAACCTTCTCCAGTTGGGCCGTAGATTTTCCCTGTGCTGGTTGACATTGGGTTTGTGTGATCCCACCTGTAAGGGTTATCATTAATTCTACCAAATATAATAGTTTGACCATATTACCATATTACTATGTTAATTAATCTTCGCAACCAATCTCATCTTATGCTCAAATTCTTTAGTATTAGCCATAAATGTAGTGTAAACAACATTCTTTCCTTCTTTTCCTTTAGTGTTCAGTTTCATTGTAACAACAATACTATCACCAGGAGATGCTGCTACTTTACTTGATTCTACAGATGTGCATATACAATCAGCTTTAAGTCTTTGAATATATAATAGTTCTGAACCTGTATTCCTTATAGAAAAACTAGCGGATAGAACTGTATCAGAAACGACATTGCCGAAATCAATTACATTCGGGACAATCTCTATGCTCGTAATTGCCATGTTTCGAACATCGATAATATTCCCATCATCTGAAAATGATGCAATGCTATTATGATCATTCCCAACAGAAGAGTTTGATCGGAAATAACGAATCACATTTACAGTTGTCAATGCCAATGCAAACATGCAAATAACAGAACAGACTGCTACAAAAAGCTTTTGTTTCACAATCCTATAACTTAAAACGGTATATTTCTATATTCTCATTATCCTCATCGCAAATGAACTCTGAATAGAAAAAGGGATCAATGTAACCCATGACCTTAAAGCCAGAAGGGACAAGGACATCCCCTATCATAGTCGTTTTATCATAAATCTGTAATCGGTTCTGATAATCTGGGGCCCCTGTTAGATAAGTTCTGAAAGTCAAATCACCCCAAACACATAGAGATGTATAGCGACCCCTGATCTCCTGCTCAACCATAAGGTCGTTATAAAAGTTTTCTACATTCAGTGTTTTATAATCCTTATTCATATTCTTCCCAGGTTGCCCAAAGGAATACTTGAGTTTAAATATGGAATTATAAACATAGATCAAGTCATCGGCTTCATAAGCGACAAAGAAATCTCCAGAATCTGATATTCTGAAGAAATCTTTCTGAAAAGGCGACATATATCCTACCACTGGCGTAATTCTTCCGAGTAAAGGAAAAGGATCGCCTGTTCTAGTATCCCTGGGTTCTATTATACGAGCAGTTTTGTAATATTCTGGTATGGTAATATTGAATTCGTCCGATTCACCGTAAATATTTGTATAAAAAAGCCCGTCACGGACAGTAAGATTGACGTTATCACCCCATGCCGTAGAATAATGCTCCGTTCGCTCACAAATATCACCTTTTGTTATTTTCTTGTTCCAAAAATATAATACACGGTTAACCAGATTAAAATTTTGATCGAACTCATATAGATTAGTGGAACTGTCCAGAAAAAAGTGGTGCCTTTCACTAGAAACGCAATAGGCTTGAAGTCGACTTACTGGTATCTCATGAGGGCCGTTACCATAATTAATGACTGTATTTAGATAATTGCCTTCTTTGTCAAACTGATTCAGGTTTGCAAACAGGGCATCAGCCCAAAAGAGACTATCTCCTGAAATAGCCGAAAAGCCCACGTATGAAATACCTGACACGATAGGACGTATGCACTCTAATTCAAGTGAATCGATATACAGGTCAATAAAATTATTCTCCGGATCGCAAAAGAATCCGGAGAAATCGTCTTTTCTATCTGCACAACTACAGAAAAGAAAGACTAAAAATAATAAGAAGAACCTTAAATTAGCCACCAAAAGAACAATTACTGTAACCTTCGGAACAATCGGTAGGTTCTCCAGGTTGTCCTTGATGACATAGGGCACCATGATTATTTACAAAACAACCACGGTGATGGAGTGTTATATCCCGATTACAAAAGCACTGGATAACGTCTCCTCCACTTCCACCATCGCCACCTACACTGGCACTTGCCCTAGCAGGAAGTAAGAGCGATGCGATAAGCATCGCAAGACAAATAATTGTTAAATAAACTATTTTCTTCATAATTTACAAAACTAAATGATTGATAATAAGCCTATTATAATAAGATTTTAAAGGGTAAATTGTCCATGATAATTTTGACCAGAAGAAGTCATTATGGATATATAATAGTATCCGGCATTCCCCGATATAGGAATATTTATAATACCGAGTTGGGTATCAACAACCCTGGAAACAATCTCTCCAGTTATAAGATTTGTAATAGTAATAGTGACATTCCCTAGATCAGAATAAAAGCTAAACATCAAGCTCGGAATATCATCTATGTATTCACAAGCGATTGGAACAGGAGCGTGTGAATTAGGATCATCTCCTTCACCGCCACCACTTCCATCCCCTCCGGTTCCAATCACTATAGGTACACCAACAGAAGGGGAATACGCATAAGCCGAGGTAAATGCCAATAAAGAAATGACCCCCCAAAAGAGGATAAATGCAACTGTGATTCTTTTCATATCTAGTGTGTTTCTTTTTTGCTAATTTAGCTGTAAGCTAACCAACTACCAAAAAAAACACACTATCACACTGGTGCATAACTAATTGATAATCAATAGTGATATTATAATAATATCTTTCACTCCAAATAACGTCTTTGATTCGTAGATTATTTGATATATCTGATATGACAGATACTCAACTTTAAGACCTGTTATTTGTTAAAAAAGATAAGAATAGCTTTTTATCAACTGGGTCTTTTTTTTGTATAGTATCGACTAAGCGTTTTTTACGAGTATAAACATACTGTTTAGAATGATCTCCCATGATCACGCTGGTCGTTGTATATGAAAATCCACACACTATATATGCGAATAACATAACCTGTGTTTCAGGTAATGACGGTAATTGTTCCCTAAGTTTTGTAATAACATTACCATTTGCCCTATCGACTTTCTCCACAAATTCAGAACGAGTATCAGGATCAGACCATATTCTAGATACCATTGATTTATAAGCCCTGAGAGTAGCTTCAGCTTTGTTATTCCCAGACACATAGTAAGCCTCAGAAATACTACTTATACCACGCAATCCCAAAGCCATTAACTCTTGACTTGCATGTCTATAGTTGTCAAGTTCTCTATAGTGAGCCTCTTTTTCAATGTTATGTTGCTCAGTAATTCTCTTTATCGTGACTATAATTGACGCTATAACGGAAATCGACAACAATAAAGAAAGCAAGAGAAGCATTTTCGACACCCTATAATCGTGTTCGATTCTATTATTTGTAGTAGAAAGAAATTGATTCTGAGCACTAACAACTGATTGCTCAAGAGATTTAATAGCTACAGAATCCGTATAACTATACATCTGTTGCAACAAGTGGAACGCTGAGTCCGCATCATTGCGATTTACCCTTATCTGATAATCTCTATACTTAGCAGCATATAATTGGGTAGGATTAGTAGCAGTCTTGTAGGCCTCTGATAAATACATTTCAGACTCATCTTTCCTACCCATCAATGACTCTGACAAAGCCAGGTTGGAAAGCGATCGACTAGACGGTTTACGACCAAGTTGAATAGAACGAATAATTCGAACTGATGCACTGTCAGGATTATAGGGTTCATCTATTAGCATACTGTTTACGGACTCAATAAGAGCCCTGGACCAACGGGCCGTATCTCTTTTATTAATAGCAATTTGGATTACTTCATCAAAAAGGCTGTCTGACTTAGCGATTTCATGATTATCATAATAAGCCATGGCTAATTTCAGCTTGGCATCATATTCATGAAGATCTTTCTTAGCAAGACCAAAATAATCTACGGCCCGACTTATACTGGAGAGTTCTTCTGGATAATTGTATGTTTTCGAAAAAAGATAATAAAGGCTCCTGGCTGACATACCGGCTAGAAACCAATCCTCTTGATCGACAGCCTCCTTTTCAGAACGCATGAACTGAACGGCAGCTTCCTCCGGTCGTCCGGCACCACGAAGCTGATCGCCATAATAGTATTTTGCCCTGAGTTTGTTATTCTTGTTCCCGAATCTTTCATACCAGGCTGCCACATTCGCCATTTCATCGGCATACCGGCCATCATCAATATGATTCTTATCCAGCGCAATCGCATAGAGAAGATCATAACGCATCCTCATTGGCTTGTATCTCAATACCGTCGAATCAATCTTATCAAGTGTGCATAATGCCTCTGCGGGTCGTTCATCGAGAATGGCCTCCAACTCCCTCATAATCTGCCTGACTTCACGGTTTCCACATCCGGGAAGAAGGAGAATTGCCATAAAAATAATAAACAGGATCTGCCTATTCATAAATCATCTATTTACGAGACGTAATATAGTGTTTTAGTTTCAAATAATGTATCAGATGTCGTTAATATGATTATATAAAAACTCTCTAACCGCTATAGTGACCTTTTCAAGTCTCTGTTACGTGTATGGTGGATATCGCAATGCAAAGTAACCTCTGGACTTGAGAATAGAAAACTGTCTAGATTAATGTCCGGAGCGGTTTTTCATCCCTTCAGCCTACTTCAGTATTTGATGAAAAGAAAAGGACACCTAGGATCAATTACGTATGGAATGAGGGGCAGTTTAGTGCGGATTATCCACCACGAAACCCCAGACATAGCATTCCAGCGCAATCCAAAGTCGCAGCGACTTGCAGCGAGTAGCATGCAACTAAGCGAAAGTAGCAGCAACTTACCGTAACTTCGGGAAAGTTGCTGCTACTTGCATATAACTCCGTGTCACTTACACGTACTTCCTCGGATGCTTACGGATGCTTCATGAAGAGCATCAGGGCAGCCATCAACTGGGGCAGTCCGTTTACCGCTAGAAGGGCGAAGCCGGGAGAGATGCCCTAAGGACATCAAGCATATGTTCTCCTCCTCAGCTGACGCCGCTGGTGTCCATCCACATTATCACAGCACCGCATATGGCGCGACAGAGATGAACTGGTTAAGTATCTTCAAGACTGTCCTCATAGCTCTTCAATAGAGTCAGGGAACGGTCGAAGTTCATCAGGTTGCCGTAAAGGTTGAGCGAGGGAAGCCGGCTCGCCTGGAAGCTCCTGTACGCCCAGTAGGTCGAGACGAAGGCGTGCTTCGCCTGCAGGGCCGCTACCGATTGCTACCTCGCCGTGCCTATCGCCTCCTCATGAGTCATAGGACGCTGGCCGGCAATGACAATGGGGACATCAAAAGCGAACAAGATAGAATTGTGAAACTCCGAACTTCCTATATTAGTGATGGAAACCACTAATGCAAAGATAGCAATAAATAAACAATCAAAGCTTTACACTGGCTGAATAGAGCTTTGGTACTTCCTCTTCCAAATCAAGCCCGTAAAAGGTATTTGTGTCAAAATCGAAGGCTGGATTAACCACCTTTCTATCCGTCACGATCCTCTTCTTCATTCTTCCGTTCCAATCGTAGAAATGATACTCATTGCTCCCGAACTGGGCAACTATCCATTCTTCATTGGATGAAACAACGGTTCTGTAAAAGACAGGTGAATCGAACTGCTCCTGAATCCCATCAAGTGGAAGCGAGAATTCTTTCAATACCTTGCCTTGTGTATCGAATAAGATCACCCTATTATGGAAAGCATAAAAAACGGCAAACATAGAGCCATCCGGCCTTACCGCAGGTGTACTGATCCTGATCAAGAAATCGGCTGAGTCTTCGACATTATCTTCCCACATCGGAGTTGGGCACATTTGAGTAATATCTCCTGTTTTAGGATCGATGTAATGATAATCGAATCCTGCCCATTCTTTTGAGAATTCGCGATACAGGGAAGAATTATAGATAAAACCATCGCCAAGGGGCAGGACTATTCCTGAAGGCAACATCTTAAAAGGGATTTCAGTAACTACTTTTAGGGAAAGAGTATCTTTATCAAATGCGAATCCCTTCATTGTTCCATCACCCGAATCTAATATTTGGAAGCCATCATTCGTCGGGATTACGCCATATAAAGGGTTGATTACCTCCCCTGGACCGCGGCCTCGTGAAACTGCACGATAATACTTCCCATCGAAAGGAAGATTGAAGATCAGAAATGGATGTTCAACCTTATCTTCGTACACGACCAAATGCCCATCTGCGACTGACATAGCCCTCGGAGCAAGAAGATCACCAATCTCTCCTTCAAGTGAAAGCTGTACGTTCTCCGCCTCCGGGATACGTATGACTTTAATAGGATCTTTGTCACATGATGAAAGCATGAACACAATAACCGGAAAAAGAATTAATATTATCTTCTTCATAAAGCAGCAAATACTTTTATGGAATTCTTGAATCTATCTCATTTTGAAAAATGTTAACGAATATAACAATAAATGGGATTAATCTTTATATTTACAAGGAATAATTGAATGAACATGAAACGCTCTTATATAGGTATTTGTCTATTCTTGCTATTCTTTGCTTGCTCCTGTAAAAAGAATAGCGACAGCCTTTCATACGACACCTTTGATTCATTACCGCCTGTTTCGCTTGAAGAAGTATTCGAACCCATCACATATATTCCCCTTCAGAGTAACAATTCCTCAATCGTATCAAATGTCTTGAAAGTCTGTATGACCGAGGATTCGTTTTACATCCTGTCTGTTAATCCATACAAAATCAGCAAATTTGATCGAGACGGGAACTTCATTTCCAATATCTCGCGGGAAGGAAAGGCTGAAGGAGAATATCTGGTTTTATCTGACATTTATTACAGTGATTCAGAAAAGATGCTTTACATCGACGATGCCGTCAAGGGTATTATCAAATATAACGCTGATGGTTCCTATGATTCAACCATACCTTTGAAAGTGAGCAACAGGCAATTCTTAGTTTCCGACTCAGGTTCTATTATCATTAATAATCTCAACATGCTTGGAAAAGAGAAGTATTCTCTGATTGAGATGACCCCTGAGAAAGATACTCTTTTCTCTGTCGCCAATAATTGTAAATTCGATTGTGAGAATGTCTTCTACATCCCGGCACATCCCTCTTTTAAGTTGAATAATGACGGACTGCTTTTCAACCCCGCATGCAACGACACGATCTTTTCTTATTCAACCGGGATATTAACGCCCAAGTATATAATAGATTTCCCCTACCCTGTAACTACCAGGGAATTGCATGATTTCAATAGATACATGATTGAGACTCAATTCATAATGGACTATTCCGAGGATGATAAAAACCTCTATCTTACCGTCTTCGACAGGGATTGGGATTACAAACAATATATGATGAAAAAGCACTCCGGAGAAATCCATCGCGCGCATTTTCGACTCTCAGATGACTTTAACACGGAGTTTAGCCCTCGCTGGCAATATGGAGACATTCTGATTGACGTGTTTGATCCGGCCACCCTAAATTACACCTACTATAAAGACATTACACGCGGGGATTCGCGAAAGGCATTTGACTTTTTCAAGAATCACGGCATACCAGGAATAAAAGAGGATTCGAATCCGATAATCATGCTTACCAAGGCAAAGTGATTGTCAGTTTATAAGTTGCTAGTCTAAGGTGAATCAGTTGTTCTTCTTCAATTCTTTCTTACGCTTCTTGAGAATAGCTTTGGTACGTTTGAGTTGTTCTTTGGCCTTTGAGGGATCCTTGTGATACTCCGTAGGGAGAATGGCTACTGTGTGGTATTTCCGTTGCATGGTCTCCCTTTCCTCTTCAGTGAGATAAGGGGAAACATATACTTTGTTGAACTGTCTCCCCCAGTAGGTTTCACTATTGAAATGAGCGATGCCGATGATTGTAATAATAGAGGCAAGGACCAGCGAGGTTAAACCAAAAGCAATACACCTTTTTCTTAAACGAGTATCCGCGACTTCCTTCAGGTCTCTTTCGAAACAATAGGAATGGGTGTGCTGCACCGTAACAGTGGCATCCTTCAAGGCTTCATTAACCTTGTCCTTAATGATGGGTCCGATAGCCACTGCAACCTTATACGCGAATTCCTTAACGAATGAGTCCATTTCCGGAGGAGCACAGGGAGTTGCGGCTATTTTTTGCAGTTCCGAATCGGGTATCTCGGCTTGAGGACGCTTCTTGATGGCGTCCGCCACTGAAGATAGTATGTGTCCCGATATTTCCTTGAATGTTTTCGCAGCCTCAACAAGCCCTGGCACCTGTATCAATGCATCAACGAGTTCTTTGTTTTCCATATGAATAGTTTTCTATTTTCTGTTCTTGATTTGTAGATAATGACTTAACGGTATCATTATCCTCGACCTTGTTCGCAAGTCGATGGGCGGGTATCTGCCCAGTAAGACCGCACCATTTCTCCAGCATGGCGGCAAGTTTCTCATCGGAATATGCCCTACTTGCAAGCAAAGTGTTCCCATCGACGATGAGATTAAAGTCTGCTACACCTCCGTTTGGATGAAGGATAGGCTCAATGAAATTGTTTCTGCTCAAAAGATCAAGTTCCAGATCTACTTTTGTCTCGGCTGACATCATTGCTCCGTAGATCCCGAATGCAGCGTAAACCTGGCTCATTGAGGATTCCTCCTGGGCAGTCTTCCTTTTGGAGAGTTCTTTAGCTACACTGTCCAGGTCAATTTCCACGCGAGGCTGTTCAAGTTCTTTCTTGAGAGCCTGAATCTGTTGAGTCAGTTCCGCTTTCTTATCCTTTACCTCGATATACTGACGGAGAGAATCGTGCTGGGCGTGCTTCAGTTTGTCCTGCTTGGCTTTCAGAGACTCGATCTCCTCACGGATATAAACGACCTGTTTGCGCAAGACCTGAATCTTTTCCCGGTCATACAGTTTCTTGCCTTCGAGAAGAACCTGAAGCGCCAGGCTCGCGATCAGAACCGGAAGCGGGTTGACGAAGAGCATCATCTTCGTAAAGATGCGCAGGAGTTCCTTATACGTGCGGGCCCTTCTCAGTTCTTTCTGTTTGGTCAAGAGGAGATCATAGGTGAATTTCAGTTTGCGGTACTGATCAGAAGTCTCTTCCCAGAGGTCCGCTCTTTGCGCCTTGATGTCGTCATAGAGGGAAAATGCGGCATTGCTCTGTTTCTTCAACTCGTCAATGGTCGGCCGGTAATAGCTGTGGTAGCTGTTCCAGAATTCGTTTCTCTTCTTTTTCTCCTCGTTCTGACGGGCCAGTTCTGCTTGCCTTTGGCGCTTTGCCTCCTCGGTAGCCGCCTCTTGGGCCAGCCGGGCAGCACGCCTGGCCAGGGACGCCGTCACCTGTTGACGGATCTGCTCTTCCTGGACGGATGCCTGAATCATGGCGGCCCTTTCCTCGTTGCTCCCATGAGTCATCGTGTTGCGGTAGTCATAAGACTCGCTGATCCGCCTCTGATATCCGAAGGTGGTGTCAAAGATGCGCTCGCAATCACGGTAGAAGGAATCCCGGTTGAAACCGGACTTGATGACACCGGACGATTCTCCCCGATGGTTGGTCATCGGTGAGAGTTTATACTTCCCTGTATTGTCTTTCCTGCTGACGATGATGTGGACATGGATTCCAGGCCGGAGCGAACCGTCGTCATTCTCGCGGTATTCATGGATGGTATAGAAGTAGAGAAGATCTTGATGCGTCTTGACCCCTTCTTTGTTGAACCCTTCGGCGTAGCGGTCCATCATCCTGTCGACCATGATGCCGAGGGATCTCATCTTATTCTCCCGCGTACCGCCCAGCTTGGCGGCTTCTTTTTCGGAGGGATTCAAAATAAGGGAAAAGAATTTGGCGTCTTCGACATGTAATCCAGACTTATTAGAGTCAATGGCAGAGATTACTGTCTCCAATGATACCGCCTTCCCATCTGGGTCAAAGAAGGGGATCCGTTTTTCATCCTGCCCGTTCTTTTTCTTCCATCGACTCTCATGATTCAGGTAATAGACATACGCGGCACAGCTGCCGGTATTGGG
>JAEEGI010029346.1_pt1 | contig 10402 bp, 8 predicted proteins | sample 8958751 | NCBI WGS metagenome assembly JAEEGI01 (sample SAMN16246545, study PRJNA631951) | gut metagenome | biome: gut microbiome; feature: rumen; material: KS-attached | host: Bos | place: Iran: Karaj | collected 2018-10 | reverse complement strand
TTGCGACCGTCCACGAGGATGGTTCCTTCCTGGGGCTTCTTCAAGCCGCAGAGAAGCGTCAGCAGGGTGGTCTTCCCCACCCCGTTCTCGCCGAGGAGTCCGTAGATGTTGCCTTCGGACACCTTCAGGGAGATGCTCTTCAGCACCTGCTTGGTGCCGTAGCTGAATCCGAGGTTGTTGATTTCAATCATATCGTTTGTGTGTATTAGTTTATTAGTACACCGCAAAGGTACGAACATTTTTCATTCCTGCAAATTTTTTTTCACTTTTTTCGTATTTTTGCAAAAGAGCCTCTTCGTCCGACTATGAACAAGCTGCTTATCCAATCCTTGACCAAGTTCTTCCTGGGAGTCGTCCTCCTGGGGGCGTTGATCTTTCTTCCCGCAGGGTCTTTCCGCTTCTGGCAAGGCTGGCTGCTGATGGGAATCCTGTTCGTACCGATGTTCATCGCCGGCATCGTCCTGCTCGCGAAGAATCCCGGCCTTCTCCGCAAACGCCTGAACGCGAAGGAGGAGGAGAAAGAGCAGAAAACCGTCGTGGCGCTCAGCGGCCTGCTGTTTGCCGCCGCCTTCGTCCTCGCCGGACTGAACTGGAGATTCCGGTGGTGCGTCCTGCCGGACTGGGCCGTATGGGCCGCGGCCGCGCTGTTCCTGCTGTCCTACCTGCTATACGCCGAAGTGCTGCGCGAGAACACTTACCTGTCCCGGACCATCGAAGTGCAGGAGAACCAGAAAGTCATTGACACGGGCCTGTACGGCGTCGTCCGCCACCCCATGTACATGGCCACCACCGTTCTGTTCCTGTCCATGCCCCTGGTCCTCGCCTCCCCCCTGTCCTTCCTGGTCATGCTCCTGTACATCCCTCTCATCGCCAAGCGCATCCGCAATGAGGAAGCCGTCCTCGAACAGGGCCTGGCCGGCTACGCGGACTATAAGAAGAAGGTGAAATACAGGATGATTCCTTTTGTCTGGTAAGCATGAATCACGGAAGATTGCCGCTCCTGGCCGCGGCCCTGCTCGCAGCCTGCTCTCCCGCGGAAGACCTTGTTCTCTTTCCCGCGCGAGGCGCAAAAGATGTCAATGTGGACACGCACCTGACCCTCACGTTCCAGGAAACGCCTGCCGTCGGCACGAGCGGATGGATCCGGATCTATGACTTGGGGAGCGGAGCGTGCGTGGACAGCCTGGACCTGTCCGTACCGGCGGGGCCGACGGAGAGCCGGACCTATGCACCGGACATCGACTACACAAAAGTACCTTACGACTACGCCCGAAGCTCGGTGCCGACGAACCGGAACACGGTGCCCGGGACACCCTCCGGGACGGCGGAACCGACGCCGCCAGATTACCAGCTCACCATCATCGGCGGCTTCACGGACGCGTTCCATTTCCATCCGGTGCTGGTGCGCGGCCGTTCCGCGGTGATTTATCCGCACAACAACGTGCTGGAGTACGGGCGCAAGTATCGGGTCGAAATCGATGAAGGCGTCCTCCCCGCAGCGCCCCGGAGATGGACCTTCACCACCGCCGCCGCGCCTCCGTCCCTGGCCGACACCCTCGTCGTCGACGCCTCGGGGGCCGGGGACTTTTCCACGCTGCAGGGCGCCCTGGACCTGATTCCGGACTTCTCCCCCGCTCCCGTCGTCATCAAAGTGATGCCCGGCGACTATGAGGAGATCGTCTATGTGCGCAACAAGGCCCATGTCACCATCATCGGCTCGGGCGCGGACGTGACCCGCGTACATTATGCCAACAACGAAGTCTTCAACCCGCATCCGCTGACGGTCAAGACCAATGAGCGGGCGGGCACCTTCCCGCAGCGCCGGGCCGCCGTGGCCTTCGACCACTGCGCGGACCTCGTCCTCAAGGACATCACCTTCGCCACCGACCTCATGGGCCAGGCCGAGGGCCTCTTCCTGAACGGCGACCGCATCGCCCTGTACGGCGTCCATGTCATCGGCGACGGCGACGCCCTCCAGGCCAACGGGACCGTCTATCTGGAAAACTGCGAAATCGACGGCGGCGGCGACACCATTCTCGGCCGAGGCAGCCTCTTCGCATACCGGTGCGCCTTCCGCAACCGCGGCGGCCCCTTCACCTGGGTCCGCAACTTCAAGCCCGCCCATGGCGACGTCTTCGTGGAATGCACATTCGAGAGCACCACAAGCGTTCCCGGCGATTACGGCCGCTCCATCTTCAACCACGGATCGACCTACCCCGACGCCGAAATGGTCGTCATCGACTGCCGCGTCCGCAACCTCCATCCGCTCGGCTGGAGCGCCCTGGGCGAGCCCACCGTCAACATGCTTGAATACAACACCCGCGACCTGGACACCGACGCCCCCGTCGACGTCTCCGGCCGCCACCGCTTCTCGCAGCAGCTCACCCTTCCCCGCGACACCGCCATCCTGGCCTCCTACCGGGAGCCGTCCTTCGTTCTGAACGGGTGGGAGCCGAAGGCGGGCGAATGACAGCACCATGGAAAAACTTCCCGAATACGATTGTCATTGCCACATCCTGCCCGGTCTGGATGACGGGGCGCAGACGATGGAAGAAGCCCTGTTTCTGGCGGGGAAACTCGCGTCATACGGATTCAAGCGCGCCGTATGCACATCGCACAGCACCAGGCTGTATCCGAATACGCCCGCGACGGTCATCCCCGCCTGCCAGCGGCTGCAGGAGGCGGTCGACACGGCCGGAATCCGTCTGGAACTGACCCCTTCGCTGGAGTATCGGCTCATCCCCGAGACCTGGCTCGAAATCCGCGAGAATAACTGGCTGCTGCCGTGGGAAGGGAACCACATCCTGGTGGAACTGCCCATCTCCAGACCCGAAAAAATGGGGATCATCAACCCGGCCCTGGAAATCCGGGGCCTCGTCGCCGACGGCTACCAGCCCGTCCTGGCCCATCCCGAACGCTACCTCTGGGCGACCATGGACGACTACCGCCGCTGGCGTGCCGCCGGCGCCGCTTTCCAACGGAACCTCGCATCGCTCGAAGGATTCTACGGTCCCGCCCCCGCCGAACGGGCCGCCCTCTTGCTACAGGAGGGATTCTACTCCTTCCTGGGCACGGACACGCACAGCAGGAAATATACGGATCAGTTCGATCTGATGCTGGGGTAAGGCCTATTGCTTTCCGTTATACTGCTCCAGCGCCTTGGACAGGATGAAGAGGGAGCGCTGGATGTCGTGCTTGTTGAGGACGTAGGCCAGTCGGACCTGGTTGCGGCCCATGCCGGGGGTGGAATAGAAGCCGGCGGCCGGAGCCATCATGATGGTTTCACCGACGACGTCGGCGGGAGTCTTTTCGTCCTTCCAGCAGAAGTCGGTCAGGCACCAGGCGCAAAACTTTTCGGAATCATCGACGGGCAGCTGGGCCACGGTGTAGAAAGCGCCCATCGGCACGGGGGTGTAGCAGCCGGGGATGCGGTTGACACCGTCAATCAGGCATTTGCGGCGCTCGACATACTCGTCATACACCTCACGGGAATACTGCTCCGTGCCTTCGATGGAGGCCTCGGCGATGAGCTGGCCGATGAGGGGCGGAGACAGGCGGGCCTGGCAGAACTTCATCACGGTCTTCCGCACATCGGCATTTTTCGTGATGAGCGCGCCGATGCGGATGCCGCACTCGGAATAACGCTTGGACACGGAGTCGATCAGCACCACGTTCTGCTCGATTCCCTCCAAGTGCATGGCCGAAATGTAGGGCGAACCCGTGTAGATGAACTCGCGGTACACCTCGTCCGAGAAAAGATACAGGTTGTATTTTTTGACCAGGTCCCGGATCCGGTTCATCTCCTTCTGCGTATAGAGGTAGCCGGTGGGGTTGTTGGGATTGCAGATCAGGATGGCCTTCGTGCGCTCATTGATCAGTTCCTCGAACTTCTCCACCTTGGGCAGGCAGAAACCTTCCTCGATCGTCGTCGCCACCGTCCGGATCACGGCGCCGGCCGAGACGGCGAAGGACATGTAGTTGGCATAGGCCGGCTCCGGGACGATGATCTCGTCACCCGGGTTCAGGCAGCTCAGGAACGCGAACAGCACGGCCTCGCTGCCGCCGCTGGTAATGATGATCTCATCGGCGCGCAACTTGATCTGGTACCGGTCGTAATACCCGACCAGCGCCTCCCGCAAAGAACGGTATCCCTGCGAAGGGCTGTATTCCAGCGTCGTCCTGTCAATGTGCTTGAGCACCTCCAGCGCCTTCGGCGGCGTCGGCAGGTCCGGCTGGCCGATGTTCAGGCGGTAAATCTTGACGCCCCGGTCCTGCGCCGCATAAGCGAGCGGCGCCAGCTTCCGGATCGGCGACTCCGGCATCTCAATGCCGCGAAGGGATATCTGCAAGTTCTCAGACATGATTCTTTCCGTTAAGTTCGTTCGAAAAACATGCAAAGGTACGAATAATCCGCGAAAAATCCTTTGTCAATAAGTGGTCTTGATCCGGGAGGCCGTCAGCGTGATGTCGCGGGTGGAGGGGGCAGGAGCGGGATTGCCCTGAAAGCGGCGGGGCTGAGGCGCCACGACGGTGACCGTGAGGTCGTTCCGGTCCGGGGAGAAATTGAAACGGAACCGTTCCTGGCAGCCGTTGTTGAACAGGGACAGGTAGTAAGCGCCCAGTTCATCGGCGCCGGTCCAGGAGCACCAGCCGGCCGTAGTCATGGGCGTAGTGTCCATGGTGTTGGCATAGACGGTTCCGCCAAAAAGGAGAGTCCGGTCGGTGGCGCCCATTTTCCAGCTGTCCAGGCCGAAGGGGATGTTGTGAACGGCCTCGCCGGTCTCCAGCGTCAGGTACATGTTCCCCTCGGCGTCAAAACGGAAAGCGATTCCCGTGAGACCGTAACTGTTCTGGTGCATGCGATAGCGCAGGGTGCGGGAACGTTCAGCCGGAGCCGCGGACGGTTCCGGGAAGGGGTGTTTGAGCTCGTATCCGCCGATGGCGGCCTGCAGGTCAAATCCCTTGTTCGGTTTGAGCTTTTTGTCGCTAATCCCGTCCAGCAAGTTGTATATCAGCTGGTTGAAACCGGCCTCGTCCCCGATCTGGCCGTTGGAGGCCACCACCAGGTCGTATTCCGGAATAACCAAGATCAGCTGGTTCTGTCCGCCGATGGCGCGCCAGGAATGGTGACGGCCCATCCATACCTGATAGCCGTAGCCCTGGCCTCCGTCATCATTGTCATTCTCTTCGGCCGACAGGCCCGGACGCTGGAAGATATGCGGCGTAGTCATGGTTTCCACCCATTCGCGGCTGAGCAGCTGACGGCCTTGCCAAACGCCCTTGTTCTTCAGGAATATGCCGAATTTGGCCAGGTCCGAAGTCTTGCTGTGCATACCGCCGTTGCCCATGTTACGGCCGTCCAGATCCATCTCCCAAACCACGTCACGGATGCCCAGCGGATCCAGCAGGCGCGGTTTCAGGTATTCATGGAGCGTGAGCCCCGTCACCCGGGTGATGATTTGCGAAAGCATGTGGGAGCAGGTGATGTTGTAGGCGAACGAAGCGCCCGGTTCGTGGGCATAGTCCATGGCGAGGAAGGAACGCACCTGGTCGTCACCGGAGCCGGGATACTGGGTGCGGGCATGCCCGGCCGACATGGTCAGGAGGTGCTCCACCGTAAGGCGTTCCAGTTCCGGGGCCGTGCGTTCCGGCATCAAGTCCGGGAAGAAGTCCTTGACCTTGTCACTCACTTTCAGCAGCCCCTCCTGCACGGCAAAGCCTACGGCGGCCGCCGTGAAGGTTTTCGTGGCGGAATACATGGCGTGCGGGTACTGCGGCCCATAGGGCGCCCACCAATGCTCGGCAACCACTTTGTCATGCCTGAGCAGCATCAGTCCATGCACCTCGTACCCACCCTCATCCAAGGCCTTGAACCAATCGGCAATAGCCTCCGAGCGGATCCCTTCCGCTTCCGGCGTGCTCCGCTGAAGCCCGTCCGCATACTCCTGCGCAGCCAGTCCGAACGTAACGCAAGCGACCGACAAAATACTGATTATCCTTTTCATCTTATCTCCTGGTATTGTTTTCCGAAATGTGAATGTAGCCAATTCCTTCCATAAAAGCAAAAAGAGCCGTCTCCGGTCGGCGCAGGTGGTGCCGATGACTTTTTCGGAGGGGGAGCCCGACATGGGGGTGTTTGAGGGGCCGCAGTCCCTTCAATCAAGAAGAAACGAAAAAAGCCCGGCAGTTTCTGCCTGACTTTTTGGTTTATCGGAGCGCAGCGACGCAAGGGGTCCGGGGAATCAGGTCCCCGGTGAATTAAATCACGAAAAAGGACATCGGTGAGCCGATGTCCTTTTTCGTGGAGCATAGGGGATTCGAACCCCTGACCTATAGATTGCGAACCTATCGCTCTACCAGCTGAGCTAATACCCCAGGGTTTCCGCAGGCCGGAAGGCCGTTTGGGATTGCAAAGGTAGCAATAATTTTCAAATAATCACCCCAAAGGGTAAAAAATGTTTCGGTGGGCGTATTTTCCGTGCCAGCCGGTGTCATAGAGGTGGCGGATCTGGCGGGAGCCGTGATTCAGATAATAATTGTAGACGGCGTGCTTGTGGAGCCGGGTGAAATCCTCGGCGGTGAATCCGGAATGGAGAATCACGAAGCACGTATAAAGCCCGAGAACGAATGCTACGGCGTTCTCATACTCCCCCGCCGGCTTCGCTTTCTTGACCACGGGCTTTCGCTGGAGCTGCGCGAAGGCGAGATCCGCGATGGCGTCGCAGAGGGCAGTCTCGTCGGCCCGCTGGTATAGGGCGACGGTGTAGCGGTGCGTGTTGTATGCGGGGGCTGACGCTTCCTTGGCGATTCTGTCGACATAGCCGTCGATGGACACGGTGAAGAGGGCGGCGGCTTCGGCCGGGTTGGACAGGAGGCCTTTGGCGACGAGGGTGTCGTCGGCTTCCTTGGCGAGGGGCATCTCGGCGTCCAGCTGCTTTTTCAGCGCCTGGACCAGCATTCCATATGCCTGTTTCATGTCCATCCGGTCGTGGTTAGATTGTTCAAAGATACAAAAAAATCCTATATTTGTATCAAAACCCGAGATGTCATGAAAATCGTTTTCCTGGACGCCGCCACCATGGGCGATGCTTCAATGGCGGAGATCGCCGCCCTGGGCGAATTTGTCTGCTATCCTTCCTCCACGGCCGAAGAGGCCCGCGCCCGCGCGGCGGACGCCGATGTGGTCCTGCTGAACAAAGTCATCGTGGACAAGGCCTTCCTGGACGCCTGTCCGAAGCTCAAGCTCGTGTGCGAGGCCGGAACCGGCATCAACAACATCGACGTCAAACTGTGCGGCGAGCGGGGTGTCATCGTCCGGAACGTCGCCGGCTATTCCACGGAATCCGTCGCACAGACCGCCTGGATGCACATCCTGGCCCTAGCCGGCCGTGCTTTCCACTACAACGCCTACGCAAAGGACGGTCGCTACAGCGCCGGCAGCATCCATGTCGATGCGGAGCACCCTTTTACAGAAATCTGCGGCAAAACCCTCGGCATCGTGGGCATGGGCGCCATCGGCCAGAAGGTCGCCTCCATCGGCACAGCCTTCGGCATGAAGGTCATCTACTTCTCCACCTCCGGGACTGGGCACTGCAAGGACTACCCGTGCGTCTCCCTGGACGAACTGCTCCGGGAATCCGACGTCATCAGCATCCACGCCCCATACAACGAGCGCACAGCGGGACTCATTGACTATGAGGGCCTCTGCAAGATGAAGCCGACGGCCTTCCTCGTGAACACCGGCCGAGGCGGCATCGCGGTGGAGGCGGACCTCGTCCGCGCCGTCGATGAAGAACGCATCGCCGGCATCGGCATCGACGTATACCGGAAGGAGCCCATCCCCCGGGACCATCCCTTCCTCCGGGCCAAGCACCCCGAGCGGATCTTCCTCACCCCTCACATCGCGTGGTACAGCGTCGAAGCACGCGCACGGCTCGCGCACGAGATGGCGGAGAACATCAAAAAAGGCTGGTAGAACACCAGCCTTTTTCCATAGATTCCTTCGTCGGTCTTCGACCTCCTCGGAATGACAACCTACGCACCCAGGCGCTTCTCGAGACGCTCGCGGATGGCCTTGAGGAACTCGGCGGAGGTCAGGCACTTCGGAGTGAGGCCTTCCATGAGGTTCACCAGGTCCTTGGTCGCGAGACCTTCGTTCAGGGTGTCGAAGCAGGCGCCCTCGAGCTGGTCGGCGTAGTTCACGAGCTCGGGGAGATTGTCCATCTCGCCGCGCTTGCGGAAGGCGCCGCTCCAGGCGAAGATCGTCGCGATCGGGTTCGTGGAGGTCTCTTCACCCTTCAGATACTTGTAGTAGTGACGGGTCACGGTGCCGTGGGCGGCCTCGTACTCGTACTTGCCGTCCGGGCTCACCAAAACGGAGGTCATCATGGCCAGGGAGCCGAACGCGGTGGACACCATGTCGGACATCACGTCACCGTCATAGTTCTTGCAAGCCCAGATGAAACCGCCCTCGGAACGCATCACACGGGCGACAGCATCGTCGATCAGGGTGTAGAAATACTCGATCCCGAGCTGTTCGAACTGTGCTTTGTATTCGTTTTCATAAATCTCCGCCCAGATGTCCTTGAAGCGGTGATCGTAGGTTTTCGAGATCGTGTCCTTCGCGGCAAACCACAGTATCTGCTTTGTGTCGACGGCGTACCGGAAGGCGCAGCGCGCGAAGGAGGCGATGGATGCGTCGAGGTTGTGGATCCCCTGCACGATCCCGGGGGAGGTGTCGAACGAATGGATCAGCTGCCGGGTCTCGCGGCCGTCCCTGTCCGTCACGACCAGCTCGGCCTTCGCGTCTTCGGGCACTTTCATTTCGCTGTTTTTGTACACGTCCCCGTAGGCGTGGCGGGCGATGGTGATGGGCGCCTTCCACGTCGGGATATACGGTTCGATCCCCTTCACGAGGATGGGCGCGCGGAAGACCGTGCCGTCCATGATCGCGCGGATCGTGCCGTTCGGGGATTTCCACATTTCTTTCAGATCGTATTCCTTCACCCGCGCCGCGTTCGGCGTGATGGTGGCGCATTTCACGGCGACTCCGTATTTCAGGGCGGCTTCGGCGGATTCGACCGTCACGCGGTCGTCGGTCTCGTTCCGGCGGACCAGCCCGAGATCGTAATACTCCGTTTTCAGATCCACATACGGCTCGATGAGGATCTCCTTGATCCACTTCCAGATCACCCGGGTCATTTCGTCCCCGTCCATTTCGACGAGGGGCGTTTTCATTCGGATTTTTTCCATGTCCGCTCCTTATTTCTTCAGATTCGCCTTGGTATAGTCGAGCAGTCCTCCGGAAAGAAGGATGTCCTTCATCCGTCCGCTGAGGGGACATTTCGTCTCGAAGGATTTCCCCTTGGTCGGGTTCTTCACCGTGACGGTCTCTCCCGCCGTGATCTGCTCCCGCAGGTCTTCGATGGCAAGAATATCTCCGCGGTCGATCGAGTCGTAGTCCGCTTCGGACACAAATTCAAGCGGCAGGATGCCCGCGTTGATGAGGTTCTGACGGTGGATGCGGGCAAAGGACTTGACGATCACGGCGCGCACCCCGAGATGCAGCGGCGCAAGGGCGGCGTGCTCACGCGAGGATCCCTGTCCGTAGTTGGAGCCGCCGACGATGACGCTCTTTCCGAGCGCGAGGGCTCTCGACGGGAAGCTCTCGTCGCATACCTCGAAGCAGTGCTTGGAAATTTCAGGAATATTGGACCGCAGAGGAAGGATCTTCGCGCCGGCGGGCATGATGTGGTCCGTGGTGATGTTGTCCCCGACTTTCAGCGAGCATTCCGCGCGCAGATGCTCGGCGAGCGGCTCGGTCTTCGGATATTCCCTGATGTTCGGGCCGCGGAGGATCTCCACGTTCCCGGCTTCCTTCGGCGGGGCGGGCGGAGTGATCATGTTGTCGTTGACGGTATATTTTTCCGGAAGCTCGAATACGGGCATATCCCCGATCCCCCGCGGATCGCAGAGGAATCCCGCGACGGCGGAGGCTGCCGCCACTTCGGGGGAGACGAGGTAGACCTTTGCGTCCCGCGTCCCGCTCCGTCCTTCGAAATTCCGGTTGAACGTCCGGAGGGAGATGCCGGCGGAGTTCGGGCTCTGTCCCATTCCGATGCAGGGACCGCAGGCGGATTCCAGCACGCGCGCGCCCGCGTCGAGAATGGTCTTCAGCGCGCCGTTTTCCGCCATCATGGACAGAACCTGCTTCGATCCGGGGGACACGGCGAGCGATACGTCCGGATGCACGGTCTTTCCCTTGAGGATGTACGCCACCTTCATCATGTCCGCGAGGGAGGAGTTCGTGCAGGAGCCGATGCAGACCTGGTCGATCTTCATCTTCCCGCCGTCTGCCGCGGCGTTGATTTCGGAGAGGGATTTCACGTTGTCCGGGGAATGG
>JAEEGI010029345.1_pt1 | contig 10402 bp, 6 predicted proteins | sample 8958751 | NCBI WGS metagenome assembly JAEEGI01 (sample SAMN16246545, study PRJNA631951) | gut metagenome | biome: gut microbiome; feature: rumen; material: KS-attached | host: Bos | place: Iran: Karaj | collected 2018-10 | reverse complement strand
ATGAATGCTCTGGTCCAGACAATCCTCAACAGTCCGTGCCATATTCTGTGTACAATGAGGACAAAGCAGGATTATGTCCTTACCGAGAAGAACGGCAAGATGATTCCCGAAAAGGTGGGCTTGAAGGCCGTAATGCGAGACGGTATAGATTACGAATTCACAATCGTACTCGATATCGATATCAAGCACCATGCAACCGCTTCAAAGGACAGGACTGGTCTGTTTATGGGCAAACCAGATTTCACAATCAGCCCATCTACAGGCGAACAGATCCTCGCTTGGTGCAACAGCGGTTCTCCAATGGGAACTGCTCCACAGACGCAATCAATTATCGTTAACAATCTTAATTCACACAATTATGCAAACAATGCTTATCCGTACAGCAGGTAGCCAGAATGTGCTTCCTGCACTGTTTCAGCCGATGGCTGTAGAACCGAAAAGACAGGTCATTACCGTAGAACCTGTGGAGATCCCGACAACAGTCGTAGAGAACAAGAGGCTTCCATTCGTAGAGGCCAATACAAGGGGAGTAACCATGTCACACCTCAGAAATGAGTGTGTCGTTCCCGTATTCAGCAAGGATAACGAGATTACAATCTCCCATCCAGATTTCATCAATGCCGTATATGATGCGGCTTGTACCGTATTCCCTAATGAGAGTATAGATACTCCTGATGTGAGGGTTAGCCATATCATCAAGGGAAGAATTCCTGAAGCAATCCACAAACCAGTAAAGGATTTGCTGGAAAGCGACAAGACCATCTACTACGAAAGGATGATGTTCTGCATAGAAGTTCCTTCTATCTATCAGGATATGGAGGGGAATAGACTTAACCTTACCATTGGTGGGGTAAGAGCCTACAACCACGAGAATCTGTATTCCAAGAAAACCTTTGAGAAATTCAAGATTTTCATAGGTTTCAAGAATATGGTATGCTGCAATCTCTGCATATCTACAGACGGTCTCAAGTCCGAACTGAAGGCAATGTGCGTAGGGGATATAGTAAAGTCAGCCATAGAGCTGTTCCAGTCCTATAATCTCCAGAAGCACTTGCTTGCAATGGGAGCATACAAGGATGCTATCCTTACAGAGAGCCAGTTTGCCCACTTCGTAGGAAGAGCAAGGCTGTATCAGTATCTTCCTGTATCCGAAAAGAAGCGGATTCCTCAGATGTTGCTCACCGACACCCAGATTGGTGCTGTGGCAAGATCATACTTCCAAGATGAGAACTTCTCTGCTGGAACGGAGAAGGAAATCAACCTCTGGAAGTTCTACAATCTGCTTACAGGTGCTAACAAGTCCTCATACATAGATGATTTCCTAGACCGTTCCCTTAACGCAAGTCAGATTGCAGACGGTCTTACCTATGCGTTATCCTATGGAGAGACTGGTTATTCCTGGTTCCTGAGATAGAATTAATCCACCGTAATTCCGCACCTATTCATATATAATACTTCGACTAGATTTACTATTTTTGCATATAGGGTTCGGCTTTTAGTGATTTATGTAAACCACTATGTAAACCGATATATTGCTGGAGATAGTTAAGATAGACGAAAAATAAAAAGAACTGACAAATTATCAGTTCTTTGCGAAGTGGAGCGGAAAACGGGATTCGAACCCGCGGCCCTCAGCTTGGGAAGCTGATGCTCTACCAACTGAGCTATTTCCGCGTTGGGAATGCAAATTTAAGAATTTTTTTCTTTTTGGATGAGACTGAGCTGGTTTATCGCGAACAGGATAGGAAGTAGAGGGGAGAAGGGGCTTTCCTCTCTTGGTAATGTCATTGCCGTCCTGTCTGTTGCGCTAAGCATAATGGTCATTATCATCGCGATATCTGTTTCCAGAGGGTTTCGTAGCCAGATGATGGAAAAGATGGCGGCATTTGCAGGAGATGTGAATGTTTCGGTTCTTTTACCGTCTGGAGGTTCTGATTATATTAATGCTGACGAGTATTCCCTGCCCCCTCTTTCTGCCCGGGAAGAAATCCTTTCAATACCCTATGTTTCCGAGGTTCTGGGGGTAAGTTACAGGCCTGGAATGATAAAGACAGAGGAGGATATCCAGGGAGTGATGCTCAAGGGAGTGGATACCCTGTTTGCTGAGGATGGATGCTATGTGTCCGGGAAATTGGGAGATCTGCTCGGATTCAATGTCGGTGACAAGGCAACATTCTATTTTGTTGGACAGAACGTTAAGGTGCGCCGGCTCAAGATTCTGGGACTGTTCTCTTCTTCCCTGGAGAATCTGGACAAGTTCTATGTGATCTGTTCCAAGAAGCTGGTAAATGGTTTGAACGGATGGGAGGAAGACCGCGCAAGCGCATATCAGATAATGTTTACAGACCATAGTGACAAGGATTATCCTAGCCGCAGGGTTCAGATAGGGGATATTGTCTACAGAAGTTTTGAGGGGGAGAATCTTCCACGTGTCTCAGGAGCCTATGATGATATGGGAAACCTGGTGGACTGGCTGAGGCTTCTGGATATGAACGTGCTGATAATCCTGGTTCTGATGATCGCCGTGAGTGCATTCAACATGATAAGTTGTGTGCTGATTATCCTGTTTGAGAATATTTCTTCTATAGGGGTGCTCAAGTCTCTCGGAATGAAAAACTCCGGAATTAAGAAGGTCTTCCTGGCAAAGAGCGCGAGGATTGTGCTGACAGGACTTGCAATTGGAAATGTGTTGGCAATAGCCTTTTGTCTGTTGCAGAAGCATTTCCATTTTATCAGGCTTAATCCCGAGAACTATTTCATAAGCTATGTTCCGATAGACATCTCCTGGTGGAGTATATTGGCGGCAGATGTGATTTCCTTTATCGCGATAATGGCGATTCTGCTGATCCCTTGCCACTTCATAAGCAGGATCCAACCATCAAAGACCATCCGGGTCAGGTAGGGAGAGTCTATTTCTCTACGGTATTCTTGAAAACCTCGTACTGTCCCATAACCCTTTCCGGGTAGTTCATCGTCTGGGCTCCGCCTCGGAACGGGCTGACCTTGACTCCGTTCTTGTCGTAACCGTCTGCCATGAGGGGAATTACAGATTTCACATTTTCCCAGACATTAGGGTTAAGTCCCTCCGCCTTGGCCACTTTCTGGCACTGCTGGATCCTGCCTTCTCCAGCATTGTAGGAAGCCAGGGTGAAAAGCAGGGCGTTTTCCTCATCCATACCCTGGGAGAGATACTTTTTCTGTGTCTTACCCAAAATCTTGCAGCCCGCCTTGATGTTCTGTTCAGGATCGTAGATGTTCTCCACTCCCATCGAGTTGGCTACAGACTGGAGTACCTGCATGAGCCCCACTGCACCCATACTCGAAACTATGCCTGGATTGAAACCGGACTCCTTGTAGATCAGGGCACTTAGAAGCCTCCAGTCCCACCCTATGGTTTCGCTGTATTTCTTGACCAGGCCGTCGAAAGGAGAGATGCCGTCCTTTGAAGGGGTGAACTTCCAGCTATCGGATTTGCCTTTGTTGCTTCTGGTGAATTTGGCGTATAGGTTCTTGTATCCCGGAGTCGGCTTTATGTGGGTGATCCAGAAATTGACATTATCTATTATGGCCCTGTCGTCATATCTCATGGCGCAGACATAGTCTTTTTCCATTGGGACGGAAGTTACCAGATAATCCTTGAAAGCATCCGGGATCGTATCTGTCGCGGAATTGAAGATAATCACGTCTGTAAGTCGGTCTGCAAGGTCTTCCCAGTTTCTCAGCGATGGCTTTTCCATACTGGTTTGTACCTTGCATCTCTGGTTGACAGAGAACTGGCGGATAAGGTCGTAGGCGAATTTGAGAGCCGGTGTCCCGGGTCCTAACTCGCTGTCTGTTATGAGTGTGCAGTAAAGCGTATCGCCCATGATGGAGGCTGTCTGGGCGTTAGGATCTACAGGTTTATGTCCCGGGTGGAGTCCGGCTATCAGGAAGATATAGACAAGCAGGAGCACCATAGCAACTATGGCGCACACCCTCATTGTCTTTGTCTTCCAGAACCTTTTCATTTACCTGATGTAGAACGGCCACCAGATACCCAGCTTAAGGGCTCTCTGAGGCCTGATGTACCTGTAAGTGGAGTAATACTCGTTGTTAGGGGTTCCCTGCAGGACGTTCTCGCACTTTACGAAAATGCAGGCCCTCTTCCACTGAAGGTTGACGAATACGTCTATGTAAGGGTTGTTTCCTATCTTGTAGCGCTCCTGGTTGTAGAACATTCCCAGAGCCGGATCGAATGCCTGGGCGTAATACTTTGTGTTGTAGGTCATATCGGCTCCGAACTGAACGTTCAGGATGTTCTTTACTGCGTAGAACTCAAGATAATACCTGAGGTTAACCGCAACCTTTGGAAGCGGTACGACCTCCTGCTTGGACGAAGTCTGGAAAAGGACGCGGTTATCCAGATGCAGCGGACCCACCTTGATGTTCTTGGCTATGTACGCACTGAGTATGCTCATTGCATCGTTGTTCTGGGTAGGGATGCAGAGAGTGTCAAGATAAACGTTCTTGTTCAGCAAGGTGTATCCAACGGATGCTTCCAGTCCCCAGTGAGGGATCTCCAGTTTGCCTTCTATCCTGGTAGTGGTCGTCTTGTCGAAGTCAAAGTCGAACAGATGGTGGTTGGAAGTGTAGTTGTTCAGGAAGTAAGATGGCTTGCGTATTGAGGACGAGAACTTTGCTGTAAGGTGTATTCCGTCTTTCACGGCCCAGGATGAAAACCTCATTGCGGCATCCAGGGAGAAGTTCCCCTTGTAGTAGCCGGCAACGTCTGCCTTGGCCCTTGCGTTCCAGGCAAAGTATTTCCTGAACTTTCCTCCGGCTCCGAAATAAGCGTATATGTTGTTGTAGGTTTTGTTTTGGTTTCCGCTTATGAAGAACTCAGGCTTGAAGCCGTAGAAATTGAGCATCTGGTGCCCGATGCCGCCGTCCAGGTTGGAAACCACGGATTCCGCGTTCCAAGGCTGGATCTTCAGGAAGACGCGGTTTTCCAGATTCATCACCCTGGCCGAGTCTGCCGTTGTTGTAGGATTAAGCAGGAATATGTTCCGGTATAGGGATCTTCCTACGGAGTCAGTTATGTTGTCCGTGTAACTTCTGCTGTAAACGGAGTACTCCCCGTAATGGCCGAAATATGTGGCTGTTCCCTCTCCTGTGCTCAGGGTGTCAGCGATCTTGTTTCCGAGGGAATCCCTCTGTGCTTTCCATCGGATAGGGACTCCGTAGCTGTGGGTGATGAAGAAGGTGTTGCGGCGGATTATGGAATTGGCATTGGAAAGATAAACCGGCACGGTGCGCACGTCGATGGTCGTGTCACTTACCATCTTCAGGTCTTCCACTCCTCCGTTTTCCTCCCTCTTAAGTCGGGAGTATAGATATCCTCCCTGGGCTATATAATTCTTACCCAGATAGTTTCCTGTAACGGAAAATGTCCTGAAATCTGTCTTCTCGTGCTGGAGAAGACCTCCGCCTCCATTTCTCTGATAGAGTATCGTAAAGTTGAAGCTAGGGGTGAAATTCTGGGTGTGCAGGAATTTTATGTTGTCCTCGCTTTTCTGGCGGTTGGCAAACAGGGTTCCGTAATATGCCAGTTCCGTGTAAGGGGTCTTGGTGTTGTAGAACGGAAGGGTCTCAGGCATATATGTGTATGTCATATATGGAGAGAAGAACGGGAAAAGTTCATTGGTCTGCCTGTTATGGTAATTGAAAGGCAGGGCGGCGCTTCCGCTTACTCCAAGATATTGGGCGTTTATGTCATCCCTGTGGAAAGGCAGGTCATGGAAATGGTAGTTGAAGGTGGTATCTATCTTCAGCACTTCCTGGTTGTTAAGATAGGTGTCGTGCTTCCAGGAGAATATCCTGGTATACTTGATGCTGTCTGCAAACAGGTATGTGTCAAGTATTCTCGGGGTATTGCGGATTATGCTGTCGGTATGCTTGCGGATGCTGTCGCGCTTCATCTTCCTGAGTTCCTTCGGGGTATAGACCTTTATCTGGGCGATGGAATCGGCCTTCCTCAGGGAGTCCAGGGAAAACAGGACGGCATCGCTGAGGCCCATCTTCTTGAGGGAATCCGGGCTGAGGTTAAGCTCGAACAGCGAGTCTATCATTTGCTGGTAAGCCGTCTTTACGATGGTGTCATTGATTCTGAGGACGAATCTTCCCTTGCCGCCGATTCCGGAAGGCCTGCTCCAGGCACCTGCCAGAAGCACCGCTCCGAGAGCCAGGCAGCAGAAGAGGATTTTCCTCAGCGATGGTTTTATCTTGTTATTGCTCATAGGATTCCTTTAGTTCGTCAATTTCCCTTATGAGGTTGTTTATCAGTTTCATCTTCAGGTCGTAGAGTTCGTCGGAGATGTCCACCTTGTAGATGTGAGGGTTGATAAGACGCCTCTCTGTCTCGTTGAAACTCTTGAGATTGTTGAGGAAATACTCCCGCTTCTTTTCAATAGGCTCGTCGGTGTAGCAGATCATTCCGTCTTTCATAGTCTGCCTCTGGAGGATACGGTATGAGTAGCTTCCTTTCTTGAACTTCTTCCTCTGGGTCTCGTCAAACTCGTTCTGGATATGGAGTTCTTCTCCAGCCTCGATCTTCCTTGAGGTCTCATCTCCCCTGAGGCAGGTGACATCGGCCTTGAACATTCCGTTCTGGATTATGCGGTAAGTTACCTGGAATCCAGGGTTTATGAGTTTGATCTTGTCTTCGCTGCGCTTGAGGACAGGCTCGTCGCCGATCTGCACCAGCTTGTAAACGTTGCCGAAGCAAGGGTTGTGCTTGCTGGTGGCGATGGCATCTCCCACTCCGTAGGAATCTATGCAGGCTCCCTGCTGCTCCAGTTCTGATATCAAGTACTCGTCCAGAGAGTTGGTTGCGAATATCTTGCAGTTCTTCAATCCGGCATTGTCCAGGATCTCCCTTGCCTTTCTGGAGAGATATGCGAGGTCTCCGCTGTCCAGACGGATACCGTATCCCTGTGGATAGGAATCATCTATACCCTGAGCCTTGTAAGCCTTGATGGCGTTCCTGACTCCACAGTTGAGCGTGTCATAAGTGTCCACCAGCAGTATCAGCGGCTCTCCGATATGTGTCTTGATGTAATTCTCGAACGCCAGATATTCTCCCTTGATCGAGCAGCCGAAACTTGTCACGTAGCTGTGGGCCATCGTTCCGCTGGCAGGAGTTCCGAATATCTCAGTGGTAAGCACATTTGAAGAGTTTGCGCAACCTCCTATGTATGCGGCCTTTGCGCCGTAGGTTGCCGCCCACGGTCCATGAGCCCTGCGGCTTCCAAACTCGCTTACCGGCTTCTTGGTAGAACGGCATACTCGGCTGGCCTTTGTGGCTATTGCCATCTGGTGGTTCATTATGCACAGCAGAGGGGTTTCCAGCACCTGTGCCTCGATGACAGGGGCCTCTATCGTGATTACCGGTTCTCTCGGGAAGGCTACCTCTCCCTCCCGCATCGCGTACACGTTTCCAGTGAACTTCATCGCCGAGGCATACTCCCTGAACTCCCTGTATCCTTCTCCCGGCAGGAACTTCTCGAAGAACTCGGGAGACTTCCCGCCAAGGTTGGAAATCATCTCCATCGCTTCCCTTATTCCGCTGACTACAGCCCAGTTGTTGTTGTCCGGGGCCTTGCGGTAAAACAGGTTGAAATAGGCAATCTTGTCTTTCATTCCGCATTCCAGGAATGATTTGCCCATAGTATACTGATACTTGTCAGAGCAATAAGAAACATCGCTCATCACCTTAAGCAGGTTGTCTTCCTTTTCCATATCTCAAGTGTATATAATTATCCACAATAACATATAAACATCCAAAGATACGGAAATTAAAGCTACTTTGGACAATCAATGAAGCCAGAAGACATTTTTTGCCTTCAAATAGTCCTATAGTAGTATTCTGACTTTCCCTTCTGGGCTTACAATTCAGAATGCTGCGGGGAATTCCGAACAGCTCGCAATGCCTTCTCAGGGAAGGTATTATCCTGCCTGTTTCGTCAACCAGAGATTTGCCGTCAGGGGATTTGACAGGTTTCACTATTTTGTTTTTCCGGGTTTCAGGTTCCCCATACGTTCTGAAACCCTCCGACAAAATCCACTTCCACCTCAAGACGACCGATGTTTTCATAAAGCTCCTTTTCGTGCTTTCTGGCTGCTTCTTCTAGGGGTTGTAGAAAAGAAAAAGGTGTCCACCAAAAAGGTTTCCACCAAACCTTTGAGACAGCTCTGCGAGCGTCTCCTGCTCTTTAAGTGCCTCAAAAGCCACTTGGGCTTTAAAGGTGGCACTGTATCTTGTACGATTGCTTTTCATAATGGGTAAAGGTAATGTGTTTTTTATACTTAACCCGTGGTCCGGTTTTTAGATACCACTACACAAATCTGTGGGCCGTTTCACAACAAATCTCAGGTCAGTTCGAATGTATATATGCAATCAAACAACAGAAACATAGCCTTTTTATTCATTATTGAAAAAGAATGATAAGTTATTAGGTGAGTGTTAATTTTTTTCCATTTTCCATCCCCTTTTTTATATACCAAATAGATGGAATCATTATAGTGAAGAATGAAGCAATAAGTATCATCTTTGCATAGAAAATCTCCAATAACTAGTTTACTTTCATCCCATTGTTCTAGATCTAAACTTGAAAGATGTTTAAAAGAACCAGAGTATTCGAAGATGTCTTTTTTTTCTATCGCATCCTCATTCGGTACAATAAGTATTCTTTTATTATCAAAGTCTGTCTCTGCAAAGTTTATATTAAACGGGATTTTTGTTATTGTATGTTCTCGGATATTAACCATAATATCATCAGGAACAGAATTTATTGTTAAAATGTTATCATCATAAGTATTTAAGGACCAAGCCCTATTGGGTATTTTTATAGATTTTAAAGTATCTTGCAAATCCATAGTAAGAATATATATATTGCTAGAATCTGGGGTAATTCTGTTTGTAGAGGGTTCATTAAAATAAACATATGAAGCACCTATTCCCACAATGATTGGTATTACAGAACTATAATCAGAATAGTGTGATAGTTTTTGACCTTTTTTAGAGAATAAATATACTGAATGGATAGGCTCAGTTTTATTCTTTTCTAACTTTTCCAAAGAAATATAACTGAAATATTTGGTATCAAATACATTGTCAAAAGAAAACCAGCCCTCGTCTGCATCTAATTCACTAAGAGAGAGACTATCTGAAATAATCCAATTAAATCCCCCATCATATGTTATATATGATAACAACTTGAGTGTGTCGTTGTTGACATAAGGATTCTTGTTAAACCCAAATGCTAATCCTGTGTCTTTTGTTTCAAAATGAATGAATGAAAAAGGTTCAAAAACACCATTCATTTTTTTAGAGTTAATGGTTAGGCAGCTTGATGCTGTAAATAGCAAAACAAAATAATTAAGGATAATAAAGAATCTTGCATTCTTCATTTTTAAATACTCATAATAAATAATCATTTGATCTCAATAACATTAATATCCGCATTAGGAGCAAAATTTGTAAAGAACTGGATGATATCATTTATTTCTTTACTAAATAGATTACTATATCGCTTTAACTGTTCTTTACCATATTCTTTGATTGCTGAATAAATTTCATCTTTATGAGCATAGAATTCATCACAATGTCTCCTAAATGTCTTGGGGTGATCTTTGTAATGAAGATACATTGCAGTAAGAATTTGATAGATTTGAGTTAGCCCTTCTTTTGATATCAGATCTTCAATATTTGGTGTTAATGCTATGTAGACTAAATCCATCAATGGAAGTTCTAATAGTCCTCCCTTTATGTAAGCAGGAGCATGGGTAGCAAAGGCGGTCTTTTTAAGTTGAATCTCACTGAATTCAGGATGATTGGGATCTTGATCATCCATTCCTGTAATAGATTTATCTAATGATTCTTGTAAAAGAGTAGTTACCTGTTTTATCCACAGTTTACCTTTATAAGAGAGCCTTTGATAGGTCTTAGAATTAAATACTGTCATATAGCGTAGGCCATAGTCTAAATAATATGAAGGTGCTCGTTTTCCTGGATTTCTTCTTTCATAATCAGCAGCTCTGAATCGGTAGTATTCAGTTGTTCCGAACAAATTATGAGCCTTAGGAGGAATTTCAATAAAGAATCCCCCTATATCCGTATAATCAATGGGGTTGCCTAAACAATACGAATACAATGATGCTTTATTATATTTTTCTGCAAGAGGTTCTATCCCATTCCACCTTGCGATAGTCGGGTCATACTGTCTTGCCCCGTAATCTATAAGCCTGGTCTGAGCAACCATCTGCAGTTCCTTGCCGTTGTAAAGCATCCTGTAAGGTAATATTTCAATTGATGGAGATGAAACTGCCAGATTACTTATGTTAGGATTGCCTGAAGTGAAGGCTG
>JAEEGI010029339.1_pt1 | contig 10404 bp, 7 predicted proteins | sample 8958751 | NCBI WGS metagenome assembly JAEEGI01 (sample SAMN16246545, study PRJNA631951) | gut metagenome | biome: gut microbiome; feature: rumen; material: KS-attached | host: Bos | place: Iran: Karaj | collected 2018-10 | reverse complement strand
GGCGTCAAGGTCGGTTCCTTTGGTTTCGTGCGTTTTTGTCAGCACCAGCAAAAGGCCGGTCAATATGCCCGGGGCGGAGATGCAAAGCACCGCCGTGCTGATCACTGCGTTGCCGAGCGCGCCGAGCGTCGGCAGCAAAATCGCCATACCGACCACGGTGCCGATGGCCTGGATCACATAGGCGGAGGAGGTCACGGAGGAACGCAGGTTGGTCGGCGAAGATTCGGACATCATCATCACGTTAATGTCCCCCACGGACCAGAAGCTGCCCACGCACGCGCCGGTCAAAAAGCCGACCAGATACGGGTTCCACGCCAGCTTGGCGCCGAAGGTGAACGCCAGAAGCGTCGTCAGCGTCAGCGCCGCCATGATCGCCCCGGCGGGCTTTCTGCCCAGCTTATCGGAGATGAATCCGACGACGAACTGGAACACCGCGCTGCCGACGGCAAACAGGAACAGCGCCTGCGTTACCGCGCCGTTGCCCGAGACCACGGCGTTCAGCGCGTCGTCCAGCGTCGCCGCGCCGCCGGAAGAGACAAGATGTCCCGCGTAGCCGTAGGAGAGCATCGGCTGGTAGTTCATCGTGATGATGAAGCCCAGATTGTGGAACGCCATCAGGATATACAGCCAGCGCAGCTGTTTATGATGCATGGCGAATTTCAGCGCGGCGAAGAAGCCGCCCTGCGCGTTCCGGACTTCTTTCCGTTCTTTTTCCGCCTGAATCTCCTCTTCGCTCATCCGCAAATACTTCAATCGCGAGTCAATAAAGGCGTCCGTCTCGCGGGCAAGCACCAGCGCGAGGAACGACGCGACAAGGCCGATGACGGCGGGGACAAAGAAGACCATGCGCCACTGCGTCTGGTCAGTCATAAAGATCCGCCGCAGCAGCGGGATCAGCATCGCGCCGAGCGTTGCGACCGCGCGCACCAGCGAATAGATCTTCGCGCGGTGCTTCGCCGGAGCAGTCTCCATGATATACACCACCTGCATATCGTGCGGCACGAAGAACGAGATTACGCAGTAGCCCATGATATACAGCGGGATATTTCCCGACAAAAAGATCAGCGTCATGCCGAGCGCCATACCAAAGGTATTGACGACCAGGAACAGCCGTCGTCCATAGCGGTCCGACAGCGTCTTATAGAACAGAGAGATGGCGATACAGGGATAGGACAGCAGCTCGAGCGTCCCCAGTTTGGACAAAGAGCTGTCGCCGAACCGCGCGAACAGGTCTCCCGCGATCTCGGTTTTCATCTGGACGCAGATCTGCGACGCGATCTCATCCGTGATATACACCAGACAGATGATCAAAACCATATAGAGCAGATACGTCCTGCGTCTGGGACGGGTCTTCTCTTTTTCCCACTTCGCGATTTCGCGCTGCTTTTTCAGCGCGTCCTTCCTCTGTTTTTCCGGCGAAAGGGTTTTTTCAGACATACATTCCACCTCCGGGAGCGTGATTTACGGTGTCTTCGTTTTTATTATATCGTCTCCGCCGACAAAAAGCAAGGCTTCGCCGGCATTGCCGCAAAGAATTGCGGCGGCCGAAGCGCTTTCTTGTTGCAAAGCCGGCGCTTTTTTGCTATAATCAACGCAGTACAATGATGTTGGAGGTTCCTATGCAGTCTTTGTCGCTCGCGCAGCTCAAAAGCGCCTCGTTCTCCGTTCGCCCCGACCCCGTGCTGCGGCCGTTCGGCGGCTCGTTTCTCGTCGCCGACCCGTCGCTGCTGCTTCCAAAAGAAAGTCCCGATGAAAAGTGGCACCTCTTTTTCCACACGATGTTCGGCGTCTGGGAAGCCGTTTCCGACGACGGCGTCGCTTTCACGAAGAAAAAGAAGCTTCTTTCGCAGGCGATGCGCCCCAACATCAACTTTGTCGACGGTCGGTATGTGCTGTTTTATGAGCGGACACGACCGCTTATGTTGAACGGGCTGAACTTCGTCGGCGCGGCAAAATGGCACAGCGAGATCTATGCGATCGAAAGCCGCGATCTGAAAAGCTGGTCGGCGCCGCAGCCTGTGCTTCGCCACACGAAAGACTTTGAAGAAAGCCCGCGCGGCGTTTCGCTTTCCAACCCTTTCCTGCTCCGTGTCGGGGACGTCAACCGGCTGTATTACTCCTGCGGTCTGACTTATATCAAAGACTGCGGCTTCTGCGAGCCGACCTATGTCAACTACGCGGAATGCGACGACCTGCTTTCCGGTTACCGCGCCGCATCCGCCCCGATCCTTTCTCCCGACAAAGACGACCCCTTCCTCAACCTTTGTTCCGGCTGTCTGAAGGTGTACCGGCTCAGCGACGGCTTCATCGGAATCCAGAACGGGATCTTTGAAAAGGACGGGAAGAGCGCGTCCGCGATCTTGCTGCTGTCGTCGGAAGACGGGCTGCGCTTCCGGTTTGAAAAGACGCTCGTGGAGCCGCGCTACGATGGCAGCTGGATGGGCCAGTTCGTCTATGCGAGCCATCTTGTCCGCTGCGGCGATGTGCTGCGGCTGTACTTCAACGCGCGCAACACCGCCAACCCGCTGCTTGGCCGGGAGTGCATCGGCTTCGCAGAGGCGAAGATCGAACTTTGACCGCAAAGCGGAATCATAATAAAAACACCTCTTTTGTCATGGCAGGCAGAAGAGGTGTTTCTGATCAATCATTCTGCAAACCCGAACCCATTTAGAGCTTTTTGGAATTTTAGATTGTTATGTTATTTCCGGCTTTTATATTCTAATTTGGAAATATATTATCGCCGCCGGTGTGGTATAATATTAAAAATAATATGTAGCTGCTTTCTGTTCTTTGAATGGGGTGGCTCAATAAAGGAGAAAGCTATATGTATTTGAAACCAATCAAACGTACGATCGGTATCTGCCTTGCTCTGTTGCTTTTGCTGACCGCTGCTCCGCTTGGGGGCCTTGCAGGGTTGGATCTGTTTTTCCAGGCTGAAGCGGCATACAGAGTCGGGGATACCATCCAGTACGGCAACTATCCGCAGACAAAAGTTGAAGAAACGGATGCTTTGCGCAATGCCGCAAGCGGCGCGACCTGGATGAGTTATAACTACTATATCGGCACCGCTGCAGAATTTGGAAATGATGTATGGAACGGTCAGATGGCGCCGTCCGACTACATGCAGTTTGCGGATTTCTTCTGTGACGATGTCAAGTACCGTGCAGTGAAGTTTTCTGCCTATCGGCCGAATTATACGGGACTCACATCCTGCGCGGATAATTCTCGTCAGGATGAGAACGGCTACAGCACAGACACGACCTATTATTTCAAATATGAACCCCTGACCTGGCGCGTACTGGATCCGAAAACCGGATATATCATGTGTGAAAGTATCATTGATTCTCAGGCATATCAGAACACGATTTATTACAGCGGGGGTAAGTATTATCAGGCAAACGGATCATCTGTTTATGCGAGCGATTATGCGGCTTCATCGATCCGTGAATGGCTGAACAAAGACTTTTATGAGACCGCTTTTACAACGCCCCAAAAAGCAAATATCGAGACAACAACGCTGGATAACAGTGCAAAAAGCTCAAGCGGTTTTTCCTCAGAATCCACGAGTGACAAGATATTCCTGCTGTCATGGTCCGATGCTGCAAATCGACCATATGGATTCAATCCCTCCTCTATTTTTGACTCTGCGAAACGGGCAAAGGGAACGGATTATGCAAAGTGTCAGGGACTCTATGTCGAAACAGAGCAGGATTTCAGCGGCTTTTCCTGGTGGTGGCTGCGGTCGCCCGGCATCAATTCCAAATCTGCAAGTTGTGTCGGAGCCAAAGGCCACACAGGCGACACCAGCGTCAATGACACGCGCGGTGGAATTCGTCCCGCCTGTATCCTTACCAATCTGGAATCTGACGTCCTCCTGTCTGATGATCTTTATTCCGAGCCGCATGTCCACACGCCCGGACAGGCTGTCGTTGAGAATGAGGTGGCAGCGACCTGTTCAACAACAGGCAGCTGCGATGAGGTCGTTTACTGCTCCGACTGCGGAGAAGAACTGAGTAGAGAGCATAAAGAGCTTCCGATTGCCGGGCATACCGATGAAGACAATGACGGTCTTTGCGACTTCTGTGAAAAGCAGATGACCGGCGGCAATCATTGTAAATACTGCGGTCAGATCCACACCGGATTCGGCGGCTTCTTCACAAAGATCATCCACTGGTTCAAAGCCCTCTTCGGACAAAGAGCACATGACGAAATGATCGGCTGAATCAGACGAAGCAGACTCACAAAGGAAGCGTAATAAATCCCCAAAACAATGATATGCGAACCGTTCCGGCCCGGAACGGTTCGCATTGAAAAAGACACTTGCGAACGCAAGTGTCTTTTTTATGGCGGAGAAGAGGAGACTCGAACTCCTGCGCCGGTTTCCCGACCTACGCCCTTAGCAGGGGCGCCTCGTCACCAACTTGAGTACTTCTCCGGGTGTCGATAAACAATAATATTTGAATTGGCGGAGAGAGTGGGATTCGAACCCACGGTACGCAGGGCGTACGACGGTTTTCAAGACCGTTCCGTTATGACCGCTTCGGTATCTCTCCGTTTGTGCCCCAATAGTTTATCATAGCCTACCCGGTTTGTCAAGAGCTTTTTGATAAAAAAGCGCCCCGCCGCCGGTCGATGGCAGCAGGGCGTTTCGTTATAACCGATCACTTTTGAAACAGGCTTTTCAAAAACGCGCCGAGCTTTTGGAAGAAGTCGCGCAGAACGGACCAGAACGTGCGCTGATACTGTGCGGTGTTGTCGTGGGTATCCTCCAGCGAGCGGATCGGCGAAAGGACGCCTGTGGCGTGGTCCGAACCGGCACTGTTGGTCGCCTCATACTGCAGGAACTGCGTATAGGCCGGATCTGTCCAGACGGTCATGGCGTCGTCGTTCGCGAAAGCAGCGCACAGATCGTTGATGCAGTCCGGGAAGTGGGTGTGATACAGGTCCTTAATAAACCACGTCGTATCGGGGAACAGCGCCGTGGACGCGTCGATCTTGCAGTCGGCGGAGACGTACTTCGCGCTCCCCTTTTGGACCGCGGCGCGGATATAGCTGTCTTCCAGCGTTTTGTCCACGTCGGCGCAGGTCGCGCCCAGAGAGGCGAACCGCGTCGCCACATAGCCGTCGCTCTCCTCGCAGGCATCCTCGGAAAGCGGGAAGTTCGGGAAGCCGTATTTCGCGATCACGCCGATATGCACCTTGTCGCTGATCGAAAGGAGGAACTCGTCCATATGCTTTTGCATCTCGTAGTAGGCGTCCGTCTTTTCCAAAAGGCCAGCCCACTCTTCCTCGACGCCGCCGAACACGAACTGCCGCGCCGCCTCGTACTGATCGGCGGACACCATGGACCAGTAGCTCGGGTAGGTTCCGAAGGAGTCGCGCAGAATGCGTACCAGCACGTCGCCCTTGACTTTGTCGAACGTATTCTGTATATTGTCGATCTCAAGACCAAGCAGCTTCATCTCGTTGAGCAGAGAAAGCAGCGCAAAGATCAGGTCGGTGGTCGGCTCGTCGCGGACGACCAGATTGTTCTGGTCGCGGTAGAACGCGGCGAAGCGCTCCACAGCGTCGTCGTCGATCACAAGATTGCCCGTGAACAGCGCGTTGGCGACGCCGATCCCGTGCAGGGAGGCGGCGTAAAAGACGCTGGAATGCACCTTTTCCGTGCCGTACTGATAGAGATAGGCATAGACGATATTGGTCGAAAGACAGCGCGAAACGAGATCGACCTGGCTCGCGCCCGTCTTTTCGAGCACAGCGTCGATCAGATCATGCAGCTCCTCAGCAAGCGTGATCGGCGACAGCCGCCAGTCGAAATGCCAGCGGTAAACAGGATACTTTCTGCCGCCGGTCATCGGGATCGTCTTTTCGATATTGGAAAGGTCTCTCTGACCGCGCCACATATTGTCCGGGTGCACATGCGACCCGTCGCGCGGCATGCCGTCCTTGCCGAGTTTTTCGGCTTCATAGGCGGGCGCGATCGTATCGTACAGCAGGTCGTTGAACGCGCTGAAATTGCCGGTCGTCTTGCCGCGCAGCAGATAGCGGATCAGGTCCTTGCTGTTGGCCGAAAGGCTGTCCGTTAAACTGACGCCGACGTCATAGACCAGCGTCCCGTCGTCTGTATAGAGATAGATCCCCTGCCCCTCAAGATAGATCATGGGCCGCTCGCCCTGCACGGTTTCGGCAAACGCCGGCACACACAGCGACAGCAGCAGACAGCAGGTCAGCAAAAGGGAAATCGACTTTTTCATAAAGTTAGCTCCTTCCAAAATAATACGGCGGCGCAATCCGCCTGTTTTCATCGCAGCAGCGTCACGGCGTGCGCGGCGATGCCTTCTCCCCTGCCCGTGAAGCCGAGTCCCTCCTCCGTGGTCGCCTTGACGCTGACCCGGTCGAGCGGCAAATCGCAGGTGTCGGCAATATTCCGGCGCATAGCGTCGATGTACGGACGCAGCTTCGGCGCCTGACAGAGGATCGTCGCGTCGATGTTTTCGATCTCGAAGCCCGCTGCGCGCACAAGACGGCAGACTTCTTTGAGCAGCACACGGCTGTCCGCGCCCGCATAGCGCGGGTCGCTGTCGGGAAAATGCAGCCCGATGTCGCCCAAGGCCGCCGCGCCGAGCAGCGCGTCCGCGATCGCGTGCAAAAGCACGTCCGCGTCGGAATGTCCGAGCAGCCCCTTCTCGAACGGGATCTCCACCCCGCCGAGGATCAGCCTGCGGTCCTCCACCAGCCGGTGAACGTCGTAGCCGTGTCCGATTCTCATGTTTCCAGCTCCTTTATCGCTTCATAGAACGCTTCGCGCGGCACACAGGTGTTGAGCACGCGCAGCAGCGCCGTTGTGGACAGCCGTTCCGGCAGCGCCAGCTTTTGAAGCAGCGCCTTGCGTTTCTGCGTGCTGTTCGGCGACCCGGACAGCCCCAGCTCAAATAGGTCCGCCGCGGTCAGCGGCTGTTCGGGCGGTTGTTCGCTTTGCTGTGCCGTGACGCCCGCGCGGGCAAACGCGTCGAGCAGCACCTGCTCGCTGACGCCCTCAACGCCGAGCTTGCCCTCTTTGCCGGGGGCGGCTTTGCGTTTTTCCTTGCCGAACAGATCGGGAATATATACATGCGTCAGCTGCGACGGCGGAATGCTCGACTGCAGAAAGCTGCGGATCAGAAAGCCCGCGGAATCGCTGTCGGTCAGGATGATCAGCCCCCGCTCACACGCAAGACGGCGCAAAAACGTCTGCTTTTCTTTATCCTTGAAAATACCGAAGCCGTCCGTCGTGAGGATCAGCGCATCGAGGATGTTTTCGAGCTTGATCTTGTCGTACTTGCCCTCGACGATCACAGCTTCTTTCAGCCGGATCATACGCGTTCCCCGTTGGCGATCAGGCTCAGCCGCACCAGCAGCTGTTCCATGATCAGCGTGCCGCTCTCGCCCGTGCTTTTCAGCTTGCGGTCGGCGTCAAGCAGCGCTTCCAGACTTTTGCGCAGCTGCGGCATCGACAGGCGCGCCGCGTCGCGGGCGGCGTTCTGCAGCGCGAATTCCCGCCCCTTGTAGGAATAGGCGGAGAGAATCGGCTGGATATTCCCTGCGCACGTCACCGCCGTTTTCGCGCGGTAGAGGTCGAGATAGGCGCCGTTGAGCGCGCCGAGGATATAATACGGCTCCACGCGCATCTGGACGAGGGTGTCCAATACGGCATAGGCTTTGTCGAAGTCGTGCTGCAGCAGCGCGCGGGACAGCGCATAGACCTTCGCGTCGAGCGTCTTTGTCGCCACGGCGTCGATATGCGCTTTGGTGATCTCGCCCTGTGCGTAGGCGCAGACCTTGGATAGCTCCTGGATCAACACGTTGAAATCGTCGCCGACGCAGGAGACGAGGTATTGCGCCATCGCGGTTGACAGCGCACAGCCCTGCTTTTGCGCCGAGGCGATCAGCGGGCGGTACAGATCCTGTCCGCTGCGCTTTTCGAGTTCGCACACCGCGCCGTATTTCGAGAACAGGTCGCGCGCCTTCTTTCCCGTCTTTTTGGAGACGGGGTTCAGCTCCTGTGTAAAAATCAGAATCGTCGTATCGGGCAGAGAAGCGAGCCCGTCTTGCAGGAGCCCTTCGTCGCGCTGCGAAAGCGGGTCAAGCTTGTAGTCATCTACGACGATCACGCGCTTTTCGTCCATCATCGGCAGAATCGCCGCGTGGTCGAAGACGTCCCGCAGGTCCAGTCCCTTGCCGTCGAAGTGCTCCACGTTGAACGACGAAAACGCCGGCTGCACGGCGGCGTCGGCAATCTTGCCCGCATACAGGCGTTTGAGGTACTCCTCTTCGCCCACAAACAGATAGCACGGCAAATAGGATTTTTCTTTCAGATGCGCGCGCAGCGCTTTTTCGTCGAATACCGCCATGCGATCCTCCCGGTCAAATCAAACTTTCTTTATATTATACCTGTTTTTTCAAAAAAGGTCAAGCGTTCGCCTTTTCTGCGCCGCCACAAACGAAAGACAAGTATCACAGCGACACAGAAGGCGAAGCCGAGGAAAAACCACTTCTCGCTCCCGGCGGGCGCCGTCCAGAGCGCGAACGGAAGCGCGCTCATCGCTTTGGCGACCTTGATACAGTAAAGTGCCAGCGTGTTCGTCAAAAAGTGCAGCAGCGTGCCGAGCAGCGGGACCCAGTGCAGCAGCAAAAAGAGCCCGCCGAACACCAGCAGCGGCAGCAAAAACGGCATTAAGAGCAGATTGGTGACGACCGTCACGAGCGACACCGACCCGAACGCGCCGATCTGGACCGGCAGCGTCACGACGGTGACGCAGACGCTGATAATTGCCGAGGCGGCGCAGGCGCCGAGCGCCCCGCCGAGAACCGGCTGTCTGATCCGCGCGCCGATCTTTGCGCGGCTACGCTCCGTCAGCGGCAGCGCAACCGTCAGGATCGCGAGCGTTGACAACACGGAGAGAATGAAGCCGACATGGAAACAGAACGCCGGACGCACACAAAGAATCGCGAGACACGCGAAGCCGAGCGAATTGAGCCCGTCCGCGTTTTTGCGCAGCACCAGACCGAACAGATAGACCAGCATCATCAGCCCGGCACGCAGCACCGAACCGCTGCACGCGGCGAGCGCCATCAGCAGCAGCGTGACGCCGGAGAGTACAAGTCCCGCGCGGCGCAGGTCCTGCGTCCGCTTTTTCCAGATCGACAGCAGAAAGAAGATCCACGCCGAAAGGTGCAGCCCCGAGACCGCCATGATATGCGCGGCGCCGGCGCGGCGGAAAGCGGTGTAGAGGTCGTCCGGCATCGTGCTCTTGTCGCCGAACAAGACGGCGGTGACAAAGCTCGCCTGCTCCGGCTCGAAGGCGCGGCTGAGCGTCCGGATCAGCTTTTGCCGCCAGCGCAGGATCCGGTGGTAAGGCGAGACATATGAAGCCTTTTCGACCGTCAGATTCAAAATCGGGTTCGCGCCGAGAAAGAGAGAACGGCTGTGGTACGAGCGGATGACGGAGGCGTTGTCTCCGCCGAGCACGTAGAGCGTCCCCGTAAAGCGGACCGTGTCGCCCGGCTCGATCTCCACGGCGCTCTGTTCATAGCGCGGCAAGGACAACTGCACAGAACCGGGTACGCGCGTCCCGTCGTCGAGCGTCACCTTCGCCGTCACGTTCAGCCGTTTGCCGGTGCTGTTCGGCGTCGGGTAGCTTCTCGCTTCGCAGGTCAGCACGTCGCGCGTACCGGCAAGAGAGAGCGCCGGCTGCCGCTGCAATGTGCAAAACAAAAGGAACAGCAGACACCCGAGCAGACCGCTGAAACAAAGCGTCGGCCAGAAGCCGCTGCGGCGCAGGCGCGGGTGCAGAACAGAGCCCAGCAGCAACGCAAAAAAGACCGCGCCCGCGGCGACAGCCGCACGCGAAGCGGACAGAAACGAGAGCGTGAGCATGACGAAAAACAGCGTCAGCCCCATGACGGCGAGCGGTCGTTTCATAGCTTTCTCCTTTGCGCAAAGAATACCCGGAGCGGTCGCTTGGATCGCTCCGGGCAGCGTTCGGTTTACTTAAAGAACAGCGGCAGCTCTTCGAGGAAGATGATGTCGTCGCGTTTCGCGGCGTCGCCCTCGGCGAGCACAGCAGCCTGACCGACGATGTTGGCGTCGAACTGCTTGACCAGCACGTTCACCGCCGCGAGCGATTCGCCCGTCGAGATCACGTCGTCGACGATCAGTACGCGGTTGCCGCGCAGCTTTTCGCCCTCGGCAGAGTCGAGATAGACAGTCTGCATCCGGGCGGTCGTGATCGAGCGCACATTGGCGGAAACCGGATTCTTCATATACAGCTTCGGACCCTTGCGGCAGACGAAGTACGGCTTGCCGCTCTGCTTCGCCATCTCATACGCGAGCGGAATGCTCTTGGCTTCCGGGGTCACGATATA
>JAEEGI010029338.1_pt1 | contig 10404 bp, 8 predicted proteins | sample 8958751 | NCBI WGS metagenome assembly JAEEGI01 (sample SAMN16246545, study PRJNA631951) | gut metagenome | biome: gut microbiome; feature: rumen; material: KS-attached | host: Bos | place: Iran: Karaj | collected 2018-10 | reverse complement strand
ACAGGGGCGGGCTCGTTGTCTTGCGGAACCTGGCCGTTGAAGGACTCCTGGCCCTTGCGGGTGAGGGCGAGAATCAGCATGCCGTCCTTGGAGTAGATGTTGTTCGGGGTCAGGTCGACTCGGTTGCCGTCGAAGGTCCAGTTGCCCTTGCTCCAGCGGCCGGAATCGAACGAGTCGAAATTGTCGGTCCAGTCGAGCGTGAAGTCGCTGCCGTTTTCGCCCCGGCCCGGAGTGTACTTGTAGACCTTGACCCAGTTGATGAACTGGAAGAGCGGGAGCTTGGATTCGTCGAACTGACCGACCCATTCGGCGCTTTCGGAAGACCAGATGTTGAAGCGGAGGCCCTGGGTTCCAATCAGGTTTTCGACCTGGTTCTTGTTGTCGCCCTTTTTGGTCCTGCGGACTTCTTTCCCGTCGAGGGTCCAGCTGACGTAATCGGGGGTCCATTCGAGGCCGTAGGTGTGGAAACCCTGGTCGGCAGCCGGGCTTACCGAGTGATGCTTTTCGCTGGTAATCTGTGCGCCAGCCTTGCCGGTAATGATGTTGGACTGGAAACTGTTGGGGTTCTTGCCGAGCACTTCGATATCGACTTCGACCCAACGCTGGGCGCTGGCCTGTTCGGAGCCGTTCTGGTAGAGGAACATGGAACTCACGGTTCCCGATGCGGCGGCCATTTTCATGCGGGCTTCGAATTTCCCGTAGGTGTATTCTTCATTGGTGTAGAGTTCTGCGCCGCTGAAATCCTTTGCGTTTGTGGTTGCAGACATAGCAAGTACCGCCAAGGTTGCGAGTGTTGCTTTTTTGAAGATGTTCATGGTTCACTCCTATCCATACACAGGTACAAAATAGATTCGCGAAAGGGGCTGCGCAATGGTACGAAGGTTGTAAATGAATGAGGTGTATCAAGTGTGCTGAGTTCGGGGCAGGTTTGGGGCAGGGATTTGAGCTGAATTTTGGGGCAGGGGGTGCGCAGGCATAAAAATACCCTCATTTTCTAAAAATTACCCTCAATTTTCTATCTTTCGGCACATGGATTCCCACATGGAAATAGACGATTGGCGCAAGCGCATCGATGAACTTACCGATACGATTATCTCGCTTTTGAACAGGCGGGCGGAATTCGCGATGGAGATTGGCAAGCTCAAGAAAGAGAAGGGCCTGCCGGTATTCGACGCTGCCCGCGAAGAGGCTGTGCTAGCCGCTGTCGCCGAGAAGGCGGTAAAGGCGGGTGGACCGCTCCCGCCGGAATCTATCGTGAATATTTTCCGCACGATTATGGAAGAGACCCGCAAGGTGGAGGAATGATGAAGCGAATTGCCTTGGTGGGTTTTGGACTTCTGGCAGGTTCTATTGCTTCTGCGCTCAAGCAGGCGAAGCGCCCGACGGTCATACGCGCGGTAAGTTCGCCCGCGACGCTGGCACGTGCCCGCGAGTTGGAACTAGCGGACGAGTTTTTTGAATACGCGCAGGTGGAGGAGTGGTCCCGCGACTGCGACCTCATTTTGCTGTGTGGCCCGATTCTGCATATTTTGAAGACGATTGACGCGCTTTCGCACGTTTCTTGGGTCAATGAGAAATTAAACGGCGCGAATTCAATCGACGCGAAATTAAACGGCGCCGCGTGCCTCGTGAGCGATATCGGGAGCACGAAGGTCGAAATCTGCAGGGCGGGTTCCAAACTGCCGGCCCCGTTCAAGTTTGTGGGCAGCCATCCGATGGCGGGTTCCGAGAAGCGCACCTGCGAATACAACGACCCCGCTATTTTCGAGAACGCCTACTGGTTCGTGTGCCCGCCCGAGGGAACTGCCGAAAGCGTTTACGCGCCGCTCCTGGAACTTGTGAAGTTCCTCGGCGCCTCCGCAGTAGTTTTCCCGCCGGAGCACCACGACCGCACCATGGCGTGGGTTTCGCACATGCCCCAGATGCTCAGTTCTACTCTGGCGGCAAGCATCCCTGACCGCCTGCTGAGCCACAACTACCAGCACTATGCGGGGCGCGCATTCCGCGACATGACGCGAATTGCGGCAAGCGGGTGGGCGATGTGGCACGATATCGCGGTCACCAACCGCGACGAGACGGTGCGAGCCTTGACCGAGGTTCGCGATGGCGTGAATGCGACAATCGAGGCGATGCAGAAACTCGACGTGGTAAAGGACGGCAGGCCTGCGGGTGGCTCGTTCGATGCGACCCGCGGTTCGGTAGCCGGTGGAAAATGCGCCGACCGTTCCGATTCGCTGGAAGAAATTTTCAAGGCGGGCAACGAGGGGCGTGCGAGCCTGTTCGCTCCTGGCCGGAACGCCGCTGCCGCATTCTTCGAGATTACGGTGCCGCTCAAGGACAAACCGGGCGCGCTTTTGAGCGTGTTGCAGCCGCTCGCCGAAGAGGGGCTCAACATCCGCGACATTGAACTCATGAAGGTCCGCGAGAACGTGGCGGGCACATTGCTGATTGCCTTCAAGACCGAGGACGAGGCCGCCCGCGCGGTCAAGCTGCTCCGTTACCTGGGTTACGAAGTTAAGGAACGATAATGGAATTTGCGTTGAATCCCGACAGGGAACGGATGGACCTTACGCTTTTGATGGGCCTGTTGGTAAACGGGCGCACCGTGCTCGACGATTTTGCCTGGGCCAGCGGTTCAGAACGTTTTGCGCAGGCCCTCGCCGAATTCGGGCTCCGCTATGAACTGCACGGGCACCAGCTGGTGCTTGACGGCAGGGGCTTCCAGTATGCGCTCCCGTCGATGCTCCCGTACGATTTCACGGAGCAGGAATGCGTGCTCCTGTGGACGCTCGCGAGCAAGGATTCCGAACAGGTCTATACGCTTGCAGCCGAACCCGACAGGGACGGCATCGAGAAGATTGTCGCCGTGAAGGCGATGCTCCTCAAGTATTTCAAGGTCAATGTCGAAACTGATGCTCCCGCGAAGTTCGTGTTCCGCTTTGCGCCCGAAGAACCCGCGCTCAAGAAGGATTCGCTCGGGAACGTGCCGTTTATTATGCGCAACAGGGTGCTGCTCCGCACGCTGGTGCGTGGCGAGTACGTGAGCTTCGAGGAACGCTCGCTCGTTCATGACCAGTGGACGAAGATGCTCATGTACTTTGGCGTGCCTCTCCGTTACGAGGGGCGCGGCATGGAGCAACTGAGCGAGTTCGAACGCCGCCTGATGATGGCGCAGGGCAAGAAGATTGAACGCACCCAGATGACGGAACTTGCGGAAACCCGCGTGATTACCGGGCGCGATTACTACGTGCCGGGCGATACGACCGAGGCGACGGCATTTGCCTTGCTGACGACCATCGGCAAGGTGCCCAAGGGCAATGTGGTAAAGCTTTTGAACGTGGACCTGAACAGCACCCGTGCGGGGGCGCTCACTTGCCTCAAGCGCATGGGCGCAAACATCGAGACCGTAACCCGCAGGGAAAAGTTCGGCGACGTGTACGGCGATGTGGAAATTTACCCGATGGAAGCGGGCAAGCGGCTGCAGGGCAGGCGCTTTGGCGAAGACACCGTAGCGACGTCGCTTTCGGAATATGCGTTCCTTGCGGTGGCGGCCTGCTTTGCCGAGGGCGAAACCATCCTCCGAATCCCGAAGGAAATTCGCTCCGAGATGCGCGTGTCAAACGACTTCTTGGCAGAAAACCTGCGGAAGACCGGCGTGGAAGTCGGCGTGTACGATGACGGGCTCGTTATTCGCGGGATGGAAACCATCGTGAACGGGAGCGACTTTGACGGCGGAAATTCACCCGAGGCGGGGCTTGCGCTTAGTGTGCTTTCTATTGCCCTCGAGAACGATGAACCGGTGGCGAATGCAGATGCAGTCGAGGCGATTTTCCCGGGCGTTGTCGAAAAGCTGAAGCAGGTGCTTGTCGCTGAGGCTCCCGCGAACGAGGGCAAGGAATAGGGGGGTGACTATGAAGAAGTTTTCGAAAATCGGAATCGTCGGTTTCAAGGACAAGAGTGCCGACCTCGCGAACGCTCTCGACCAGATTGCGGATTGGGCCGCGACGCACCCGAAGGTGGAATTCTTTGCGCTTGATTCCCTGAAGGGGCTTGCCAAGAAGCCGATTCACGTGATCAAGGAATCCGGGCTTTCGCGCATGGACCTGCTTCTTGCTATCGGCGGGGACGGTACGGTGCTTTCTGCCGCGCACATCGCGCTCGGGCATAACATTCCCATACTCGGAGTGAATGCGGGCCGCGTGGGGTTCCTTGCCGAAAGTCGCGTGGAAGGCCTTGCAAAGACGCTCGATGACTTGCTTGCGGGTGACTTTTCTACCCGCGAACGCATGATGATTGACGCAGTCGTTTATCGCGGTCGCAAGGTGGTCGCAAAACAGACGGTCTTGAACGAGGTCCATGTCCGCGCGCACATGCCCGACCGCATGGTGAACGTGAACGTGGCCTACAACGGCACGTGCCTTACCGAATACTGGGCTGATTCCCTGCTGGTTTCTACACCGACGGGTTCTACCGCCTATAACCTCGCGGCGGGTGGCCCCATCATCCACCCGAGCACTCCTGCCGTCGTGCTCACGCCCGTCGCTCCCAGCAGTCTCTCCGTGCGCCCGCTCGTGCTTTCGCTTACCGACAAGAAGCTTGAAATCGTTTCTGCCGTAGACCGCCCGCTCGACCTCGTGTTCGACGGCCGCACCGCCTACGAAATGAAGGTGGGCGAGAAGGTCGTGCTGAGCGAGTGCAAGGCTGTGACGACGTTTATCCGCATGCGCCATACCGGTTTTGTGGGTGCGCTTCGCGAAAAGTTAGGCTGGACGGGAAAGCCCCGCCTCGCTTAACCATATAATGTTTGTTGCGAGGCGTGCAAAAAGATGGCGCTGTGAAGCCCTTGTGACTGTTAGTCCCTACGGGCTTCATGAAAATCGGGATTAATATTAAACGACAAAAAATACTATATTCAGTTATATGAAAACCTTGCGCGCGTTGCTATATATCTTGTTGATGGCTTTCATGTGCCATGCCGGTGAGGTTGCCGACAAGCAGATGGATAAGGTCGAAAAATTCCTTAAGAAGTCCAAGTACAAGGAAGCCGCAACGGCTCTGTTGGACTATGGCTTGAACATGGCTGACGAACAAAAGGTAGTGGGAGTTACGCAGTACGCCGGGTATTTCGAGAAATTTGTCAAGCAGCACGGCAAGGTGCTGAACCATACGAAACTGCGTACGCGCCGCCTGTCCAAGGCCTATGACGAGACTGTTTACCAGATCAACTGTGAAAAATCTGCGTGGCTGATTGTGATAAAGGAATACGTATCGCCAAACGGAAAAAGCGAGTTCAGTGAATTGCGCGTGTTGACCGAGGAAGACGTATTCAAGTATTATGATAAAAAATAAAGGAGAAACAATGAAAATCAAGGCTATAATTTTTTCCCTGTTGCTCTGCTCTTTCGCTTTTGCGGGCCCGCATTCCAGTGAATGCGTCAAGGCGATGGTCGATCACCTGAAAGCAGATAAGTACGACAAGGCCTTCGATGCCGTGCTCGACGATAGCCCCTTCCTCAAGGGCAACGTGAACGTTTCAAACCTCAAGATGCAATACGCAACGATATTCCAGAATATCGCTGCGCAGTATGGCAAGCCCGTGGGTTTCGAGATTCTTGGCACGAAGACTGTCGGAACGCTGGAACGCACCGGGTTCCTCATCCAGTGCGAAAAGAACGCTTGGGTTATTGAGGTCTTTGAATACAACAATCCCGTTTCGAAGAAGCAGTACATTGTCGATTTCAAGATTGTGGGCGAGGAAGATGCCTTCGCCCGCTACGGCCTGTAATTCCGGAACAAAATACCTCGCTGGCATTTTAGACGGGCTAAGAGTCCGTCTTTCTTTGTGATAGGTATCACTCGGGCGTCTTTTTTTTGGCTTTTTTACCTCCTTGCACAATCTATATTATGCTCGAACCCACAACGGAGGTTATGTGTATGTGGAAAAAATGGATGCTTTTACCTGCTGCAATGCTTGCTTTTGTTGCTTGCAGTGACGATTCTTCGAGCCCGACCGATGCGGAAACTACCGCAGACGAGACCTTCACTACGGAGGAGGGCTCTTCAGCTGTCGCCTATAACGGTGATGGAATTTTCTATACGGACAAGGGAGCGTTCGACAACGATTCCTTAAAGAACGAGATAAGCGTCTACGGGCCTGTTTGCAAGGTACAGGGTGATACGCTGTTCTGGTCGGACGGTCGCGATGGCGAGGCTGTAAAGATGTCGTATAAGTACAATGCGTCTTCCAAATCCATCAATGTTCAGAAGGGGGGCGATAAGTTCTCGATGAAATTCTACGGCGACACTTTCCCGTATGGCCAGTGGATTGAACCCAATGCCGAAATAGGTACGGTTTACAATGGCTTCTCGCTCCACTCGAGCGGAAACCTGAGCTATACGAAGTTCTTCGGAGATTCCTGCCTTGTGGACAATCTCGTTGCCATCAAGGCTTTCCCGGGATTCCCTGACCCGAGCAAGATGGAAAAGGTCGATTGCAATACGGCGAAATATGCTGATGTCGAAATTGCGTTCGAGGAATACAGTGCAGGTGTTGCGACGCTGACCGCCTCGAAGGACGATGAAAAGTGCAAGGTCACCATCAAACCCCGTTTCAAGGCATTGGAGACAGACTGCAAGGCTGCGTTCGAAGACTTTGAAGATGCCGAGGCGGAGGGCGAGTTCGACTTTGCGGATTACGATGTCGACATTTCCGGCGATACGGAATGCTTTGAGGAACTTGTAAAGTAAGAGCCTGTCGAATCTGCCGAACTTTATGTGGGTGACAAAAGGCCCGCGGTTTGAACCGCGGGCCTTTTCCTTCGTCACACCGTCGCCTTGCGCAGCAAGGCTGGCGTGTCCATTTTTATTGCCAATGGACACGCTCGTGCCTGCGGCACTTCGGTGTGACGTGCTTCGGCAAGACGTTTAGAACAGCGTCGGGTCTTCGGGCTCGCCGCCTGCGTCGTCACTCGTGCCGTCGTCGAACGGGTCGGGAGGCGTGATGCGGCTCGTGCGCTTCACCTTCTTCGCGGTGAACTTGCTGCCGAGCGCCTTGTAGCTCTTGATGTCGGCGACTTCTGTGAGGTCGAGTTCTTCCTTCTGGACTTCGCGGCCCACCTGGTATTCCATGAGCTGGCGTGCGTCCTCGGTGGCGAAGAATTCAATCATCTGCGAATCCTTGTGGTCGCTGATGAGGCTGAATTCCGTCGTCATGGGGCAGCCTTCCAGGTTGAAGCGCTTCACCATGTAGTTGAAGTTGCCTCCCTCGAAGTAGAGCACGGTAAACACCTGTTCGGGGTCGAACTTGTGGACGTATTTCACGCCGGTTCCCACGAGAATCGGGTCGGCCATGTCGTGCACGCGGGCCGTACCGTTCTCCTTCACGATAAGGATCTTGTCCTTCTCGCCGAATTCGCCGATGCGGTCGCCCTTCTTCTGCGTGCTGATGAGGCCGCTGGGTGCATCGAAGTAGAGTACGCGCGCCCCGAGGGTACTTACGCCCTTGCGGATGCGCTTGACGCTCTTGACCGGGTACTTGGTGACGATGTTGCCCATCGCGCCACGGCCCTTCACCTCGATGGAACTGAAGTCCACCTCGAAGTTGAGCTTGGTGCGCGGGCGCGGCTTGAGTGTCACTTCCACGACTTCGGCCTCGCCGTTCATATTGCTGGAGAGGTAAAGCAGGCGGCTACCGGGCTTGTTCTTGCCCATAAAGTAGTCCTTGTCGCGGGTCACGCCGCCCACGTTGAAGCGCTTGATGTAGGCTGTGCCTTCCTTGCCGTCCTGGTGGATGACGTTGTAGATATGGCGTTCGTCGTCCTTGTTGAACTTCTCGACGAGCACGATGTTCTTGCCCACGAAGTCCTTGTCGGAGACCTTCACGACCTTGAAGCTGCCGTCGGCCTTGAACACGATGAGGTCGTCGTATTCGGACACGTCGAAGAGGTATTCTTCCTTCTTCATGCCGGTGCCCAGGAAGCCTTCCTTGCGGTTCACGTAGAGCTTCTGGTTCGCGAGGGCCACGTGCACGGCGCTCACCTGGCCAAATTCGCCGATTTCCGTCTTGCGGTCGCGACCTTCACCGTACTTCTTCAGAATGTTCTTGAAGTAGTTCACGGCGTAGTCGGTGAGGTGTTCCTTGTTGTAGTTCACTTCCTCGATCTTCTTGTCGAGTTCTTCGAGGAATTCGTCGGCCTTCTTGCGGTCGAAACGGCTGATGCGGCGGACCGGAATTTCGGCGAGCTTCAGGATTTCTTCGCGGGTCACTTCCCGGCGGAGCTTGCGAACGTAGGGCTTCAAGCCTTCGTCAATCAGCTGGACCATCTCGTCGTGGGTCTTGGCCTTCTTGATGACCTCGTAGACTTCCTTCTCGATGAAGATTTTCTCGAGGCTCGTCATGTGCCACTGGTCCTGCAGGTGCTTGAGCTCGTTGTCGAGTTCCCAGTCGAGCAGGTGTACCGTGTGGTCGGTGCTGAGCTTCAGAAGCTCGGTCGTGTTGCTGAAACGCGGCTTCTTGTCGATAATCACGCAGCTGTTCGCGGCAAGGGTCGTCTGGCAGTCGGTAAACGCGTAGAGCGCGTCCATCACGACTTGCGGGTCGGAACCTGCCTGCAGGTGGATCTGGATTTCCACGTTTTCGGTGGTGTGGTCCACAATCTGCTTGATCTTGATTTTGCCCTTGTCGTTGGCCGCCACGATGGAGTCGATGAGGCTGTCGGTGGTGGTGCCGAAGGGAATTTCGCGGATGACGAGCGTCTTGTTGTCGAGTTTCTCGATTTTTGCACGGACCTTGAGGCGTCCGCCGCGTTCGCCGTCGTTGTATTCGCTAACGTCGATGATGCCGCCCGTGTAGAAGTCCGGGTACAGCGTGAACTTGCGGCCGCGCAGGTAGTCGATGCTCGCCTGGCACAGTTCCTTGAAGTTGTGGGGGAGGATGGTGGTGGAAAGGCCCACCGCGATGCCGTCCACGCCCTGGGCCAGGAGAATCGGGAACTTCGCGGGGAGCGTCACCGGTTCCTTGGAACGCCCGTCGTAGTTCGGAATCCATTCCGTAGTCTCGGGGTTGAACATCACGTCGAGCGCGAAGTCGCTGAGCTTGCCTTCGATGTAACGCGGGGCGGCTGCCTCGTCGCCCGTAAGCGGGTTACCCCAGTTACCCTGCGGCTCGATAAGCAGGTTCTTCTGGCCCATGTTCACGAGGGCCGTGTAGATGGAGGCATCCCCGTGCGGGTGGTAGTGCATGGTGTCGCCCACGATGCCCGCCACCTTGTGGAAGCTGCCGTCGTTCATCTCGTACATGGTATGCAGAATGCGGCGCTGCACCGGTTTTAAACCGTCCTCGAAGTAGGGCACGGCGCGGTCGAGAATCGTATAGCTCGCGTAGTCCAGGAACCAGCCGTTGTACAGCTTTTCCAGGTGGTTTACGTTCGAAAGTCCTAAAGTTTTCTGTTCTTCGTCCATGATCTAGCCTTGTCGCGCCTATTAAAGTTCTTCCACAGCCTCGGTGCGCAGGTTTTCTACGATGTAGTCCTGGCGGGATTGCGTGTTCTTGCCCATGTAGTATTCCAGCAGCTTGCCGAGAGAGGCGTCGTTCGGCATGGTGACGGTCTCCAGGTGCATGTTTTCGCCGATGAGCAGTTTGAAGTCCTCGGAATCCATTTCGCCCAAGCCTTTGAATCGGGTGATTTCCAGGTCCTTCTTGTTGATTTCCTTAGCGGCCTTGTCGCGTTCCTCTTCGTCGTAGCAGTAGAAGGTCTTCTTCTTGTCCTTGCGGTTGCGGACGCGGAAAAGCGGTGCCTGCAGGATGTAGAGGTGTTTTTCCTGCACGAGTTCCGGGAAGAACTGCAGGAAGAACGTCATCACCAGAAGGCGGATATGCATGCCGTCCACGTCGGCATCGGTCGCGATAATCACCTTGTCGTATCGCAGGTCCTCGAGGCCGTTTTCGATGTTGAGGGCCGCCTGGAGCAGGTTCCATTCCTCGTTCTCGTAAACGATTTTCTTGGAAAGGCCGTAGCTGTTCTTCGGCTTGCCGCGCAGGCTGAATACCGCCTGGGTCTTGGGGTTGCGTGCCGTTGTGATGGTACCGGAGGCGGAATTACCCTCGGTAATAAAGATCATCGTCTCGCTCTTGAGCGGATTCTTGGCGTCGGTGAGGTGAACGCTGCAGTCACGCAGTTTCTTGTTGTTGAGGTTCGCCTTCTTGGCGCGTTCGTTGGCGAGCTTCTTGACGCCGGCCAGTTCCTTGCGGAGCTTTTCGTTCTGGTTGATGCGTTCCAGGAGCTTCTTGGCCGTATCCTCGTTCTTGTGGAGGTAATTGTCCAGTTCGCGGGCCACAAAATCCACAATCCAGGTACGGAGTGCAGGGCCGTTCGGGGCCGTGGTGGTGCTGCCCAGCTTGGTCTT
>JAEEGI010029334.1_pt1 | contig 10405 bp, 6 predicted proteins | sample 8958751 | NCBI WGS metagenome assembly JAEEGI01 (sample SAMN16246545, study PRJNA631951) | gut metagenome | biome: gut microbiome; feature: rumen; material: KS-attached | host: Bos | place: Iran: Karaj | collected 2018-10 | reverse complement strand
ACCTAAAATAGTTAATTCAGAATCTTCATCAGAATCATAATAAGGAACAATAGGAATACCATTATTTAAATGATAAGCAAAACTTAAAACAGAATTATCAACAATAACAATATCTTTTAAATTATAAAATTTATCAAAAATACTTAAATCTTTAATATAAAATTTCCTTCCATTAACATTAGCTTGAACACAATTATTTCTATATAACCTATATTTAGTATATTGTTTCTTAGGATCCATATAATTTAAAACAGCATCAGCATAAGATTGATGACTTGCAGTATAAATAACAATATGATATTTGTCTTTTATTAATTCCATTGTTTCTTCCCAATTTGGTCTTATATTTATTCCTATTTTAATTTCCTTTCTTGATGGCAATGTCACATCTACAATATGTTTATATTTCTTATCTATTTTTTCATTTTCTTTTATTTCTCCTATACAATGGGCTAATGTTTCATCTAAATCAAATAATACTATTTTTTTTTTCTTGTTTATTTCATCTTCTGGAAAATTCAAATTTATTTTCTCTTTTATTTGAATTTGCTGTGATTTATCTAAATCTAATATCATTTCCATACATCTTTCTGTATATTCATAAAAGTCACTTATATCTTCTGTGTTTGTAAAATTTTTTACTTTTTCTTCAGGGTTAAATAAAAATATATTTGTTTTAATAGATTGTCTCTTATCATTATTTTCTTTTTCCTTTTCTTTTTTGATTGTTTTATCATTTAATTCATTTTTTATATTCTTATCTTCATTATCATTATTTATATTTTTTGAATTGTTTTTTTGCTCAAATTTTTTAAATTTATTATTTCGAGGAACACTCATATTTTTTTTAAACATTTTCAATTCATTTTCATCAATTTTGTATTTATTAAAATATGTTTGATTATTAAAACTAGTTTTAATATGAGGAGGATTATTTTTTAATTTTTCAATTAATTCATCATAAATTTTAGATAAATCAACTTTATTATAATTTTCAGTTTTAGTTCTAAAATAAGTATTTCTTTTTAACTCTTTTAGAGTACTAACTCTAAAAATAGAGCTAGAATCTTTAGATTGAGGATAAAAAGTAGATTTTATTTTATTTGTATTTTTTGGGTTTTGAAGATGTTCTTCTGAAAATGATAATTTCATATTACTTTTCCAAATTGGAGTAAATACAATTGATGATGAATTTTTCTCATTTCCTGATTTTTCTGAGGAATAATTATATGATGGAGAATATGATATTATTGGCTCTGAGAATGTTATTGTTTCTTCTTCATTTGTCATATTTTTTTTTTTATTCTATAAATATTTTTTAATTATTATTTTTTTGGTATATTTTTATTTAACCATATATATTTTTTTATTTTAAAAGGAAATTTATATTGATTTGAATTTAATATTTTATTAATAAAAGTATTATTTGATACTATAAAAAAATTGTAAATTATCAATATCATTTATATAAATATAATAAAACTCTTTAATTATTCCACAATACAAATAATTAATTTTTCTAAAGAAATCAATTGATTTGAAAATTTATAAAAAGATTATTGCTTTTTAAATGTTTTTAAATATTTTATTTATTTCCTTTCTTACATAACTTTTATGAATTAAGGATAATACTCTTTGTTGTATAATTATTATTTCTTTCATTTAAATTATCTTTACTAATTCAAAATTATAATAATTTACCTAACAAATAATTTTTTGGTCTTTGAAAATATTTATTTTCATGATTTTAATTATTTAAAACCTAAATAATAATTTAAATTTCATAGGTATATATGTCTAATATATGTGATGTATCAATTGAAATAACTCCTCGAATTAATAAAGCATATTTTTTTAATTTTGGTATTGAAAAAAAATTTCATCAAAAAAATGATTCTATTTCTTCAATAAAGACTGAAGGTTCTACTTGTCAAAAACATGTTACTTTTTCAAAAATAGAAATCATTAGAGTAGAAAATTATAAAAAATATAATAAAGTAAATAGATATGAAAATAATTTATTTAATGAAGAAAATAAATGCTGGATTTATTAAAATAAAAATCAAATCAATTTAATTCAAAAAAAACACATATAAATAAATAATATTAGAAATCTTTAGTATTGATGTATCTTAATTATATATTGTTGGTTAACTTATAAATTTATTAAGGGTACCTCAATATGATATTATAATATAGAATATTTCTATTAAATATAATTATTCTATAAATAAATATTAAAAAAATTGAAAAAAAGTATATTATATTTTTAATAAAAAAAAAATTTCTTGATAACCCTTTAAAGAACTTAATATATAATAAGTGAAATATATATTTGTAATAGAGTTTCTCCATTCGGAGTAATAACAGGATCTACAATAAATTATAGGACTATTTATTGGTTCATAAAATTAATTTTCATATATTATATATTTGTATATTATTATTATTTTTAATGATTTTTCCTATTTAATATTAAAGTTTTTTTCTTGGGATGATTTTTTATTAATATCATTTTTTATCATTAATCCTTCAAATTCTATAAAAATACTTTTAAAATTTAATTTCCTTTTGATTCTTTTTTTCTACAAAAATTCTTTTATTTTAAATATCAAAAAGTATATACGCGATTTAAAAATATATTCTTGTTCCTATAATAAATATATATTCAAAATATTCCAATATATATATTGTTCTAAAAATCAATTTTTAATTGATAAATTAATATTTTATAGTAATACTATTTATAAATTTGCTAAAATAAAAAATTATTAAAAAAAAAATTATAATTTTTCATTCATGAGAATTTTCGATGAAATAATTGATAATAGTGACCCATTTTCCAATTAATTCTTCACTTTCACTTCCAAAAACTTCAATACTTTCATTTTTAAAATATATAATAAAATTACAAGGATCATGTTTTTTTTTAAAAGCAGGAGTATCTAAAGTATTACTTTTTCTTTCATTATCAAAATCAACAAAACAAGCTCTTTTCATTTTATTATATTTATAAACATGAATTGGACTTTGTAAATTAATAAATTTTTGTTTTGAAGTATAAATTCTAACTTCTATATTTGTACAAACCCAATATCTTTCAATATATTTTTTTGAAATAATTTTTTCTCCTGAAAAAAGAATTTTATCTATTTCACTTTCAAATAAAATTTCATCATTATTATTATTTAATAATTTAATATTAATTATATTTGATATTTTTAATCCAGTTGAAGAATTTCTTAAATATAAATGATGTCTCTCAAGAAAATTTTTACAAGGAGTTGAATTAAATATATTTAAATATTCTGATAAAAATGAATTATCATCATTTTCATTTTCATTTTCATTATCATTATCTTCTTTATTATTATTATTTTCGTGTTTAGATTTACTTTTATTAAAAAAAAAATCTTCATTTGATAATTTACTAAAAGATTTAAATTGAGATTTAGAATGATTACTCTTTAATATCATTCTATTTTTTCTTCTTGTTAAAGCTAAACTTTCATTAATTATTTCTTCTTTTAATTTAGAATTAATTCTTGTTGGATGTGATGATTTTGGTCTTGGAAGCTCTTCTGTTTTTTTTTTTTTTAGATTAAACTCAATTTGATTTTTTTTAACTTTAGTTGATTTATTAGAATGTTTCTTTTTTCTAATATTATCTTCTTTAATTGTTACTTTAACTTTACTCATTGTTTTTTTAAAAGGAATATCATCTATATTTTTATCTTCTATTTCACTTTTATTATTTATTACTTTTTCTAATTTATTTTTTGATTGATTTGATTTAAATAAAGTAAATAAATCTTTTTTATCATTTTTTCCAGTTGTACTTGAATTTAATTCTGGATTTGGATTTTCTTCTATTCTTTGTGAAATTTGTGATGTTGGTAAATTTATTTCTTCATCATTTTTATTTTCTCTACATTTACATTTACAATCTGAAATATTTCCCATTTTATTTTAATATTTTTATTTAGAATTATTTAATTAAGATTTATTAACAATTAATAAAATAATTTATTAACCTATATAATTAGAAACATAGTTTTAATAAATAAATGAATTAATAATTTAAAAGTGAAAATTAATTTCCCATTCAATGAAAATTATCTTTATAAAATCCATTATAATATATTAAATGTAATATTTAAATGTTTTACAGGATTATTATCTTTAATAATAGTATTGTATAAATAATTATATATTATAATATGTTTTTAAATTTAAATAATAATAATTAAATTATTGATTTTCATTAGGAACAGGATCAGGAGAAGGTGAAGGAATTTCATTATTATTCTTATTATTTTTTTCTTTTTTTTTTCCTCCACAACACCCTCCTTTTTTTTTTTTATTATCATTTCCATCTAACTTAATATTATTATCTTGAATATTATTATTTTGATTTTCTTGATTATCATTTTCATCATCATCACCAACAATTTTAAATTTTTTAGTCATTTCAGGGAAAATATAATTATTAAACAATTCTTGAACACCTTCTCCTGTTTTAGCAGAAACTTCGAAAAAAATAAATTCTTTTTCATTAGCAAAATTTTCTCCTTCTTTAATTGAAACTTGTCTTTTATCATTTAAATCAATTTTATTTCCAACAAGAACAAAAATAGCATCTTCTCTTTTTAAATCTTTTGTTTCATTAACCCAATGATTTGTATGAGTAAAAGAATCTTTTACTGTTACATCATAGACTACAATTATTATATTTGCATCTCTAATATACATTGGAATTAAACTTTTAAATTTTTCTTGTCCTGCTGTATCATATAATAAGAGACGAACGTTTACTCCATTTATTGTTGCATTTTTACTATGAAAATCTAAGCCTATTGTTGCTTGGTAATCTTGCTCAAATTTATCTTGAGAAAAACGATTTAGTATTGAAGATTTACCCACTCCTTGGTCTCCCAGAAATATTATTTTATATTTTGGAACGTCGTCTGTCATTTTGTTTTCCTTTTTTTTAATATTTTTTTATATTTTAATAATTTTATATTTAGGTTTTAATTACCATTAATCAAAAGAAAAAGAATTATAAATTTTTAATTAATTATTTTTTTAAGGTTATAATTTAATAATATTTTAAAAGAAATATTAATATAAAATTAAATTTTCTTATAAGTAAAAGACCTTTTTGAAGATAAAAGCAAAAATTCATTATTGACATTATTATTTATAATCTCTATTTATTTAATAAATATTAAAAATATAGTTAAAAAAATTTTATTCAAAAAAAAGTTATAAATAATATTATAAATTTGTTTTCGGATAATTATATTTTTCTTCTAGATTTTATCAATAGATTTCAAAAGGATTTGTCTTTTTAATGAAATTGAATCTTTTGGAACAATTGTGTTAATTAATTTATTTGAATAATTATTGTTAATATTTTTAATATCTTTACTAAAATCTTTATAAGAAATTGAATTAGATTTTATATGTCTTAAAATTTTAGATTTAGGATAATTAATATATCTTTTTTTATTTATATTAAACCTATTTCTTAGAGTTAAATCAAAAAAATTTTTAATTTTCAATTTCTTTAAACTAGAATTTAAATTACTAAGAGGTTTATTAAACAAAAGGATTTTATCTTTAGAACTTAAACCAATATATTTTTTAGTAAATTTTATTTTTTTTTTCATTAGATTATTATTTCTTTCATTTTCATTAATATCAAGAATTGAAAAAGATCTATTTAAATTTAGACAATCATTTTTATTATGAATATCTTTAAGAGAAAAAGATCTTATTAAACTATTTATTTTTGAAATACTTTTTTCATTATTAAATTGATCAATTGAAATCAAAGCTTTTTTTTTGTTATTTTTATTATAAAATGAACTATAAGAATGAATCGTTGAATTAAAAAGTGAATAATCTTCTAATAAATTATTTGAGCTATTTAATTTTTGTTTTTTATATAATTGTAAACTATTTTCTTTTTTTCTTAAAAGTCTTTTGGTGTATAATATTTCTAAATTAAAATTTGTATCTACATTGTTTGATTGATGATATGATATATCAAGTAATTGTTTTAATTTTTCTTTAAAAGACATTATATATTCTTTTAGTAATTTTATTATTAATTATTCTTTTTTCAAATGAAAATAAATAATTATTATATATAATTAAATCTCTTTCTCAATAAAATCCTTATTAGACTTCAAATTTTATTTTAAAAAATAAAGAGTTAAAATTCACAAATTAAAATTTTCAAAAAATGATAAATTTGACAATTAAATATTAAAATATTAATTTTTTACCTAATTTAAAATTATTTGTTTTTCTATTTTAGAAAGAACAAAAAAGTTATGTGAGATATATATATGAACAATAATGATATTAAAAAAAATAAATAATGAATGTGAAAGTATTTATAATATATTGTTTTTAAATGTAAATTAAAAAAATATTAAATATAAATTTTTTATAAAAAATAGAATATTATTTTTACTAAATAAGGAACAAAGACTTAAAATCTTTTATTCTAAATCAAAAATTAGAAAATTAAGACCCATTTTATTCACTTGCTTATCATAGAATTGGTTTAATATATGATAAACAAAAACAATTTGATAAAGCAATTGAATACTTTAATAAATGTATTTCATTAGACCCAAAAAATCCAATATATTATCATAATAGAGGTTGGGCATATAAACATTTAAATAAATTAAATGAAGCGCTTAATGATATTACAATTGCAATTAATTTAAATTCTAAAAATATAATTTTTTATAATAAAAGAGCATATATATATGAAAAATTAAATCAATTTGAAAAAGCAATTTTTGATTATGATAAAATAATCTCAATGGAACCTTCAAATTATGATTCTTATATAAACAGAGCTTCAAATTATATAAAATTAAAATTATATAATAATGCAATTAATGATTATTCAAAAGCAATAGAAATTAATAAAACTAAAAGCCAAGCTTTTTATAGAAGAGGATTAATTTATATAAAAATTAATAAATTTAATGAAGCAATAAAAGATTTTAGTGAAGTTATTAAAATTGAACCTTTTAATCAAAATGCTTTTCTTAAAAGAGGTGAATGTTATGAACAATTAAATGATTTAAATAATTCTTATAATGATTATCAAATGGCACTTGAAATAGGAAAAAAAAATAAAATTAATGTTTTTGATTAATTTTTTTAATTAAAATATATTTTTAATTGTATTGTATTTTATGTTATTATTATGCTAAAAATATTTTAAAATTAATTTAAAGAAATTATAAAGATAAAAGAACAACAAATTATTACAAAAATATTTAACTTTTAATTTTATTATAGACTAATTTTTCCTGAAAATGATTTCTTTCTTCTTTAAATTTATTTTTTTTTTTATAATTATTACTTTTTGTTTTTAAAAAATCATAAATTTCTTTTAAATAAAACATTATTTTTTCATAACTTTTGGGAATATCATCATTATTTAGAATAAAAATATCTTTATTACTTTCAGAAATTTCTATAAATGAATTAATAATTTTTTCAGATAATTGTTCAATATTTTTTAGAGTTTCAATATTAATTAAAAATTTCCTAATTTGGCAATTTGATATTTTTTTTAATTCTTGTATTAAAAATTCATAATTTATATCATTAGAATATTCTCTTCCAGCAATTAATAATATTAATTTTATTAAACAACTTATTTTATTTTTAGAATCTTCATTAACTAATTTTAAATTTAAAATTGAAGATTCATCTTCTTTTTGAATAAAACATAAAGAACATTGTGCTGTAAGAGAAGGATTAAATTTATTTAAATCTTTATTTTTTAAATCTTTAATATTTTTATCTAATAATTCTAAATAATCATTTAATATTTTAGAAGGAGGATTATAATTATAAACTGAACGAATTCTCTTAGAAAAAATTAATCTAATTTTTAAAGGAACTAAATCAGATTTAGAAACTAAATAAAAACATTTTTCCTTTATTGATTTAATTTTACTTAAAATATTTTTATTTATAAAATATTCATTTTCATCATTAATACCTAATCCAAAACTATTACTATCTTCACTTTCAAAACTATTACTTGATTTTTCATTATAATTATTTTCATTAATTTTTTTTGATTTTTCTTGAATAGAATTAATTGCAGGAATATCAATAATTGAAAATTTCCTTATATCCTTATTAATAATATTATTAAATATTGGTTTATTAATTTTTTTTTTTTTATTTCCTAATTTATTTTCATTTTTCATTTTATTTTTATTTGAATTTATTTCATTATTTAAAGAAGGTTGATAATGAAATGAACTAGCTGAATTATGTTCATTAATACTTGTTCCACTATTATTACTATTTAAAGAATTTTTTTTAACAACTTTTTGAATTTTTTGAGGAAATTTAGTTTTAGTTGATTTTAAAGAATTTGGATTATTATTTATAATCATATTTGTATTTTTTGATGAAAAAGAAGTATTATTTATATTTTTACTTTTGTGACTTGGTAATTTATTTTTTGTAATTTTAAAATTTTTTTTTTTTTCAATTTTTGTTTTTTTTAAATTTAAAGCTAAATCACCGTGTAATTTATAATTTTTTAATAAATTTGAACTTTTTCCTTTTAAAGGAGTTTTTGCTTTTTTTCTTAAAGGAGAATCAGAATTACTTCCAAAATCAGAACGAGTTAAATTATTTTTAAACATAATTTCTTCATTTTCTGTTTTTAATAAAATTTCCATTGCTTTTTTATAAAGTAATTCATGTTGAATTTTTATCTTTTTCATTTCATTTGATAAAATTAATAAATGATTATCTATTGTTTTTTTTGATTCTTCATAAAAATCTATTAATTGTTGTTTTAAATCAAGGGAAATTGAAACATCAGTCATATTTTTATTTGGTAATTTTTGAATGAACAATTTTTAACATGTATAAAAATAAATTAATTTAAAAATAATTTTAATGGAAGGTTTGAATGAAATATTATTCAAAAATAAATTTAGAATAAAAATTCTTTTAAAAAGAAATATTACTAAAACATATATTGAATAAAAATTTTTTTTTGGATAAAGAATTAATACTTTATGTTTATATTCATTTTATGAAAGATTTTAAAAAAAAATAATGGTAAAAGATGAATAAAATAAAAAAAAATAATTTTTTAAAATACTTATTATTAATAATAATTTTTTATAAAAATATACTATTTAAATAAAAAATATATTCATAGTTATTGTATTTTTATATGATTGAATGTTATTTGTGTTATTGATTTATTTAAATTTAATAAAAAGTTAATTTCTTAAAATTTGTTTTTTTGGTTTAAATTTTTTAAGTTTTTCTTTTAAGTTATTAATTTCAATTTACATTTTTATGAACTTTATTAAATAAATAATTTCATTATTTTTCAGGGTTTTATAATATAATTTCAATTATTATACTAGTTATTTTTATTCTGATTTTTTATGATATATTTATTTTCCAGAAATTGAATATAAATTTAAATACATTTTATTATATTTAATTTCTTTGATACTATACTATTTATTAATGGAAAAAATACATTAGCTGAAATTAAGTGAATAAACCAAAAATTCTTCAACATAATAATATTGATTTCCTCCATTTAATTCAAAATTACTGGTAAATCCTTCAAAATAGTTATTCATCGTATTAGTATTTTTATCTTCATATTGTTGAGTTAATATATTACCGGTCAAAACCAAAGTATTCATATATTGAATAAAACATATATTATCAAAAGCAATAACTGCATGTCCTTGCTTAACCCTATATATTTTATTATTATCAACAGAAAAAATAAAAGCATTATTATCAATATTCCAAGGCCCATCACCATTTATTGCTATATTTCTATATACTCCAAATATTCTTCCGGTTGAAGAAAAAATAATTGATACTGTATCACTTATTTTATTACATTTACTATGGCAATCTGTAACTAATCCTCCATCTCTAGAAGCATTATAAATTAATTTCCATCCTATATTTTTATTTTTTATTTCTTCTCTTTTTTCTATCACTGCGTTTTCAATCAAATTTTTGAATGTTTTATTGTTTAAAATATTTTGTTTATTCAATAAACTAAATAATTGTTCAGATATTTCTTTATTTTTTTTTTCAAATTCAATTTTCATTGAATTTATTTGTTGTTTTAAATTATTTATTTCTGTTTTTAAGATTTCAATTTCTTCATCTTTTTTTTTATTTTCTTTTTTTACACCAGAAACAGCTTTAAATAATATATCAAATGATTCATTTTGTTGTAAATGAATTTTTGAAATTTCGAATTTAAAATTTTCTTCAGACTTATTAGGTAAAGTCATTTTAAAATTCAAATTTACTGAATCAATATTTTCTTCTTTTAAAGTTACTAAATTAC
>JAEEGI010029329.1_pt1 | contig 10406 bp, 9 predicted proteins | sample 8958751 | NCBI WGS metagenome assembly JAEEGI01 (sample SAMN16246545, study PRJNA631951) | gut metagenome | biome: gut microbiome; feature: rumen; material: KS-attached | host: Bos | place: Iran: Karaj | collected 2018-10 | reverse complement strand
TTCCGCGATGTAGAAGCGGGAGAAAAAGATGCCCGTCTTTCACAGGCCCTTGACGACATCAACGGCATTTATGGCCGGGGAACCGTCCGTTTCGGCGTTCAGGGCGACGGCCGCGTACTCAGTTCTCACGAGTTCCGCTCTCCCTGCTACACCACCCGTTGGACCGATCTGCCGAAGGTGAGGTAGCACCTGCGTGATTGCGAAAACAATCGGAACGAGATTATTCGCAATCGCGCATCGTCTCGTAAATGGACCATTGTGAACTTGATTCATGACTTCAGTATTGCTTTTTTTGTAAAAATAATGTTAGAGGATGAACTATCAACAGTTGCAATTTGTGGCACACTTCCTTGATCCAATAAAAGATCAGCCAAGTGTTAAAGTCCAACAACAGAAGGTCCAACGATTCTTTGGCGCCGAGCCTATGTTGTTAGCCTCGTTTTTTGATGACCAGGAAATAGTGTACTTATCCAGAAAAGAGATATTCAGTCGATCCAGAAGAGGACCAACTGATTTATTCGCTCTTTCTGTTTTGCTTTGGGGATTTCCCACCAATCAACATGGAGTATGCGGGCATGCTTTACAGAATTGGGAAAACCTAATGGAATGGGTTGGCCATCTTCGCAGAAACCGAGAAATGACCCTGCAACAGTTGGAGGAGATGATTCCTCATATGCACAATATGCGCGGATTGGGAATTTCGACGTTTTCCAAGTACATGTATTTCATGGGATGCAGGATCAATGGACATTGTTGTCTCATTTTGGATGACCGGGTCGCAAAAGGAATCTGGAACTTGACTGGCAGTGAGTTCGACGATTTAAAAGCAGCAACCCAAAACAACAATCATAGAGTCTATAGAAATTATCCAGCTTTTTTGGAGGCAATGGAAAACATCTCTACTACCATGGGAGTAGCTTCACACAATCTCGAATATGTGCTTTGGCTTGCCTCTAGACTTTGAATAACAGATTTAAAATAATAGTTATGAAATCAGATTACATTTCTCCTAAAACCTTGGTAATTTGTGCAGAGACACAGATGAGATTATTGGTTGGTTCAAGTGAAGACGGTGGCGGAAATGAAGAGTATTAGCTAAATATAGCATATGAAACATATACTGTTTTGCCTTCCCGTCTTGATTATCTTCTTCATGACGAGCGCGTGCAGCATTCGAGAAGAAAGAATGATGGATACTGAATATCAGAGGTTGGTATTCACAGCTGAATCGGGGGAAATAAAGACCAAAACTGCGTTTCAAGCAGACGAGACCTCTATATGGTGGAGTCCAAAAGATGAAATAGCTATTTTCTATGGGGCGTCGAACGGAAGCAAGTTTACCGCAACGAATGACAGGGAAACGGCCAGAGCAGAGTTTCAGGGAGAGTTGGATACTTTTACTGGCGCGACTGAGTCCGGGGAATTATATTATTTCTGGGCGGTATATCCATACACATCAGCTGTAAGTTCTGATGGGCACTCGGTTGTAGCCACTTTAAGTGACCAACAATTGGCTAAGGCGGGATCTTTTGCTCCTAATACAAATGTGACCATTGCCAAATCTCCGGGACTTGCTTTATCTTTTTATAACGTGTGTTCCTGGTTCAGATTCACCGTCAACCATGAAGGAGTGAAGCGTGTCGTTTTGCGAGGAAACAATAATGAGGATATCGCTGGGGAGTTTCGTGTCACCATGGGTGATGATAATCGTCCTAGTGTGCCAGAAGTAATAAACGGTAAAAAAAACATTACGCTAGAACCTGCAGAGAATGAGTCTTTTGAGGTTGGGAAAATGTATTATATCACATTACTTCCCCAGATATTCCAAAATGGCTTCACTGTGACTTTCCAGACGGAAACGACAGTAGGCGCCAGAAGCATTGACAATAAGGCGACCTTTCTCCGATCCAAATATAACACCGGTATCGAATTCGACAAGGCTGTTGCATATTCCGGATTTGAATATAACATTGGAGATATTGTCTATTGTGATGGATGGGGTGTCGTTAGCAGTGTATCCGAAGAAACAGGTGAACTATTGTTAATGTCAGTTACTGAATTATCTGGACAGAATTGGAAGAAATCCAACGAGTGGTGTAATTCATATGGTCAGTCCTGGAAAATGCCTACTCGTTCAGAACTCTATAAGATCAATAGTAATTTCACTACAATCAATGCTGGTTTGGAGAATGCTTTTTACGATCCATTGCCTGAAGGTTTAGACCATTTTCATTGGTCTAGTACCACTGATAATGGAAAGTATGTAGCCTGCAGATTGGGAGAGGGGTTATGGGCAAATAATACGTACACTACAACAAGCGGACGTCATGCGAGGGCTGTACGGTGGGTATCTTGTTTTGATATCCTGCCGGAACCGCAAGTAGCCCCGATACCGATACAGGAGTATGATATCACAGTGACATTTAAAGAGGCCTCTTGGTCAGTTAAGAACACATGGGAAGAAGGGGATAAGATTTTTGTCTTTTTTAAAAAGATGAGAAGTTCGGATTCTGAAAATAAGTACCTTACTTTGATCCATGATGGTACCGGTTTTAGTGTCCTTCCAAATGATATCGATTCGAGAGAGTTGTCAAGCATGAGTGAAGAAGACCGTAAACTGACGGCAATTTATGCTCCTAGATCCGATGCTCAAGTTATTATTGATGGAGACGAGTATCAGATCAGAGATAAAAATGGGAACAGCATAGTATCCTACTATTTGTACTCAGAGAGTGATTATCAGTGGAACGGGATTACGCTGACTACACAACTGACGATGGCTAAATATCGTAGTGTAATCCGGTTTTATATAGGTGGAATTAATGATATAGACCGTTATAGACTATCCATTCTGTCTTCAATTAGTGCTGGCGCATTTGATAAAATAAATATCAGAGACTTGGGTCGAAATAATGAAAGTGGTGTATATCGACCCTTGATGATGGGTTCTTATTCAGAGAATGGATTGGTGTTTTATGGGAGTGGAAATATCAATAATGATGCTCAAGCAGGTAAACGGTACATTTTCGTTTTATATGATGATTTAGAGAGTAAAACGTATGTGATTACTCGACTGGCTAGTTCACTTGATGTTGTTGACGATTCTGTGACATTGCCTTCCGACCCGGAAAACAATTGGGCGGAGTTGGAAGATCAACAATGGATGGATATGGGTACCACGCATAAATGGTCTTTCTTTGATTATGGCTATATAAATCGTGTTTCAACGACTGACAAGTACAATCTTTATGGCTACTTGTTGAAAGATGGAAAAGGGTATACGATGAGTAGCCTTCACGAGCTTATTAGTAATGGATTTCAAAACACATCGGATACTGATTGGCATGAGCTAAACAGCAGTTGCACAATAAGAAGTATAAAATTTGACCAGGATTTATATGGGTTCATTGTATTGCCGAAATCGGGAGGAGAATCATTCTTGTTTTTCCCTGGCGGGAACCAAACGTCTTACTGGTTCGGTCATCCGAATCCTGAGAACACGACTGAAGCAGAGTTTCTTATTCCTAGTAATGGAAATCCATATATACTCGTAGAGGGTGGTCGTACAGAAAATGTTTCCTCTTTCAAAGATAAATTGCGTTGCGTAAAAAAGGAAAAATAGGTGTTCTATAATTAGAAAGATAAAGGTGTTATACTATGAATGCACGATGGCCGATATATACAATTACCTCCATAATACTTGCGGTGGCGAGTTGTTCTATTCCTGATGCAAATATCATTAACTTTGAGGAAGAACAGCGAGAATGTGTGTTTATAGCCCAATTCGAAGAAACTCAAACCAAGACAGCCTTTCAGTCAAATGAAATATCCATTTGGTGGAGTCCGGGTGATGAAATTGCTATATATTATGGAGCTTCAGACGGTAACAGGTTTACGTCGACAAACACCGAGGAAACAGCAATAGCGGAATTTCGTGGGAAGATCAGAGCGTTTACGGGAGAGACGGAATCAGGTGATTTGAATTACTTTTGGGCTGTGTATCCTTACTCGTCAGCGGTAAGCAGCGATGGGCAGTCTGTAGTAGCCAGACTGAGCGAAAACCAAGTTGCAAAAGCTGGGACGTTTGCACCCAATACAAATGTCACTATTGCCAAATCACCGGGCCTTGCGTTGTCTTTCTTCAATGCGTGTTCATGGTTCCGTTTTTCTGTCCGGAAAGAGGGCGTTAAACGCGTCGTTTTCCGAGGAAACAGTGATGAAGACATTGCAGGAGAGTTTCGTATTTCTATTGGTGAAAACGGCAGGCCGACAGATCCCGTTGTAATAAATGGTAAAAAAGAGATTACGCTTGAATCTCCAGAGGAAACATCTTTTGAAGTCGGGAAAATGTATTATTTCACATTGTTTCCTCAAGTTTTTCAAAGAGGGTTTACCGTTACCTTTGAGACAGATACTGAATTAGGAGTTAGGAGTATTGACACGAAAGCGACCTATTTGCGTTCGAAATACAATACAGGTTTCGAATTTGACAAGAATATCGAATATGCTGATAAACCGGTAAAAGAGTACAGTGTCGGAGAATTATTGGATTCCGATGGTTATGGAGTAGTCTGCTGGGTGTCTGAAGATAAGACGCAAGCCATGTTAATGTCAGCAACTGAGCTGCAAGGAAATGATTGGCCTGATTCGAATAACTGGTGCAATTCCTATGGGAATTCTTGGCGGATGCCAACCATAGAAGAGTTGACACAGATTTATTCCAATTTCAGTTTAATCAATTCCAGCCTGGCAAATGCTGGTTACACACTTTTGACCACGGCAAATAAATGTTATTGGTCCAGCACGGTCAACCCAAGTAATTCAGATTACTACTACAGAGAAAGGCTTTACGACGGAAGGATTTTTACCAGTTGCGGTTCAGATGAGAAATCGACGTCGAAAGCAAACTATACCAGGGCTGTAAAAATGCTGAACAAATAGTATTTGGGGCTAATCCAATAGCTCCGGGCTTGGCCAAATCGCACGGACCAATTATCTTTGTATTCAATGGGAACGCAGTATATCCCCGAACTGAATTACCTCCTGACCCAGGTGGAGAAGCACTATGGGCGCAGGGTGGCGACTTCGACTGACTTCGAGGCGTTGTCTGTCTTTATCGAGCATGAGACAGGTGAGTTACTTTCTGCTTCGACGCTTAAGCGGATGTGGGGTTATGTGTCGAGCCATCCTTCGCCACGCAAGGATACGCTTGACATTCTCTGCCGCTTCATCGGGCACCGCGACTTTCGCGTCTTCTGCGACAGCCTCAAGACCACTGAGGCATTTGCTTCGAATTTCCTGACGGATAAAGCTGTGTATAGCGCCGACCTGCAGCCGGGAGTCCAGCTTCAGATCGGCTGGAATCCCAACCGGCTGGTCATACTGAAGCATCTGGGGGGCGGGGCGTTTGAGGTCCTTGCGAGCGAGAATTCCAAACTGCAACCGGGCGATCGATTCGAGGTATCTTTCCTGATGAAAGGCTATCCGCTCTTTATTCCCCGCATTCTCCGTGCCGGGGAATACACGCCTGCTTATATTGCAGGCAACGATGGAGGCCTGACGGAGCTTTCCGTCGGATAATTATTCTACATACACGGTTTTCGTGTGGGCGTCTTTCTCCAACTTTGCGAAGACGGTGCCTGCACGGACTTTGACCGTTTGGAGCTGAGGGCATTCGTTTAAGGAACAGGGAAGCAGGATTGTTCCTTTCCCATCCTCACCAGCTCCGTGAAATGAGGATGGGGAGCGGAAAATCGGGCTGCCGTCCTCGCTGAGAGCCTGCAGTGAGGACGGCGCTGGTTTAGAAGTCGTCGATTGCTAAGAAAGTAGTTGCACAATTGGAAAAGTTTTGCTAATTTTGCGTTGCGAACTTTTCGCAACGATTATTGAGCAATTATTTCGTATGCCGAAGACATTTGACAATCCATTTTTTGTTGCCGGTTATGTCGGGTCGGAGTATTTTTGTGACAGGGTGGAGGAGAGCACGACCTTGAAGAGGTATTTGCAAAGCGGGAATAACGTGACACTGATCTCTCTGAGAAGAATGGGGAAAACAGGACTGATTCACCATGTCTTCGACCAGATTCGCAAGGAAGATCCGGATGCACTGACTGTCTATGTCGATCTGATGCCGACAGATTCCCTTTCATCGTTTGCCCGGGCATTTTCAGTAGCTCTTATGGAAAGGCTTGATACGAAGCCTGCCAAAATCCTTAAAAAAGCTACGATGTTTTTATCGAGGGTCCGTCCGAGTCTGTCGTTCGATCCAATTACTGGAGATCCGAAATTATCTGTGGATATCGCCCCTGGCGAAGAAACGGACACAGTGGAGCATCTGTTGGATTATGTTGGGAGTTGCGGCAGACGCTGTTATGTCGCTTTCGACGAGTTCCAGCAGATTGCCCAGTATCCGGAGAAAAATGTCGAAGCGGTTCTTCGTTCCAAGATTCAGTTTCTTCAGAATGCGAATTTCATCTTCTCTGGCAGTAATCATCATATGCTCTCAGAAATGTTTGTTTCTGCAAAGCGTCCATTTTATGCCAGTACGGCATTTGAATATATTGGTCCCATCGCTTCTGACGATTACTATCCTTTTGCGGCCCATTTCTTCCAACGGACTGGACGCGCTTTTCCTGAGCGCGTTTTCTTAGACTTGTATAACCGGTTCGAGGGGCATACCTGGTATATTCAGCGTGTCCTGAACAAGCTGTATGCGCAGTCCTCAGGGACCTTGGACCAGATTTCCGTGGAGCGCGCCGTCCGGGAGATTCTTGATGAAAACGCGTATTATTATCAAACCCTCCTCCGGTCTTATACGAAAGGACAGGGAAAACTGCTTAAGGCCATTGCGAAAGAGGGAAAAGTCAGCGCCGTTCTTGCCGGCGGGTTTGTCAGCAAATACGGTCTTAATGCGACCAGCAGTGTGAAAGGAGCGCTGAAGCGTCTTGAAGAGGATGAGCAAGTCTATAAAGCCCCTGACGGATACATCGTATGTGACCGTTTTATGGCGGAATGGTTGCGGAAGCTGGATTAAGTTAAGTCCCACCTTTTGAACCAATCTGAACTTGACCAATCGCCCCGCATTCTCCGTGCCGGGGAATACACGCCTGCCTATATCGCCGGCAACGATGGAGGCCTGACGTCGCTTTCCGTCGGATAATTATTCTACATACACGATTTTCGTGTGGGCGTCTTTCTCCAACTTTGCGAAGACAGTGCCTGCACGGACTTTGACCGTATGGAGCTGAGGGCAATCGTTTACGAACAGTTCACAGAAACGGTCACTGGCGGTAAAGTCGAGTTCTTCCAGATGGGGGCAGCCATAGGCCCAAAGCGAAATCAGCTGTGTGTTGCGTGACAGATCGATGCGCTGACCTTCGTAGAATCCGATGTTGGTGCCGACCATTCTCGGGAAGTTGCGCAGATAGTTCTCGTCGATGAAACGGGCAACGTGGTCGAAATGCAGGCTCCAGAGCGGGAGAAAAGTCATGTCAGGAAGGTGGTCTATCGGGACGTTGTTCATGCCGATGCTTCCCAGGCGGGGGTTATGCGAGAAGTCAATCTCTTGCAGCGGGTTGCCGCCAATACCGAATTCTTCCAGCATCGGGAGTCCCGACAAGTCAATGGTGCTGATCTGATTGTCGTCGAGCGCACAAACGCGCAACAACGGATTGCCTGACAAGTCGACTTTGGAAAGTCGTCCGTGGCTCTCGGTGCCTCTGGCGATGAGTTCCTGCAGTCGAGTCATCTTTTCGATGCCCTTCAAAGAGGAGATGGAATCTGCGTTGACCTCGATGCGGAAGATCGTTACGGCTTCCTCGACAGTAAGCACGTCATCCTCGTTTGCGTCGAAGTGATCCAGCAGATAGCGTCGGAACACGGGATCGGGAATCTCAACGGCCTCGGGCCCCGCCTCCGTGCGAAAAGATACAGGTTGGGTAATCGTTTCCGAGCCGTTGCTCATGTATAATTCTGTCCGGTAGTCCGTTTCGGGCGTCAATGCCTTCATCTCGACCTGCAGCATACCGTCCGATAAAGTCGCAGAAACTCCTTGCTTCAGCGGTGTCTCAAAGCGGATGCCATAATCCGAAATGCCACTGAGGTCCCCGTTTACCGGGCAGGAGATCCTCGCCCGGAACGCCTCCGTATCGACAGTTACCTTCCCGAACTTCGGTGCCGCAAAATCCCCCGCCACAGGGTCGGTGGTGCAACTGGCCAGAAGAATCAGAAATAAAACGATAGCGAATAGACGCCGAATGAGATGAATCATAGCGGGCTGTATAAAATTATCTTTTCGCCTTCTGTGCGTCGACAATCTGCTTTGAGACTTCTTCGAAGAGGTCGTTGATGTCGTCGCTTCCTGTCGTTGCGGGGGAGGGTGGTGCGACTGTTGTGTCTGGCGCGGCCTCCTGGTCGGGCTGCGTGTCCCGGTTGAAGAAATAGCCGCCAGCAAGTACTGCAGCGACCAGCGCGAGGCCAGCGATGGCCCACCAGATCCAGGTCGGCCTTTTCCGCAGCAGTGCCGCTTTTACCTCGTCGGCGGAAGCATAGCGCTTTTCGGGGCGGCGGTCCATGCAGCGCAGCGCAACGGCCGTAAAGCGGTCCGAAACCTCGAAGAGGATGCGTCCGAGCGAAAAAATATCGCTTCGAGCATCGGCCGGCTCGCCGCGCAGGACTTCGGGTGCGGCGTAGACGACAGTGCCGGCTGACTCTTTGTGGGTGGCGTGCGTGTCGGTGTCGGAGAGACCGAAATCAATGAGCTTGATGTGGGACCCCTTGTGTGTGACGAGGATATTCTCGGGCTTGAGGTCGCGATGGAACACCTGTTTGTGGTGGATATAGGAGAGGGCGTCGCAAATTTCCGAGAAGAGTTGGACTTCCAGGTCCCGGGCGACGGGTCCACGGGCGTATAGCTCCTCGAGTGTGCAACCGTCCACCCACTCCATTTCTATGCAGGGGCCGATGCCTTCGGCTTCGCGGAAGTCAAAGGTCTTGCAGATACCGGGGTGGTCGAGTTCCCAGCCGATTTCAAACTCTTTGCGAAGCAGGCTCTGGTAGAACGGATCGGCGCGATATTCCTCCTTGAGCGCCTTGAGTACCCGGAATTTTCCTTCCCGCTGAGTGCGGTAAAGCATACTGTGCCCTGACTCGGACTGGTAGATGCATTCGAGATCGCTGGCGGTTGTCATGCCACAGCCCGGATCGGCAAAGAAAAAAGAGGGTTCAGCCATAATAATCAAGCGAATTTAGGGATTTTTTGTGTATATTTGAAATGTATGCAAAGAATCTTGCTTTGTTTGGCTTTGCTGTTGGGTTGCTTGACCTTTGCCCAGGCTCAGACACCATCCGCTCAAGCGGTGCGCGACAGTCTTCGCTGGGAGCTGGTCCTCTCGGCTTATCAGCGGTTCTGCGACTTGTCGGTCGATGCGCGCAGTGGCGACCGCGAGGCCCGGACCGCGTTACGGCCGCAGGCCGATTCGATATCCCTGCTGCTCGGGCAGGTAAAAGGCAGCAAAATGACACCTGCGCAGCAGAAGCGTTTTTTGCGGATGAAGTCGCTCTATTCAAACGTCGTGGCATTGCCCGACCTGATGGTGGCGCAAGAGCCGGTGTCCGTGCCGACGGCGACTCGGCAACCGCAGTTCGTTTCCGGCCAAACGGTCATTATCCGCGACACTGTGATCGTGGTTCGCGAGGTCCATCAGACCGATACGGTCCGGATTGTCGAACAAGTGGAAAAGGTGGTTGAGGTTCCGGTAGAAGTGCCTGTCGAAGTGCAGGTTCCGGTGGAAGTGCCTATCGTTGCTCCCCGCCCCGGGACGCACTATCTGTTTTTGGTGCAGGCTGTCGTTCCGGATCTTTCGTTCGGTGCAATGGCCGGGGTGATGCGCCAGGCAGGAATCTATGCCCGCTTCGACAGCAATTTCCGTCGGGGCAACGCCGATTATTCCTGTAACAGCCACGGGGAGGCGCCCTATGGACAGATATGGACGAGTGGTCGTAGCATTTTGAGCCGCTTTTCCGTCTCGGGCGGTGTGATCTGGCATCCGCTTGCATGGCTGTCGGCTTATGCCGGTGCCGGTTATGGAGAACGCAGTCTTTATTGGGAAGATATCGCAGGCCGTTGGGCGATGGTTTCCGATGCGTCGTGCCGCAGCGTCGCCGCCGATCTGGGCCTGGTCTTCAATCTCGACCACTTTGTTATTTCTGCTGCAGTCAATACAATCGCGTTCCATCGTTTTGACGGCTATTTAGGCATCGGTATCTTTTTTTAGGAAAATTTTTATCTTTACGGCTTAATTTTTAAGCCTTATGAGTATCGACCGTTTTGAACTGGTCCGGGCATCTTTCGGAAAGAAAGCCCAGGCCGTGGGCGCTCCGTCCCAAAAGTCGTCCGAATATTTCGG
>JAEEGI010029325.1_pt1 | contig 10407 bp, 2 predicted proteins | sample 8958751 | NCBI WGS metagenome assembly JAEEGI01 (sample SAMN16246545, study PRJNA631951) | gut metagenome | biome: gut microbiome; feature: rumen; material: KS-attached | host: Bos | place: Iran: Karaj | collected 2018-10 | reverse complement strand
GGACAGTAAGAAAGCAAATTGTCCTTCAGGTGCTCCATATAAGTCATGCCGCTCAGTACCGTGAGCACGCCATCGGGAGTTCCGGCATAACGGAAAGCCCACGACGCCACACTGTGCTCGGGGTCGCGCGATTTCATGCGGGCAGACAGATATTGGGGAACATTCGACAAGCGGCCACCAAGCAATGGCTCCATGATGACAGCGGGAATGTTCAACTTTTCAAGTTCACCGTATAGATATTCAGCATCGACGTTGCGCGGATTGATTTCATTGGCATAATGCCAATCGAGATAGTTCAGTTCAATCTGCACAAAGTCCCACTGATATTCGTCGTGCATGGAAAGAAGATAGTCGAAGACCTCGATGTCGCCGTGATAGGAAAAACCAAGGTTGCGGATGCGTCCGGCTTTACGCTGTTCCATTAGCCAATTGAGAAGACCATTGTTCTCATAGCGGGTTTCAAAGAGTTCCATGTCACCCATGCCAACGTTGTGAAGCAGGTAGTAGTCAATATAGTCCACGTGCAACTCCTTCAACGAGTTGTTGAACATCTCAATCGACGCCTGCTTGCCCCATGTCTCTTCACTGAAGTTTGACAACTTGGTGGCAATGAAATAGCTGTCGCGGGGATGGCGACTCAAGGCGATACCTGTGGCATGTTCAGACATACCTTTGCAGTATGCCGGCGAGGTATCAAAATAGTTTACACCGTGTTCCAGAGCATAGTCCACCAGTCGGTTGACCTGTTCCTGATCTATCGGCGCATCGCTCTCACGTGCCGCAGCTCCATCGGTTGTCGGCAGGCGCATCATGCCATATCCAAGAAGCGACACCTCGTCTCCCGTTTTGGGGTTGCGGCGATAGGTCATCTTGTCTTTCGGCGGCTCCACCTGTTCCTTGTATTCCTCTTCCGGAGCCAGCGTTACTTTCGGCTTGCAGCCGGTTAACGTGGCTGCAGTCACGACAGAGCCCGCCCCAAACAGTTTCAGGAAGCGCCGACGGTTTATATTTTTGTTTTTATTCATCACTCGTTTCTTTCAGAATAGGTTTTTCCAATGCAAAACTCAGATTGTCCGATGCACTTCGTGGCCTTCAACGAGGATAGCCGAGAGTGGATTGGCCGGACACACATGTTCGCAGGCACCACAACCGATGCACCGCGCCTCGTTCACAGCCGGAACATGAAGTGAGGCCTCATCGTTCTCGTCAAGCGGCACCATTGTGATGGCACCTACGGGACAATGGCGCCCACAGTTGCCACATTCGCGCTCATCGGTCAACGGCACACAGTTTTTCTTGATCCATACGGCGTGGCCGACCTGAATGGCCGTTTTCTCTGCCCGTGTGATGGGGCGTATGGCACCTGTGGGGCACACTTCTGAACACTTCACGCATTCGGGCCGACAGAATCCGCGCTCAAACGACGATGTGGGTTGCATGAATGTGGACAAAGAAGACGAAGGGCGCAACACATCATTGGGACAAGTGGTTACACAGAGTTGACACGCCGTGCAATGTTGTGCCATATGGGATGCACTGAGCGATCCCGGCGGTGTCACTGGTGTCTGACGCACGGGAGCCACTTTTTGTTCCACGACAGCCAAACCGCCGTCCACCTTCTTGCCTTCCTGGGCCAATGCTGTTGCTGCCGTCAGCGCTGAAACGACCAGGAAAGCACGGCGCGAACTGTCTGGAGTGGCATTTGTTTCCGACGTCTGTGCAGATGTATTCCGTTTAGTGGGAACATAGTGAAGCGCCTGTTTGTTGCATTTGCCTATACAGTCGCCACAAACGACACAACGGCTGTAATCAATGCGATGTTTCTTGAAATCAATGCACGACGCTTTGCAGTTCTTGCTGCACAGACCGCACGAAATACACTTGTCGGTGTCGATGCGCACCTTCAGCCACGAGAAACGGGCCAGGAAGCCCAGCAACGTACCCACGGGACAAATGGTGTTGCAGTAGGTGCGGCCGCCACGCCAAGCCAAAACGGCCAAGACAACCAGAGTCACGGTTGCCACGGCCAGTGTAGGCAAGCTCTTGAGCCACACGTCCACACTGTAGAAGGCGTAACTGTCCATGCGTTCGGCCAACAGCGCCAAACCGTTGTTCACCCACGCATAGAGGGGATGCATCAGGCTGTTGACAATGCGGCCATAGGCACTGTATGGTTCAAGCAACGACACGATGATATTCACACCGGCAACCAGCGCCACCACCATCACGACGAGCAGCGGATAGCGCAACCAGCGCACTTCGGGAGAATAGTTGTAACGGTTTTTCTTCTGCCGTTTGCCCAGCCAGGCAAAGACGTCCTGCATCACGCCCAACGGGCAGATAACAGAGCAGTAGATGCGGCCGAAAACCAGTGTCAACACGCACAGTATCACGACCACAGCCACATTCAGCGCCAGGATGGCGGGGAGAAACTGCAACTTGGCCAGCCAGCCAAGCCAATGGTGCAAAACGCCACTCACGTCGAGAAACAGCAGCGTGAGCAACGTGAAGCAAATCAAGGCCAAAACCCTTCGGATGTTCTTTAACATTAATGCTTTCTTTGCAATTGAACTGTATAATAAGGACATTCACTGCCTTCAGTTTGCAAATATAAGAAGAATATCTTAATCAACAAACTGCAAAAGGCTGTTTTACTTTCCATTTTTGCAGTTTTTCAGTATCATTCGCGTGATTTCTTGGGTAAAAGGTTCTCAGAAACCCGTCAGAACACATTAAACAAAGACCCGCCCCCAATCCTGAGCACCAAGACGGGACTTCGGAATTCAAAAGTCGGACTTCAAAAATTACAGGTGGGACTTTGTAAAAACAAAAACGGAGTTAGTTTTACTCAAATCCCGGTTCGCTCCGGGAACAGCAAAAAAGACACGGGGGAGCAGGCGTTAAAACCTGCTCCCCCGCCGGGAAATACGGATGTCACCGATTAACGTGTCACCATTACCTTGGTACCGTTCACAATGTATGCACCCGGGCGCAAGGGGATAAACTTGTTGCCGCTGACAAACTCGTTGAAGACGCAACGGCCCTCAAGGTCGAAGATCCTAACGGTAGTTACATCATCGTAATAAACGCGCACGCCTCCTGACATGCCGCGTATCTGCTGTATCACTCCCTTGTCGATGAGCGACTTGATGCCTTCGGCATCGCCTTGTTTAGCTTCCTCTACAACAACGTCGAGCCGCTCAATCTTGAACGAAGCAATGGAGTAGCTTACCTTGCCACTCATGTTATAAATAACACCCAGCGAAACCTTTCCTGTCTCTTCCATGGGGAATGTCACAGAGAGAGACTTGGATATCAAGCTTGCAGCCAACGTATTGTCAATGGTTTTCATATCACAGAGCGAGTCGCCCAACGTGGCCACGAGGTAACTTACCTGCGGGTCCTTGGAGTCGGTACGGTCGTGAGTGATGGAGAAACGGTAGTAGCCCTCAGGCAACTCTATGGTTTGATAGAGCAGGTGATTGTAGAGCGGGGAAGCGAAACTGCTCCACTCTGTCTCCACAGTGAGTTCATTGGTCTTCTGCACGTCAACGTGAACACTGGTAGTCACGGTGTCGGTGACGATATAGTTCTTCATGACCCAAGGCGAACGCTCCGTTTCGGTCTCCAGTTCCTTGAAACGGGTGGGACCATTGAAGTTAACCGACTTTCCGGTGGTAATGAACGGCTTCTTGTAGTTGTACATAAGACCTTCAGTGATGTCAACAGCCGTAAGGTCGTCATCGAAATTAAGCGAGAACACACCCAGTGAACTTACCCACGCGTCACCGTCGGGACCAAAGCCTGAACGCACGCCGTCACGCTGATTGGACGTAAGGTCAATGGCATTGCCACTGGAATGGTTGAAGTTGAAATAAACTTGAAGCTTGAGATCGGCCTCCGCTGCACTGATATCCTCGATGGGGTTGTTGCAGACTTCGCGCAACATGGCCTGCGACATCACTTTATTCCATACGCGGAATTCGTCAATAATGCAGTGGCTGCCTTCGGTAGTGTTGCCAATCACAAAATCTCCCTTCAGGTTTACACCTGAGACTCCAAGACTCGTCGAATTGTTGTTCACCAGATTGCCGTCACGATAGTAGGAAACCTTGCCAGCAGCATAAACGACAGCATAGTGATGCCATTCGCCCTTGATGATGAATCCGTCGTCGCTGGTGGATGTCTTGTTGCCCTGTTTCACGGTGAGAGCACCTGTTGCAGTGCTTTGCAACGTGATGCCGGCCTCTTCGTTCTTCATGGTAATGGCATTGGCCACCTCGTTGGCACGCATCCACCATTCGATGGTAAAGGCACGCGTGGTTGCGGGTATTATATCCTTAATGGTCACAAGTTCTCCGGCGCCTTGGAATTGCAGTCCATTGAACGAGTTGGCATTGGTCACAACGAAGGCTGAAGTCTCGGTTAATGACGATTTCCCCACTTCATTGGAAGCATTGAGTGTCACATTGTAGTAACCGGGAGCCAAATCCTTGTAGTACGTCTTGGAGTGTCCGTCGGTACCTTCGTTGTCGACAAGAACGATGTGGGTCTTGCTGTTGGTTATTTCCCAAGACCAGCTGGTCGGTTTGTAACGGCTCTCGTCCTCGAAGAATACGGGGTCACCTTTGACAACGCTATAAGGCTGTACCTTGAAGGCCACGGCCGGTGCGATGTTACGGGTATTGACACTCTTTGTCACACTCTTGCTTCCGGCCTTGCCCGTTACCTTCAAGGTAACTTCATGCTCTCCGATGCTCTCATAAATGGCACCGGCATTGAATGTGTTCACTTTCTCAACCTCTGCACCGGGCATCGACCATTCGTAGGTAAGGCCACGGCCTTTGGAACGGTTGATGAAACTGAAGTGGTCGCCCACAGGCATGTCAGCAGACACGATGTCGAAGTCGGCTACGATGTCACTTTCGTCAGCAGCAAGTATCTCTATTGTACGTGTAGAGTCGGCTGTATTACCTTTAAGGTCCTTCACGGTTAACGTCACGTCGTAAGTTCCGGCTTTCGGGAAGATTATGGAGGGACGATTAATCTTGAGATTTGTCACATCAGCCGCAGGCACATTCCAAAGCCACTCCACCGTTGTGTTCATGTCGCCAGTGGGAATGAATTCAATGGCATCGCCGGCATAATACGGAATGTTTTCATAACGGAAACCGGCACGGCGGAATTCATCAGTCTTCTTCAAGAAAGAGTTATCCACCGACGTCGGTGTGTTGTTGGCATCGGTCAGATAGGCATGATGGCCTTTGGCACAGTCGCGGAGCATCGTTTGGCCATTCGCTTTAATCTGGTCCATCTTATAGTATGCCAACAAATCTGACTGACCAACCGGATTAGTCACTTCGAGAGTATAATTACGCAAGATTTCAGCGGCCGTTCTGGCTTTACTCCAAATACGCACTTCATCCATCTTACCATACATGCCATATTGGGAACCGAATACGAAATTGTTGATTTCAGAAATACCGGAATAGCCGCTGGAGGTAAATGTACTCTTTTGCTTTCCATTAACATAAAGCGTCATCACATTGCCCGCAATCGTGACTGCCACGTGTTGCCAAGAATCAAGTGTCAGTAAAGAACTGGGCGTGGCGCGGTCTCCACTCGTTGTATTCCAGCCATAGTAAATGCCACGGCTTGAAGTGGAGTGCATGTAGAATGTACCCCAACCGGGACCTATATCCTGATTGTAATTGTAAGTTGACGAAGGCTTGAGCCAGAACTCGATGGTTGCCTCGTTCATTCGACGGTTAAACACATTCGGACAACTGAAACCACTGCCGTCGAACGAAGCCACAAGGTTATCGCCTTCCGATTCCACTGGAGTGTAGTTGCGCACTGAGTTGGTGGGTTCCGACAGGCGGGCGATAGGTCCGGAAACACATTTGGCTACCACCGTGTAGTTGGCGGCGCTGCCATCAACGACGGTATAGGTTGTCACGTCTTTAGCCACACTATCAATGGTCACGCCATCGGCCAAAATATAGTATTTGTCGACCACGAAGGAGCAATCCTCAGCCGGTTGCCAAGTCAGAGTATTACCGTCAATCATTAGGTTTGTAGGCTTGCCCATGCTTTCGCCATTGACAATCACCGAAAGCATGGTTACTTGGCCGCCGCCTGGCACATCCACGGTCTCAGTGGTAAAGGGCAACTCAATACCATACTTGTCGAATTCGTAGTCCATCAGCGAACAACTGTACACGTGACCGCTGTCGGCTTCAGTTGTACGGTTCTGACTGATGAAGCGTGTGTTGATGATGAAGAAGTATTTCAGCGGTTTGGAACGGTCGAAACCCATACTCAAGTCTGTCAAGTCATAACCGAACTCCATCGGTTCGTGATGATAGCCGTCAAGCCAGCGACCGAGCATTGGTGTCTGCGGTGCCGGTTTTTCTGAGGCTGAAGCATAACTCGCTCCTACGTTTCTGAAATGCTCGAAGTTTATCGTTGAGGTAGGCGAAGTCGCACTGGTGTCAGAGCTAATACCGGCCACGAGGTTCATGCCACGGCGGTCGCTGTAGTCCATCTTGATTTTAATGGTTCTCAGCGGCGTATAGTTCTTACGGGCGTACTGCACTTCAGGTTTCCAAGGCCACTTCTGATGGTCGCATTCGGCCCCATACTTGTAGGGCACATATATCCATCCCTGGTTTTCCCAACCGTCGCCCCAGCTGTTCATCACGACCCAGGCGCCGACTTCATCCTTATCTTTTTCACCATACACGCCGTTTGAGTCGAGATCGAACTCAATGCGATCATCATAGCCCACAATGGTCAGGGCGTGATTCATTGACGGCCCCCAACAACTCACGTAACGCTTGCCAACGACACCGGCTTCCTCATTAGCGGCCGTTTTCTTAATATTCCCGTTAATCATCGAGGCACCCACAGTCACGTAGCACACGCCACCGCCATAGAAATCGTCGTCACCATTGTGATTCCATACCCACTGCTTCACAGCCTCGCGGCCTTCTTCAGTGATAACATCTTTCGGGAAAGTCGCATTCCCGGTAATACGATTGTGCATGGCGTGGTACCACTTGTCGTAACCTTGCATCCAACCAAAATCGAGTTCATCCCATTCCTGATAGCCGAACTTTGTGGAATAGGTGCGACCGCCGTAAACCACACTGTTGGGGTCGCCCACTGCACGCAGCATCGTGGCCTTCGGTGAGCCACCACGGGTCAGCAGCCAGTTAAAGAAAATGGCATACTGATTCTCGGGCAGTGAACCGTCTGCGTTACGAAGGGAGTTCATTTCGGTCGTAAAAATGTAACCTACATACGACGAACCCATGCACGAAGGACCTGCCTGATTGAAAATCGGCGGAAAAAACTTCAGCGTCGCGTTGTTCCAATGATCCGGACGCTGGGGAGCGGGATTCACGCCTTTGGAGCGTGCATCGGCACGGCGAACCATCAGCGACGGATCCGGATTCTGTCCATAAACAAAGTCTGGGACTTCATTCACCTTGCCCTGTTTTACCTGTGCCTGAACCGAAGTGCCAAGCGACAGAACTGCAATGACAAAAAAGAGTCTAAATGTCTTCATAAGAAGTACGATTATTATTAATATTATAGTTCTAATTTGCAAAGTTAAGGAAAAGCGCAGACTCGGCCAACGCCTAGCTGTCTTTTTTACATTAATTATAGGTATAAGGACCATTTGGACTTGTCCTTCTGAAAGCAATGACGCTGGGATGGAAAACATAAATCCTTCCTCGGCTTTTCCAAAAGCCTTTTCGTTTCATCGAAATACTGTTTCAATTCTTTGGAAGAAACAAAACACCCCCGAAAACACCAGTGATGCTTTCGGGGGTAGTGTGCCGGTCATTTTCCGGCAGATTTATTTCTGCAGTTGCTTTCTGCCCTTGCGGATAATAATACCCTTGTAGTCGGACTGTACCGAACGGCCAGTCACATCGCAAGCGGGAGAAACGACATCTCCAGTCTTCACACCATGCAAACCGAGCGGATAGTCCACATCAAGAGCGGTTGTCTTGTCTTGGAATTTCATTACCTGAGAATTGGAACGCGAACCAAGCACATTTGTTAATTCCAAATTATATTGGCCTTTGGCCATTGAGGCATCGGTCTTAAGTTTCAACTCCATGAACTTGCCCGATGATCCCGAGATAGATGTTCCGTAAATCGTATTGACTATGATGCGGTACGTGCGGTCGGAGAGTTTGTGAGTGGTAACGTTGTGAAGGAACGACAGGCGCGGACCTTTCTCAACGCCGACCAAAGAGATACCTTCAGGCAACGTAAGGTCGAACTGTATGCAGCACATAGTTGAAGTACTCATATAGCTCAGATTGACTGTCGTTTCTTCACCAGCCGGAACGGTCTTAACCGCCATATTTACCGAAAGCGTCGAAGGCGTCGAACCACTGCCGTCACCGTTAGGATTCTCTTGCAGCATTACGTGTTCGGTCAAGAGAGACTGCACATCACCCTCAGTTACGGAACCGTCATTGTTAAGGTCTGCGGCACGGCGTATGAACATATCGCTGGCATTCTCGCTTATGTATGAAGCGGCTGCTGTCAAGTCACCCACATTGATGGCACCGTCGTTGTTCACATCGCCCAACGTATAGTCTACCTTTTTATCCAGGCCCACATTTTTGTCCATCCATTCCATGCGGCTGGCAATGGTTTCTTTAAGGAAGTCAACTTCGGCCTGATAAGTGTAACGGATTCCCGTACCCAACGGGAGCAGTTGGTTAAGTACGGGATAACGTGTAAAGTTCAATTGCTGCGACTCTTCCATATATTCAGCCAAGCTGTCAACCAGAGCGAGCAGGTTTTCAGTGTTCAGGCCATAGTAGTTGCGGGCATCGCTCCAATAGAAGCGCAACTCGTTTCGATAATTTTCCAAAACCTTGCTTATGATTGGTTTCATACCTGAAACAATAGACACCTTGTTGCTTAGACTCATGAATCCCTTGATGTCGTTAGCAGGATAGCAACGGCTGTCATTATCGAAGGCATGGTCAAAGTCCCATCCCGGAGCTGAGTAAAAGCGGTCGTCGCCACGTTCCTTAAACATGTAAACACTATAGTAGCCATCGATGTTAGCCGTCATCTCGCTTAACAGTAAACGCTTCAGGAACGAAGGTACATCAAGATGGCTTGGTATACCGGTCTTCGGGTCTTTTGGACTATCGGAGAAGATACTTGCTTCCATCTGGTTGTAAGCATCCACAATATATGCATTCTGGTGAGTGGTAATCTCGTCGTCTTTGGGATAATGAATGGTTACTGGCGTGTTAAAACGATTAGAAGCGAACCTTAAAGGCTCACTGCCGGAGTTGGCGTCCACTTCGATAAGATAACCGCCGGTCACTTCAGGATACACGTTGTCAGTCTTTGTCATTTTGGTTACAGGCACACGATCCTTGTTCACTTCCACCTGGTCGCTCAATTGGAAATTGCCCTTGTACTCACCGTTCACGATAACATCCACAGGTGTTGCCATCGGGGTGTAAGGCATGTTCAGACGCTTGCTTATCTCGAACGCCACCATGTTTCTCATCAGCGTCTTGTCCTGATGGTTTGAAACGAGCGCCCACTTTTTGGCCTTGGCCACCATATTCGGCATACGGTGTTTGCTGCGAAACTTTATCTTCATGGGCTTCTTCTCCAGCGTCCAGCTGCCGTTGCCGCGGCCACGCACATCCAGGCTGTCGGTCATGATGGCTTGGCCTCCATCTGAAATAACCGAAGCGATGCCTTGAACATACACGGTCTTAGATGTAATTTCCTTGGCCCCGGCCGTGTGAATCACTATCGTCGGGACATTCGTCAGTTGATACAGCTGGCTGTCGTCACCAAGGTCGCGTATGCCGTAGAATTTGACAGGCACTGCTTCGTGTCGATAGCCCGAGGGACCGACATAGCGCACATAGCGGAAGCCACGCGAGCAGGTAATGTCAGCCTCCTGCGTCTTGCCCACGGCAGGTTTGTTTTTAATCATATAAATCGGCAAGGCATCAGCAAAGTCGGGCAAGTTGGCACCCTCAAAGATACCCAGCGTCATGGGAATGTTTTCACGGGGAATGAATTTCACTTTTTTGATGACGAACGTGTCGCCCAAGTCCCAACTCTTCACCGTTCCGAACGTGAATTCATCACCTTGCAGTGCTTCCGGGTCATTCCAGTCGTCGCCACTGCCGCCTTCTTCATCTGACAAATCGTCGTCGTCGCTCGGGGTGTTCTCCACGAGATATACATTCCACGGCAAATTGTTTATGCCTGTATTGTAATAGGCATATCCATAACCGCGGAAGGGACCTGCCTTCATTTTCGTCTCGCCGTCCATATGGTACATGACCACCGACTTTTCATTGGTCACCCACCAATCCCACACGGTATAGTTCTCTT
>JAEEGI010029324.1_pt1 | contig 10407 bp, 7 predicted proteins | sample 8958751 | NCBI WGS metagenome assembly JAEEGI01 (sample SAMN16246545, study PRJNA631951) | gut metagenome | biome: gut microbiome; feature: rumen; material: KS-attached | host: Bos | place: Iran: Karaj | collected 2018-10 | reverse complement strand
TAGATAAATTTAAAGAAGTTAAAGAAGAACATTCAGAGAACATACTTCTCATATCTTTAACATTATTAGTATTAAAATTAGATAAATTTAAAGAAGTTAAAGAAGAACATTCATTGAACATATAACTAGTATTAGTTAATAATTGATTAAATGAAAATATAAAATTATATTCACCTTCTTCATTAAAATTATATTTAAAATCAAATTTTGATTCTTTAAAAATTTTACAAGATTCTTCTATTTCTTTTTTATTTTTATCACAATAATTTAATATATTAATTTCTTTTTTTATATCTTCATTTTTAACTTTATTTATTAATATAATATAATTTTCATTTTTATTATTTATTACTTCTTTATTTTCTATATCTTCTTCTTTTATATTATTATTATTTTCTTTATTTTCTTCTTTTATATTATTATTATTAATTTCTTCTTTTATATTATTATTATTTTCTTTATTTTTTGTTTTTTCTTTAATTTCATCTTCTTTTATTTTATTTTCTTTTAATTCTTTTTCTTTTTTTATTTCTTTTATTATTAATTCAATCATTTCTTCTTTATCCTTATTTTTATTAGGTAATTTAAAAATTAAATTTTGAATATCAGGTAATGAACATTTTAAAATTAAATTCACTCGTTTTTTATAATTTTCTTCAATATCATAATTATTTTGTTCAATAATACTTTTAATACAACTAATTATATTTTCTATTTTTGAATAAGATTTAAATAATTTAAAATTTAATAATTCTTCTAAATAATATTTTTTTGAATAAAAGTGAGAATAATAATTTTTAAACATTTTAATAATTATAGAATCATTCAATGAATCAATAATTAATTTCCATTCATTTTTTAATTCCATTAATTAAATTTATTATATATTTTTTATTAATCAATTAAATAAGATTTAAAAAATTTAATTTTTTATTTCTTATATTTCACCATTTCTTCTATAATTTCTATTCAAATAATTATTATATTTTTAATCTATTTTTTTCTTATTCATCCTCTTCTTTTTCTTCAAATAAATTTATGATCATCCTTGAAATATAAAAAAAAAAATATTAGAATAATTCGTTCAATATTTATTTTTAAGCAATAGTTATTTGTAACTTTTCCTTTTCCTTAATTTGAATTTTTTTATACAAGATTTTTTATTTATCTTAGTAATTCCCTTTGATTCATTGTAATTTTTATTTTTTAATGTTTCAATTGTAATATATTTATTTATATAAATTTAAAATTAAATCTTTTAATCATTTGAAATAATCCAAGAATACCTAGGGTTTGAAACAACAAATGATTTCAAATATAAAATATACAATCACTAAATAATATTATTAGAATTATAATAATCTCTTGAATAAATAAATTAATTTGTATTCATTGAAAAATACCCTAATATATTCTTTTTATTTTCTGTACCACAATATTTTGAAAAATATAATCATAAAATTATTGAAATGGTGTTTAATGAAGCTAAAATACTTTTTTTCTTAAATTTAAATTTCTCCTCATAAGTTTTATTTTTCAGAAATTTAAAATTTAAATTTAAGTAAATCCAAATAATCCCTAAAATAATTTCTATAATATTGACAAGAATGTAAATTTATAAATATTTTAGAATTCTGGGTAAAATGTATTTTAATTTCTTTTAACCGATTTAAATTCTTTGTTTAATCTTGAAAATTTCATTAACTTTTATATTAAAGTAATTGATTTTTTGGTGAATTTTCATAAAATTTAATTAAATAAATTTATAAAAAATTAAAATTTAACATTTTTAGCATCTTCTTCAAATTTACAAACTGATTCATAATATTGATGAAATTCATTCCCATTATCTTTAATTTCTTCTTCCTTTAACCATTCTTTCCTTTTTCCATTTTCCCAAATCCCAAACTTAACTCCATCTTCTTTCCCATTTACATACTTTCCAAAACCATTTTGTTTATTTTCATTCCAAAATCCAACATACACTCTTCCATCACTCCAAAAATAAATTCCTATTCCATTTTTTTTTTCTTTTTTGAAAAATCCAAAATATTTTCTTCCATCTTTCCAAATCATTTTCCCTTTTCCTTCTTTAACATTATCAACAAATTCTCCTTCATAAATTCTTCCATCATTATAATAATAAACACCATAACCATTTAATTTATTATCAGACCAATTACCTTTATATCTACATCCATTACTCCAAATATATTCTCCTTCTCCTTCTTTTTTCCCCATATTATAATTTCCTTTATATGAAGAACCATCTTTCCATTCTTCACTTCCAAAACCATGTTGAAGATCATTGATCCAAAAACCTTCATATTTCCCACCATCAGAACTAATATAAACACCTTCTCCATTTGCTTTATCATCTTTCCAATAACCTTTATAAACATCACCATCTACATGATAAAAGATACCATAACCATTTGGTTTATCATTCTCCCATTCACCATCGTATTTTGCTCCGTCGTCCCATAGTTGAACTCCTTTCCCGTGACGCTTTCCATTTACAATCTCACCTGTATATGTACTGTTTGTGATCCTCAGGTTCTCTACGTATTTTATCATTGATGTCTCTGATGTTTCTAAGTTTTTTGTACTTTTTTGATGTGATGGGTGATGATTTATGTGATGTGATTTTTTCCTTTTTGAATTCAGGTATTTACGAATTTGAGATTGTAAAAATATTATTTTTGAGAGATGAGTACTCAGGATACTAGATATTTTTATTTTTTTTTTAGCGGTTTTTGGTTATATTTTTTTATTGTTACTCGGGCGATGGACGTGTTTGACTTTTGTTGAGGATTAATTCTGTTATTTGATTATATTGGTCATCCAGTTGACAATTACATTTTGAACATTCTTTTCCCATTATTTTATTTTTTTATTTTTTATTTTTTTTTGTTTTTAAGTTTGAGAGGGAAAATTTATTTATTTTTTTTATATATTTCATTTAATCAATTTTCATATAATAAAAGTAAAAGATATAGATATAATTAAAGGATTTCTGAAATGAATTTATAATTTTGATTTAAAAAAAATATGAATAAAAGAAATTTATGTTTAAAATATCTTTTATATTTTTTGATTTAATAAAAATAAATTAACTTTTATTTCTTTGTTCAAATTATAAAATAATTTAAAAAGAATAATATGAAAATTTCTTTTTTTTTATTCTTATCATAAACAACAACAAAATAAAAAAATATGAAAATTAAAATTTAAAACAAAATTTACCAGTTTGACTTTGAATTACAGAAGCAAGAGGTGGAATTTTATTATTATTATTCCAAATATAATCTCTAACCAAAGTTAAAAATAAAGGTCTCTTAACCTCTCCCTCAATCTCTGTCCAATGATCAGATAAACTAGATGATAAATATATTTCATCACTATCATGATCAAATATTAAAGCAGCTAAAGATGAATATGATGAAGATGTTATTATTAGATTGTTTTCTATTGTTATTGAAAACTTTTTTATCAAATAAATATCAGATAATTCATTCTTGCTATATGATTTTATAGAAATGGGTTCACCATCTGCCTTAATTTCTTTTAACTCTGAATCTAAAGCTAAATATAATGTTATTGATTTTGATTCTATATGTAATATTAAAAATTGAAGAAAAAAGAAAAAAAGAAATTTCATTTTTTATTTTTTAATTTAAAATTTAATTAAATAAAATCAGACACAAAATTTTTATATCAACCCTAAAAATATATATTTCTTTAAATTATATTACAACAACATTTTTTAATTCTTATTTCATCATAAATATTTTTTACATTATATTTTTGAATATAAACAAGTTTTGAGATTTCATAAAAAGTTTCTTGGCAATTTTCTCCAGTAATAGCACTAGTTTCAATATAATTAATTTTTTTTTCTTTTGCAAACTTTTTAACATCAATATCATTTACTTCTCTTTCATTAACTAAATCTTTTTTATTACCAACTAAAATAATAGGAATATTATTTCCTTTTCTTGCAATAATTTTATTATATTTACTTTGTACAACATTATAAGAATTTTTATCATTAATAGAAAAAATTAATATAAAACCTTCAGCATAATTAACCCAGGTGTCAAAAAAATTTTGATAATCTTCTTGTCCTGCTGTATCTATGATTTCTACTTCTATTATTTCTCCAAATATTTCTAAAAATAATTTATAATGATCTTCTAAAGTTGTATCTATTTCATCCGATTCAATTTCCTTTTTTAAACATTTATATGTTACTGATGTTTTTCCTACTGCACCTCCTCCTAATATCGCTACTTTTATATTTTTTTTTTCTTCTTTTTCACTTTCATAATTTGACATTGATTATTTTGAAATTTCAAATTTATTGTTTTAAATTAATTATTTATTGAATTAAATTAAATTGTATATTTATTCAATTAGATTATTATAGTCATTTAAGATTATTTTATTGTATTTAAAAGTTTTTTTTCGTTCAAATGTGTTCTTAAATTTTCATCATAAGTCCTAAAGAATTTCATATAATTTATTATTATAAAAAGATATTATTTTGAATTATACATATATTTATATATTTTTTTTAAATGAAAAAAAAATATGGTAAATAAAAATTTAATTATTCACAGTTAAAAAATTTAATTAAAGGAGTTTAAGTTGATATTATTAATTGATTATTTGAATTTATAAAAAAAAATCATCGAATGAAAAAAGAGAAAAATAATAATACCATGAGAAATTTTCAGGAGTAAAAAGATTAATTCTTGCAAAATGTGTAGATGAAATATTTGACATAAATGTAATTTCAATATTAGGAATGACTTTAAGAGAAAAACAGAAACTTTAGATTGTCAAAAATTAAATATAAAAGTATGTGATACAGCTGATACCTGCAAATTATTTCAGGTAATATATATTATTATTTGGATATTCCAAAAGTTGTAGAATAAATTCCACAAATTTTTAAATATTATTGCAGGAATTGTAGATTTATCCACAATTCCTTCAATAATCAGAAGAGCCCTACTAAATGTTGGGCCCTTCTTTTTTAGAAAAATAATTCATTTTTTTTAAAAAAATAAAGTTAAATATTTTAAAATAAAAATTAGTTTAAAAAATAATAATAAAGGTTCAATAATAATTGGAACTGTTTTGAAGGAAAATTTTGATTATTGCAAGTGCCTGAGATTTCTCCAAGCACCTGCAATTACTCTTATATTTTTACGTTAATTGTGGAATATATTCCACAACTCCTACAACATTTTTGCGTTTGTCCACCTATAACTTGGTGGACGTATAATTAACTATTTCTTTTAGAAATAGTAATAAATTATTTTATTGAAAATGGACAATTATATTTTTTGAAATAAATAACTTCTATAACTATATAAAGGAATTAAAAAAATATATAATAATTAATGATTGATAATATTTTAAGAACATTAATTGTAGGACCAATGGGAGCAGGAAAAAGTCAATTTTATAATTCGGTTCAAAAAGATGAAACAATTTCTATAAATAAAGTCAGTAATTCTCTTGAATCATTGACTCAAGGTCCTAAATCTAATGAATTCAAAAGAATTGAAACAAATTTTGATTTTATCGATAGAGCTGGAAATAATGATTCAGATGATATTGATATAGCAAATTTTTAAAATATTTGTAAATTTTTTAAAGGAGTTAAAAATTATTCATTGTATAATTTTAGTATTAAGATTTGGTGAAAGATTTACTGGAGATACTAGACAATATAAATAAGCTTTATGAAAAATATTTACAGTCAGGGAAATTTTTTGTCATTTAAGTATAGTTTTTACTAAATTTCCTAATGAGCCCAAAGAACAAGATTTAAAGACAAAAGATACATTTAATAAAGAAATAAATAAATTACTTAGAAAAATATTTCAACCAAAAGAAATTGACAATTTACCAGACAACAAGATTTATTATATAGATACTGCAATTGATAAAGAAAAAGATATTAATCAAAAAAATCAAGAAATAGTGGACAAAATATTAAGAAAAATAATTTCAACTCAAAAGTTGTATAACCCAATTAATACTGAAAATCTTGATATATCAGGAAAAAAATGAAAATTAAGAAGAAAGATGGAACTTAAACAATATGAAAAAAAAACTTGAAGAAGAAAAAAGAAAGAAAGAATTAGCTCAACAAGAAGCAAAGGAAGCAAAAATAAGACAAGAGGCAAATGAAAGAGCTTATAAACAAAAAATAGAATTATTGACAAAATTATGTAATAAAAAAAATGATGGTGTTAATTTAGTTGAAATTGGAAAAAAAATCGGTTTAGGGGGTGTAGGATTTGGAATATTGGGTGCAATGATATCTCCTGTTTGCCCAGTAGCTGGACCGGTTCTTATAGTAGCAGGTATTGGAAGTGGAATCTCTTGAGCTGCTGGAGTTGGAATCTGGGGAGCAATTATTGAAGAAAGTAAAACGAATAATTTATAATTTCAATTTTTTTATAAATATTAAAATACTAAAATTAATTTAATTTAAATGGATAACAAGCATATTTTAGAAATATTCAAAAAATATATTATTAAAATACAAAAGGAGTTTTATTAGTTTTTGATTTAACAAATAAAAAAACTTTTGAACGATTAATTGGATTTGTCGAATATGATAGAGATGTTAGTTGGAAATAAATATGGTTTAGTTAGATAAATTCAAGTTAAAGATGATGAAATTGAAACTTTTGTAAAAATAATGGTAATTTTAAATTTTTGGCTTCAAGTGCTGATAAAGGAAAAATCTAAAAGAAATTATCCAATAAAGAAATTTTATATATTTGTAAAAAAAAAATTATAGAAATAATAATATTACTTTGATTACAAATAATTTCATCCTTAAAAAACAAGGTTGTTGTAAGCAGAATGAATTTTTTAAAGTTTTACTATTATATTTATAATAATATAATCATTATCAGAATGAATTAATTTTAATAAAACTTTAAACACTTAAGAAAATGAGATTCTTGACTTAATATTTTTTATAAAACATTTATTCTTCTCATGTCGGGTGATGAGAATTGTTATTATCAAAAAGACAACAAAGAGAATCATAATTGTTGAATCTTTAAAATTACTTTTCCTTGGAAAATGGTGATTTATTTAAATAAAAAAAAATTTAAAGAGCTTCTTGAAAAAAAATTATTTGTTGAAATAAAAAAAAAATGAAATTAAACATTAAATCATTTTAAATTATAATATAGAAAAAAAAACTAATAAAATATCATAAAAATTAAGTAGAATTATAAAAAAGAGAAAAAGAATTCAATAAATGAAGAAATAAATAAATTAAATAATAATATAGTTTAATTTGAGTAAATATAATTTATATTAAAAACGAAAAAATTTCTTGTATTACTTATCAGATAACAATAATCTTTATCTTTTAATAATAATATTTATAACCAAAACTATTGTTATATAAATATTTATCTTTATTTAGATTTTGATTAGTTTCATCTATATTATAATAATATCCCCTATTATTATTATATTTATTAGTTTCATTAAAACTTATTTTCTTGTTATCAATATTGTCATAATTTTCATTATTTTCTGGTTTAAAATTTGTGTAAACAAATATATTATTATCTTCTTCTATGGGATTTTTAATTAAATAATTTCTAAATAAAAATCTAAACATAATATTATTTGGCATATGATAAGCCATTAAATTAGGTTTGACATTATATAATTCAATAACTTTATCAAAAATTTCTTTACCTAGACTTTGCCTTTGCATTTTAGAATAAACATAAAAATCTTTAATTGTAAGTAGTTTTTTAACATAAGATTTATTATTAAAATCTTTATCTCTAATAATGATATTTTCAAATCCAAATCTAATAAACCCAATAATCCATTGTTGTTTGACTTTCAATATAATATTTTCGTCAGTTTTATTTGAAAAAAAATTTTGAGAGGAAGTTATAATATTATTTAAATGTCTAGCTTGACTAGAATATTTTCCAATTGTATCAATAATATTATCAATATAATAATGTATATTTGAAGGAATATATTTTTTAGAATTAGAACTAATAAGAGAATAACCTAATTTATCACATCTAAAGAGTTTTTCGCAATCAAAAGGAAATTCCATTTAATATATTATTTTTTATTTTTTCAATTAATTAATAAAAAACATGGAAAATTCATATTGTAATCGTTGTAAAGAAATTTATCAAGATCAATTAACATTATCATGTAAACATAACATATGTACGAGATGTTTATTACGTCAAATCCTAAAGAATAATTTATTAGAACTTCCAGATAAAGACTCAATTACATTTAATTGTAAATGTAAAAATGGGAATTTAGATTTAAGTATAATAAAAATAGGTGAAATAATAAGTAAAAATTTAGAAGAATCATTTATTCAATGTAAAAAACATAATTCAGATGCAAAAAAATTTTGTAAAGATTGTAAAAATTATATGTGTAATATATGTTTTGAAGCACATGATCAATTATTTTCAGAACATCATATTTCAGATGTAACTGATTCTCAAAATCTTGTAAATACAATTTGTAATAATCATAATAAAGAATTTTCATATTATTGTAAAACATGTAAACTTTGTTTATGTAATGCATGTATTCATGATAAAGATATTGCTATTATTCATAAAGAACATGAAGTTGAATCTTATAAATCTATTTTAAGTATTATTAATGATCAAGTGAATAGATTACAATTTAATAATTATGAAAGTTTTATGGAATATATAAATAAAATGGAAGGAGAATTTGATAATTCATACAATGATAATTTTAGTAAGACTACTAAAAGCTTAGAAAGTATTATTAATTGCTTAAATAAAACTATGGAAGATTTTAAAAAGAAAATGGAAATTAAATTTACTAAAAAAAATTTGGTGATGGCAATAATTAAAAAAGCATATCAAGTATATTATGATGATATAAAACATGTTAAAAATGGAAATAGAAATATATCAACGTTGAAATTTTTATCAAAAGAATATTCTGAATTTTCTGATTTAAGTTTCCGTTCTGATTTAGATTTGGTGGTAAATAAATTAGAAAAAATAAAGACAGTTTTAGAAAAAGAAGATTTAAGTAATGTAATAAGAGTAGCTTATGCATATTTTGCAAAAAAAGAATTAAAACTAACAACAACAATAAGTAAAGAATTTAAAGACCAAATAACAGACATAATAGAATTAAAAGATGGAAGATTAGTAGTATCTTCAGAAGATAATTTAATCAAAATTTTTGATCCAAAAGGTAAAAATTTATATACATTAAAAGGACATACAGGAGGAGTTAGATCATTATGTTATATAAAAGACAATAAAATTGCATCAGGAAGTTCAGATAAAACAATAAGGATATGGGATTTAAAGCAAAATAATAAAACAATAACTATATTAAAAGAACATAGCAATCCAATAATAGTATTAAATATATTATTAGTAGATAAATTAGCATCATGTTCTTTTAGAGAAATAATAATATATGATGAAAAATTTAAACCTCAATATATATTAAAAGAACATTCAAATTGGGTAAGAAATATAATTCAATTAGATAAATTAAAATCTTGTTCTTGTTCAGATGACGGGACAATTAAAATATATGATAAACATTTTAGAGTATTAAATTCTTTTAAAGATCATGATGTCGCAGTTTTATCAGTTTGTTTATTAAGAGATAGTAGATTAGTTTCAGGAGATAGAAGTGGCAAAATTATTATTTGGAACAAAAATTTAACATATACTAAAGAATTAAAGCAACATTCTGCAGGTATTTTATCAATTAAACAATTAAAAGATGGAAGAGTTTGTACTGGTTCTGCTGATAAAACTATTAGAGTTTGGGATATTGATTTTAGAGGATTATTTGTTTTTAAAAATCATAATGGATATGTTAATTGCCTTTGTATTCTAAAAGATGGAGGTTTAAGTTCTGGAGGTGCTGATGGTATTGTTAATATTTGGAGATAACTCAATTTTTTAATTAAAAAATCTTTATATAATAAATTTAATTTTTTATTTTAAATTTGATATCTTAAATACAATCATTTTCGGAAAATCTATTTGGAAAAATTTTTTCAAATTCATATCTTTGATTTGAAATAATTAACATTAAAAAATATAGTTTAATTTTAGGATAATATTAGTCAATAAGATTTTTAAAATTTAATTTATTTCATTTTTATTATTTGTTTTACTTGTTCTAAAATTTGATTATCATTACTTATTACTTCACAATTTATATTTAAACATTTGAATATTTCCTTCATATTATTAACATTATTAGTATTTAAATTAGATAAATTTAAAGAAGTTAAAGAAGAACATTCATTGAACATATAACTAGTATTAGTTAATAATTGATTAAATGAAAATATAAAAT
>JAEEGI010029319.1_pt1 | contig 10409 bp, 5 predicted proteins | sample 8958751 | NCBI WGS metagenome assembly JAEEGI01 (sample SAMN16246545, study PRJNA631951) | gut metagenome | biome: gut microbiome; feature: rumen; material: KS-attached | host: Bos | place: Iran: Karaj | collected 2018-10 | reverse complement strand
TATTGTTGTTATTATTGTAGGTAAGATGAAAATTAATCCTCCCATTGTTGGGGTTCCTTCTTTTTTCTTATGAGCTACACCTACAAATTCGCTTATTTTTTGTCCAACTCTCATTCTTTTTAATATTGGAATCAGTATTAAACCTAATATTGTTGAGAATAAAAATCCTATCATTATAGCGAAAACAGCTTTTGTTAGTAATAACATGCTTTTCACTCCATTCCTTGAATATTATAACATACTTTATAATTTTTATTCTAATAATTGTATATATTTACATTAAATGATTATTTCATCATTAAGTGTCTTAACTTTTTCTTTATTTTTTTCTAATTCTTTTTTTTGTTCTTTTTTAATTTTTTTTTTTATTATTTTTTATTTTTTTTTCGGTTTGAATGATTATTGAAAATATTTTTTTTAATAATTATTAATTTAATATATATCTCTATATTAATACAACTTTATATTATACTAATACACTTAATTTTATATTTTTCTATAAAATTTATATATAAATAAAGATTTTTGTCTAAAAAAATAAATGATAAATTGTTCAAATACTATTGTTATTTAAACTATTTATCTAATATATCATTATTATTTTCTAAATTTATGATATTCAATTTATATAATATTTCTTTTATTAAATATTTTTAAAGATTATATAAATTTAATTAAATTTAATTAATAAAACTAAACAAATTTAAAATAAAAACTAATGAAAAATCAATAATTAATTTACATCTTTTAAAATTCAACTTAATGTTTAAATATCTCATTCATATTTCACAAAAGTTTAATTATTTTTTAAATAAAATATTATTATAATAACAACTAAAAATTTTATACATTATTTTGTTTTAATTTATCTTCATCTAAAAAGAATTTATGCATAATTTCAAAATTTTTAACAGAAGAAGTTAATTTTCCTAAAATAAAGAAAGCACTTAAAAAATAATTTAAAATTTCAGTGGCAACCATAACAATAAAAATAGTGATTAAAAAATCACTTAAATTCAAAATGTATTTTTCAAAACTAGGAAAAGTAAAAGAATATTGAATTTGATTTAAATAATTTTGAAAATAAACTAATAATACAATATTATAAAATTGAAAAATTCTACTATGAAAATTATTAATAATATTAATATAAGTTTTTTGAGAAGCAGAAAAAGAATTTAATTGAGCTCTAAATTCATTAATATATCCAGCTAATAAATTACCAAATTGATTAATTAAAATAGGTTCATAGTTGCAAATTTTTTTTAATTGAGAAGCATATTTTTCATCTTGAACTAATATTTCACATCCTTGATCAGAATTAATTAAAGTACTATATTCATATGAACTTCTATTTGAATCTTTATTAATAAAATTTCTTATACTTGAATAATTACCATAAATATAATTTGAAGTCTCAATAAATAAATCTTCCATTTCTTTTGTATATGTTACATTTAATATTATTATACTTCTTGCTATTAAATAATATTTAAATATATTATCTTGTAAATCATCTGAATTTTCTGATGTTTGTCTTTTAATATCTATTTTATTTAATAAACTTATCATTATTGGAAATGATAATACTATATAAATTCCAAATATTATTCCTAAACCAAATAATATTCTTAATACTTTATTTTCTACTCTAAAATTATATTTTATTTTTTGCTTTGTTTGATTTGGAGTTAATAAATATGTATCTTCTGCATCTATTATATATTCTTCATTTCCTTTATTTGTTCCTTTTTTTGTTGTTTTTTTTAACATTTTTAAAACTGATGATACTTTCATTTCATTATATATTATTTTTTTCGTTAAATTCATTTTCTTTTCTAAATATTTTTTCTCTTTTATTGTTATTTTCATTATATTATTCACTAATTTCCATATTTCTTTTATTGATATTTTTATTGAAATATAAAGAAAAACTATAGATAATAAATTACAAAAGAAAAAAATGATAAATCCAGTAAAAATAAATATTTTAAAGTTATTAAAATATTTCAAAAAATTTTTCTTATTATAATAATTAACTTCATTAAAAATATTTATATAAACAAAACCATTTTTAATTAAAGTTTTTAATTTAATTTCATTATCACTAGTAGAGTTCATATTAGGATCATCATAATTATAAACATTAAATAAATTAAAATCAACATAAAAACCATCAATTTTACTAATAATATAATAATTATTTAATTGAACATCAAAAGAATTAACATAAGTATATAATTCAAAAGTTCCAATTTCTGTAGAAAAATTATATTCTTTATGACTAATTTTCCTATAAAAATAATTTTTATGATTTAATTTAGAATAAGCATTTTTAAATTTTCTAAATAAACCAAAAGTATAATTTGAAGAATAGCGAAATAATTCATCTAAATAATTTAAAATAGTAAAATTACCAATTCCTTCTAAATTTTTTTGATATTCTAAATCTAAAGAATTAAAATTATTACTTCCATTAATTTTAACAACATTTAAAATAAAAAAAGCTTGGCTTATAACTTCAGCATTTAATTCTCTAATAGATTGATAATTTAATCTTTCATCATAAAAAGCATTACTTCTAATTTTAACATAAATACAAAGGAAAATAGCAAGAAAAATAAGGAACAAATTATATAAAAAACTTAATTTTTGAAAAATATCAACTTTCTTATTTAAATTTTTTTCTTTTCTATTAGTAATATTCCATTTATCTCCATTTTCTTTCATTTCTTTAAAACTAATAACACTAGAAGCTGAATTTGAAAAAGAAATTGGAGCTTGAACTGTTAAAGGTTGTTCTGTTTCACCAAATTTTTTTTTATCTATTATTCCTTCTTTAAAATTAGGAAAAATTACTTGTCCAATATATAATTCATTTTTATTTGTTAAATATGAATTTTCTATTTTTATATTTACATCTGTTGTTTGACTATTACCAAAAGTATATTTTAATTTCTTCATTATTTCTAATTTTTCTTCTTGTTTTAATGTATCGACATATCTTCCTAAATATTGCTTTACATTTAATAATAAATTATTTATTGAAATTTGAAAAGTTTCATTTTTTCCTTTTTCAATTTCGAAATTATCAATATTTAATAATTTAAATAAATTTGGTTTTTTTGATAATTGAGAAAAACCAAAATATTCTCTAAAAAATAAACCAAATCTATATATATAACCAAAAGAATCTAATATTATATAATTATTTTCTTCTAAAGGATCTTTTTCTTCTAATTTACATGATATATATAATTTTCCTTCTATTGTCGGTAATCTTGTAAAAGATAATTTTATTCCTAATATTAAATTTTCTGATGTTTCTATTATTGAATCTAATTTAAATGATTGACTTAATAATATATTTTTTTTTAACTTTTTAAATAAATCTTTCGATATTATTTTCGGGAATATTATATTAAAATTTTTCTCATAATATTTTATTGCTTGATTATTTGTTTTTATTTCATATAATAAAGGAACTTTTTTAATAATTAAATCTTGATTATCAATTGTTATTAAAAAAAAGTTATTTTTATCAACTAAAGAATCTAAAAAATTAAAATCAAAATAATCAAAATTTTTATCAACAGAATGATTAAAAATTAAATCTTCAATTAAAGTATATTTTTCTTTTTCAGGTTGAAAATTTTTTAAAACATCATTATTTTTATTAACAAGAAAACTAATAATATTTCTACTTTTTCCAATAATATCACTTTGTTTATCTAAATTATAAATGATTTCAGTTTTTGAAGTATTAGTAAATCCTTTTAAAATTTCATAAAAAGAATCTAAAATATTATAATAATTATAATTTAATTTTTGAAATATTATAATATACATTAAAGCAGAATCATCAGTTCTTTTTTCAAAATTTTTAAAATATTCAGAAAGAAAATTAATAATTGCATATAATTGATTAGAAATAGTATTTTTTTCATTATATAAAAATTTACAAATAATAAATCTTGACCTAAAAGTTTTTCCATCTTTAATAAAATGAAGTAAAGATTTATAAAAAAGAATATTTTCTCTATTATAAATACAGAAATCATCTCCTATTTTTTTTGATCTAACTTTTATTTCTTCTAAAATATTATATAATAAACTAAATATATAAGTAAAATTTTTAAAATCATTTGCAGAAGTATTCGCAGAAAAAGAAATTGCAATTTTTCTTTTTGAAGAATTTTCACAATTTAATGCGTTTTTTAATTTTTCATTTCCACAACAAATTATATTATAATCTTCTTGATTAATACAATAATAATTCTTTATATCATATTCATATTCTTTTAATAATTTTTCTTTTACTTTATCTGTTATTTTCGTATTTGTTGGTTGATCAAAAAAAAAATTATTTATTGGATTAAAATATTGCTTTATTTGTAAAAAACAATTTGGAGATTTTTCTTCTAAATTTTTTATAAATGATGATATTGTTGATATTTTAGTTCTTCCATTAAAAAAATAACAAAGACAAATTGTTAAAAATCCTATTTCAAAAATTTCAAAAATTTTAAAAACTTTTAATTCACCTAATTTTTTAATTAAAAATAAGGAAATTAATCTTATAACAAAAAAAGAAAAAGATAATAAATCTAAAAAAAAAAAAAATTTACTTCCATTTGATTTTTTAAAATCATAAATATAAATTTGACTTCTAATAATAAAAACATTACAAAAAGTAATAGACCAAATTAATTGAAAAAAAATAGAATATTTTATATTATATCTAATAGTAATTAATATAGAATTAATTTCCATTAAAAACCATTCTAAATTAAAATAATATTTATGAATAAAATATTCAGCGTGATATAATCCAAAAGAATAAATAAAAAAATCATAATAAACAAAACTAATAGAATTAAAAATCAAAAGAATAATTAAATCAGCAATATTATTTAAATTTAATTTTTCTCTAACATCACATAATTGAAAAATAAAAGGTCTATTATATAATATTAGTAAAATTTGAATAAAAACTTGAAAAACAAGAAAAATAATAAATCCACAAATATTTCTTAATAAATTTATAAAAGAATGATTATAATGTAACATATTAATAATAAAGCAGAAAATAATTCCAATAAGAAAAAATAATCTAAAAGAAAAATAATTACTAAAATAACCAGGATCATGAACTTCTACTTTAAAATATTTAGTAAATAATAATGAAATTTGATCTTTTGAATATTTTATTTTTTCCATTATATTTGTATTTGAATTAATATTATAATGTGAACTTGATTTTAAATTCGGTATTAAAACATTGTTTAATATTTCAAAATAAAATAATGGATTTAAAAAATAAATAAAACTATGAAGACCTATAAAATTTCTTTTATATTGAAATATTATATCTATTATCATAATATAATTTAAAAATTTTATAAATCTTGAAATATATAAAAGGAAATTATATTTTAAAGCTCTCATTTTTAATCTACTAAAACAATCATATATTAATTTAGAACAAACATTGGTTCCTCTTTTTAATTTTGTTTTCGCCATTTCAAAATTTTTTTATATAATATTTACTCTAAAAGATTTAATGATAATAATTTATTGTCAATAAATTTATGACTTTTCTAAAAAAATAAAAAAATAAAATTTAAATTTATATTAAATTATGGGAAGAAGAATTTATTATGAAGAAAGTAATGCTCAAAAAATTTATTCTGTTTTAAGAACAATAAGTCCATATATATTATTATCTTTTATTGGACTTTTAGTTTGGACACTTTCATATTTTATTTTAATTGCTTATAAAGAAATTTTAATATGTTATTTAAGACGAAATGATAAATTTGAAGGAAAAGAATTTTATTATAAATTTATTAGTTATAAATCTCATATTAAAAATTTTTATGCTTTTAATGCTGCTATTATTCTTTTTTGGTTTGCTATTTATTTAATGGGAGATGAAGATTGGAGAAGATATTGTTTAGTTACTGGATTTTATTTTTTTATTTTTGGATATATTATTTGTTGGGGAATTTATTATAAATTTTATTCTTATAAAAATGATTTTTTTGATGAATTTAAATTTTTTATTCGTTATTTTAAAGAAAATTTCTTTGATAAAAAAAATGTTGAAAAAGAAAAAATTGATTAAATATATTATTTATATATTTTTTTATTTGTATTCTATAAATCATTCTAAAATAATATGATTTTTTTCCTATCTAATCTTCTTCATTTTTCATTTTATTTTATTTTATTATATTTTTAATGAATAAAAATACAAATTAAAATTTGTGTTTTTATTTTTTTTATTATTTTATTCATTTTGAGTGTTTAAAGAATAATAAATAAAGAATAGATTTATATAATTAATGATTCAATAAAAAGTATTTTTTTATTTTTTTTGAATCATTATTGATTTTTGAAAATTCATTGTTTAATTCTGAAATTTTTATGATGTTTTTTCTTCTCTTCTTTTAAAAGTTTTTCTCTTTCTTCTTTTAATTTTTTAATATTATTAACTTTTGATCAATAAGATAAAGCAGAATAAATTTTTCACTTTAGATAAGTTTTTTTTATTTATTTTTAATATTATCCTAATCTATGCTTTTATTCTTCCTATATATCTATCAGCCTATTCAAGATATGGTAAATTTAACATTCGAATATACTTTTTTTAAATTTTATATTATTTAATTGAACTTCCTGCCCATAAATTTGCTTAAGTTTCTTATGGGTTAATTTCAAGAAATTGAGATAAATAATTATCAATAAAATAATTTACTATACTTCTTGTCATTTTTTATATTTTTTATTATTTTTTTAAATAAAAGATTTTAATTGATTTAAAATTAAGATTATAATTATATATAGTTTTTCTTTTTAAATTTAATTCCCTTAATAGATAAATTTATATTAAGTTATTTTATTAATATTTCTTTATAATTTTTTTATAAATGTAATTAATTAAAAAGATAATTAATTAAAAAGATTAATTAATCAAACACATAACTAGCTCAAAAATAAACATATATCATAAATTAAAGCATATTTTCTTAATTGTTATAAATGATATTTAGATATAAGTAAATATAAAAATTGACATAAATACAATACATTAAACCTAAATTTAAAAGACTGATCCAATTAATCATATGTATAAATCAAAATTTATTTTTTTATTTTTATGCTTTAAGATTCACACCCACAAAATCATAAAAAACAATCTCATTTTTAATTCATTTTATTTCTATTTTTATATGTTGAATTAAATGTGTATAAATTGGAAGAAGAAATTTAAATTTTTTCCGATTTCCATTTTTATTTTCATCATCATTTGCATTCATTTACATCATATATCTATATTTAGATTATTAATTCTTTATCTTTATTTTTTCTCTTTATTATTATTTGAATTATTTTCCATTATATATTCATTTTTATCATTATAAATTTTATTATTGTCATTCTTTCTTTTTCTTTTATTGTTTTTTCTTTTTCTCATTTTTTTTCAAAAAAATTATAAATTCATTATTCTATACTAAATGGATTATTTATTTTTGTATTATTATTTTCTATTTCTTTTAATTTCAAATGGGATTTTTAAGTATCACTAAATTCGGTTTATTAAATGAGTAAAGATATTAATAATTCTATTATTTTGTTTTGAAAAATTAAAATTATCATTTTTAGTGTTTATATTGTAAAAATAAAATCTTATTGTTTTTTATTCTATTTTATTAATTCTTAGACTCTGACCAAAACTTTATTATTTTTTTTTTATATTCTCTGATGTTAAGGAATTTAATATGGAATTTAGTGTTTTTCCCTTTTACTTTATCATCAATTAAAATTTTTATTTATTTTTTAAAAAAGTTTTTAAGTATCTGGATCAATACTCAACCATCATTAAACATCTTTTTACATTATTATTTTTATTAGAAAAAATTTATAATTGTCAAGATATTTTAATATATATATATATTAATGGATTCTAAAATGGAGCAACTAAACGAAGACATAAATGAAGAAGAACAATTAGAAACTTCCAAAAAACGTCCAAAAAAAAATCAAAAATCTTGCAAAATCCTCATTTGTATAATAATTATATCTTGCTTAATAAATATATTTTTATTCTATAAACTTTTCACACAAAAAGATTTCTTAAAACTTGCAGAATCTCGTTTTGCTTTAAGACAATTTTCTGATAAACCAATAGAACAAGAAAAAATAGATACATTACTTAGAGTTGCACAAATAGCCCCAACTGCAGAAAATAAACAACCACAAAAAATATATATAATAACAAAAGATGAAGATAGAACAAAATTAAAAACTGTGACTAAATATACTTTTAATGCACCTATGTTTTTCTTGGTATGTTGTGATAAAAATAAAGCTTGGAAACATAAAACTGAAGACTATATTTCTACTGAAATTGATGGAAGTATTGTTGCAACTCATATTATTTTAGAAGCTCATGATTTGGGATTAGGTAGTGTTATTGTCAGAAGTTTTGAAACTCAAAAATTAAAAGATTTGTTTAAAATACCTGAGAATATGATACCTATTGCACTTTTACCTCTTGGATATCCTAAAGAAGGTGCGAAACCTTCTAAACTTCATTTTCAAAAAAAAGATGTAAAGGAATTGGTTGAATATTTATAGGTTTTTATTTATTTTTAATAAAAAATAAAATCTAAAAAAATTTGAACATTATAATATTTATTCATTATGTGAGGATTGTGGGAATCCTAATTTTAAAATATTATTTCTCCTAAAATTATTCTAGATTTAATTTTTTTATTTATTTAATATTTATTTATTTAATTAAAATTAATTTTTTTTGCACTCTAAACAAACAAAAATTATGTTTTTATTTTTTTTAATTTAATTATTTTTTTATAACAATTTTCCCAGACAAACTTTATTATAAATGGATGATGTTAAATTAGCAGAAATACTTAAAGTTGTGATTCCAACTAAAAAAGGAAAATTCTAAAAATAGTCAAAATAAATTATTTTATTTGCTTTTAAAAATATAAAACAAAAAGAAAAAATTAAAATCATTTATTTTTAAATTTTTTAAAATTAATTTAATAATTCATTTAATGGGAATTGGTTTTGTGGTCAATTTATCATAAATATTTATCTTTATGAATTATATTTTTTGAGTATGCATAATATATTAATATATATTTATTTTTATACTATTTTTTCAATTTCATTTAATTTAATTCATAAATTATTCCCATCTAATATTTATTTTTATTTTTTTATAATATTTAATTGAAAATTTTTGAAATTCCTAATCTTTTTACCTAATTTTTTATAGTATCAATTTCATAGAATTTGATAGATATATCATTATTTTTTTTAAATACTTATCTTGATAAATATGCTTTTTAAAAAAGATTTTCTATCAAGAGAATAATTTTCATATTTTGAACCATTATAAATTTTTAAAAAGAGAATAATCATTTGTTTTAATATAATTTTATTGATTAAAATCTTTATTATATAAATATCCTTGATTTTTTTATTGAAATTATTAAACTTATTCTTTTTGTTCTTTGAGATTTTGGATTTGCTTCTATATACTTAATATTTTTCAAAAGGAATTTATAGTATTTATTATACAATTTCCTGTTTTAAATAATTTATAATTAAAATATATTATCTAATATTAATTTTTTATATGTAATATTAAATTATATCAAATTTAAAGTTTTTTATAATAATTATATATATATAACCAATTATTATTATTTTCATTTGGTTTTTGAGTTTAAATTTAATTAGAATTATTATCTAATAAAAAATTTTTCCAATTTATTTCATTTTTATTATTATAATTAATTTTATCTAATTCTTCTTTATATAATAAAATATCATTAATTGTTCTATTATTATTTCTTTGATAAATATTCATTAAATAATCATATTTAAAAGATAATTCATTAATTTTAAAAATAAAATCTGGAATTTCAACTTCATTATTATTATTATTATTTACAAAATCAAATCTTGATTTTTCTCTATTTAAATTAAATTTACTATTAAAATTATTATTATTATCATTAGATCTACTACTTAAAGTTAAACAATTAGTAGAATTTGAAGTTTCTAATTCATTAATTTTAATAGTATTAATTAAATTTCTTTCAATAACATTTTCATTTTTTTTTTCTTCTTTCAAAATAGATAATTTATTAATCTTTAATATTTTAGGAGTATTTTGAATAACAATTTCATTATCATAAATTAAATAAGGAGAAGGAAAAATAGTTTTAATTTTTTTATTTTTTTCTAACATTAATTTTTCTTTAACGTCACAATTATAAATATCAGCTAATTTAATAGCATAAATTTGTTGATTATAAAAATAGTTATTACAATGTAAATCTTCTTTATTAATAATATCTTCAGGATTA
>JAEEGI010029317.1_pt1 | contig 10409 bp, 9 predicted proteins | sample 8958751 | NCBI WGS metagenome assembly JAEEGI01 (sample SAMN16246545, study PRJNA631951) | gut metagenome | biome: gut microbiome; feature: rumen; material: KS-attached | host: Bos | place: Iran: Karaj | collected 2018-10 | reverse complement strand
TCGCCAGCTGGGGGCTGAGAATGAAGTCTCGTGCGTGTTGATACCTGGTGCCGATGGCGATGTCTCTTTGATTGAACATCTGCAGACACGTCCTGAAGCCCTGCGTATCATCTTGATGGATCCGCTTGGGAAGACTCATGTGCCTGCCGATGGGAAAGCCGACGGCTACAAGTTTGGCAGCAAGCACGGGTTCCCATGCTCTTCCAATGATATAATCATCGTCTCCCCCAGTGGGGTGGTCAGTGGGTGCAGCAATATCCCCATCACTTTTGGCGACATACATGATATGTCGCTCAAGGAGGCCATCATGAGCCCACAGCGACTGCAGATGCTTCAGGCCGATCAGAAGCAGGCGTTCCCCCTCTGCGGCCAGCATGATTATTGTCGGTATTGCCGTGTGCCCTGTTATGCCGGCGAGCCATTGGAAAAGCATGCCGACGGCACTTTCACGTTCAGAGAGATACAAGGCGACGAATGCCTGACAGCCCAGATCCGCATGGAACTGTGTCAACAGATAGAACAGGGCATCGATCCGCTTGGCGGCAAGGGCATCGAGGAATGCCTGTCTGCCCAGCCCGTCGAGGAAGTGCCCGTGTTCCGCAAGAAGTTCAGACATTGATGCAGCGTAATGAATATGTGCTGAAAAGCATGTTCGGCTCGTTCTTCCTGGCGACCGTCATGACAGCACTGATAGCGCAGCTAGGGAGCATTACAGACTCCATTATCATGGGTCATCTGGTGTCGCCCGATGCGCTGTCGGTAGTCCGTATATGGCAGCCCGTAGAGAACTTCATGTATATCATGATCGGGATGATGAGTGCTGGTGCATGTTTTCTGAGTGCACGAGGCATTGGCGCTCAGGACTACAATCAAGTGAACCGTGTATTCAATCATCACCTGTACTATGTCATTGTCTCGGCTTTGCTTGTCATCGCGCTTTTATTGCCCTTTGTCGACGATGTAGCAGACTTGGTTACCACCAATGAGCGCCTGCAGCCCATGCTGAGGCCCTATATACATGCAGAACTCATTGCCGTATTTGTGGCTGTAGTCAGCGGTGTGCCCTTGTCGTATATCATTTCCAACGGAAATCCACGTCTCGTTACCCTGTGCATCATCATCTCGCAGGTACTCAATATACTGTTTGACCTGCTGTTCTGCGGAGTCTTCAAGATGGGCATAGCCGGTGCCTCGTATGCCACAGCGTCAAGCGACCTGATTGCTTTCATCTCGTTGCTGCCTTATATGCGTGAAAACAGCCGCAACTTCTGTCTGCATCGTCCTGAAAAGATATGCTCCATCAAACAATACTGTGAGTGTTTTTCCATTGGAGTCCCCATGCTCATATCGGCATTTCTGGCTCCAGTATTGTTCTATATCATGAATACACTGATCATCGACAAGCTTGGTGCCGACGGGATGTATATCTTCACCGTCTTTTTCCAGATTAACAGTCTCTGTCTGCTGGTGTTGTCAGGCTCTAATACGGCCATCAGCAACATCGGTGGCATCCTGATAGGTGAAGAAGACTATGATAGCTTTCGTTTGCTCACCAGGCGGATATTCCGTCTTCTGATGGTGGTGATGCTAGTGGAGAGCCTGCTGATAATCCTCTTCCCTGAGGTGCTGACACAGATGTTTGGAGCCACCGACAGTCCCACCAGGCATAAGGCTCGAACAGCCGTCCTTTTTCAGGGAAATAGTCTGGTACGTAGGCCACCCAGCAACCCGCCAGATGGGGATGAGACTTGAGCACCCACTCCATCACAGTATATGAAGAATCCGGATGGAACAGATTCCGTTTCAAGTCCCAGACATGTCCCATCAGCGAGTTCTCCGACAGATTCAGGGAATTCTTTATGAGAATGGCTTTCGTCGTGATTTCCGACTCAGCCCGTTTCTCCAACTCATCGGCCAACAGACTGCGCGTATAATAATACTGCACAGCCAAAATCCCCTGCAACAGAATCGCAGCAGCGACGATAATTATTAAGCCTGAGTTGGTTTTTAGTTTCATGTCATATTTTTAGTAGAAAATGGAGAGAGGAAAGAGAAAAGCCCTTTCCTCTTTCCTTTTATTTCACGTACTCCGAAAAGTCCGTCAGTTTCATGTCGCCCTTGCGAGCCAGCGTATCGTGCATGGCGAAGGCGGCAGTCAGACAGTGACGGGTATGACCGCCAGTGCCCAGCTTCAGGTAATCCCACAACAACTGCTTGTAGTCGGGATGCGCACAGTTCTCGATGATGGTCTGCGCGCGCTGCATCGGACTCTTGCCGCGCAGATCGGCCACACCCTGCTCTGTTACGATGATATTCACATCGTGCTCCGAGCTGTCCTGATGAGTCACGAAAGGTACCACTGAAGAAATCAGACCACCTTTGGCCACAGAAGGACAAGTGAAGATGCTGAGATAAGCATTACGGATGAAATCACCCGAACCGCCGATACCGTTCATCATCTTCGTGCCGCTGATATGGGTAGAGTTGGCGTTACCATAGATATCCACCTCGATGGCCGTATTGATGGCGATGACACCCAGACGACGGATCACTGCGGGATGGTTAGAAATCTCACTCTGACGCAGTGTCAGGTGATTCTTCATATAGTCCATATTGTCATAAACCTGCATCAGGCAGTCGTTAGAAACCGTCAGTGAGCAGGCTGAGGCATCCTTCACACGACCATTGAGCATCATCTCAATCACCGCATTCTGAATCACCTCGGTATAGATATTGAAGTCGGGCACGTGTTTGTCCTCACCGAGAGCACCAAGGATGGCATTAGCCGTAGAACCTACACCACTCTGAAGCGGCAGGAACTCCTTGGGAATACGACCTTTGTGCAGCTCGTCGACCAGGAACTCAGCCGTCAGATAGCCAATCTTATCGGTCACAGGATCATTGTCTTTGAAGGCACGGGCCTCATCGGGGATGTTACACTCCACGACACCCACCACCTTTTCCTTCGGAATCGTGACGTAAGGCACACCGATACGATCACTCACCTTGAAGATGGGAATGGGCTTGCGGTAAGGGGGATCAGCAGGCTCATAGACGTCGTGGATATACTTGGCATTGGGATTGTGGAAACTGTTCAGCTCCAGAATCACTTTCTTGGCCAGACGGGCAGCTGTAGGAGAGATGCCACCGGCAGCGGTCAGATAGACATGATAGTCGTTGCCCACCTCCTCGATGTCGCACACCTCGAGGATTGCCCAGTCCACATCACCATAGAAGCCATAGCGCAACTCCTGTGCCATGTGACTCAAGTGGAGGTCGTTGTAAGGAATCTCGCCGGCGTTCACATGCTTGCGGAAATCGGGGTTCGTGGTGTAGGGAGCACGATAGAGGATAGCCTGCGCATTGGCCAGGTCACCGTCTGTCGACTGTCCTGTAGAGGCACCTGTAAAGATAGCCACCTTGAACTCACGCCCTGCCTCATGCTCGGCAACGGCAATCTTTGCCAGCTCCTTGGTAGTAGCCTTGGCTACACCAGCAGGCGTAAAACCACTCATGGCGATATGGTCGCCATTCTTAATCAATGCTGCAGCCTCTGCAGCGGTCATACGTGTATAAGCCATAATTTTTTGTTAAATTTGCAAATTTTGCCTGCAAAATTAGTATTTTTCCGCCAAACCGCCAAATAAAAAGCGAATTATGAATTACGAATTATGAATTATTAAAGTTGTTGCATCAGCACGTCCCAAACGGCGATGATATGACATACCGAACCCGCCAGTACGAAGAAGTGGAAGACAGAATGCATGTACTTCTTCTTGTTAAGCGAATAGAATACGGCTCCCGTAATATAACTCACACCTTCAGCAATCAGCCAGATGATAGCCGCCTCCGATACACTGTCCATCAGCGGTTTAAAGGCCACGAGGATGCTCAGCCCCATGCCCACAAAACAAAATGTCTCCAGATTCGAATGTTCCTTCAACCGGATAAAACTCACGATGGTACCCGCGATGGCACACGACCAGACAAAGACAAACAGACTCCAGCCCCAATAGCCCTGCTCGCGTAACGCCGTCAGTGTCAAGGGCGAATACGAACCTGCGATATGCCAGTAGATAGCCGCGTGATCCCATTTCCTCAGACGCTCCTTCCACTTCGAATGATGCTTCATCGAGTGGTAGAGTGTCGAGGCCGCATACGAGCCCAGCATACCAAACAGATAGAGGATCACACCTAACCGCGCCCAGTTGTTGTCTGCCTGGAAACACCAAACCAAAAAGATGAAGCCAAACACGACACCCAACAGAATGCCTCCGCCATGCGACGCTGCATTCCAGATCTCTTCCTTCTTGGTATAACGAATCATTTCCGGCTATGGTATGAATAATTGATGCCGCAAAAGTACTTAATTTATTTGAAAATTAGGCAGGCGACAACAAATTTTTCACTTTTCACTCTTCACTTTTCACTTCTTTTTCATATCTTTGCACCAAAATCAAAACTAAAAGGATATGAAGCTCAAAAATCTCATGCTTGGCGGCATCAGCCTGCTGGCCATCGCCGCCTGTCAGAACCAACCCCAACTGTCAACTGTCGACTCCCAACTCTCAACTCCCGGCAACCCCTACATGCCCCTTTGGGAACACATCCCCGATGGTGAACCTTATGTGTTTGAAGACCCCGATCAGCCTGGCAAATACCGCGTCTATGTGTATGGTTCACACGACGACATCATAACCGACTACTGCGGTCGCGACCAAGTGGTGTGGTCGGCCTCAGTCGACAGCCTGAACAACTGGCGCTACGATGGCACCATCCTCGTGGTCGACAAGAACCGCGACGGCCAGCCCTTCGATTCGGCAGGCACGGCCGATGTACTCTTTGCTCCCGACGTGACGATGGCGATTGATAAAGATGGCAACAAGACCTACTACCTCTTTCCAAACGACCAGACAGGTTTCCGCAATGGCCTGATAGCCAAGAGCTCGCGTCCCGACGGTCCCTTCGAGGTCTGCAACTGGAGCAAGGATGATCCGAACAAAGTGGATGGTGTGCTGCAGTTCGACCCCGCCGTATTTGTCGACGACGACGGCCGTGTCTACGGCTATTGGGGTTTCGAGCGCTCCTATGCCGCAGAGTTCGATCCCGAGACGATAGCCACCGTCAAACCTGGCACCCAGATTGTCGAGGATATGATCTCAGGCCGCAACCAGCCGGGACAGTTCCGCTTCTTCGAGGCCTCCAGCATCCGAAAGATCAAGGATAAATATGTGTTCATCTACAGCCGCTTCACCGAGGATGGCGAGTTCGGCCTGCCCACTTCCAACTATACCCTCGCCTATTGCTATGGCGACACGCCTTTAGGCCCCTGGAACTACGGCGGCACCATCATCGACGGCCGCGCCCGCGAAAAGGATGAGCAGGGCAATGTCATCGCCTCGGCCGTTCCCGACGGCAATACGCACGGCTCCATCTGCGAGATCAACGGCCAGTGGTATGTGTTCTATCACCGTCAGACCGGTACCGATGAGTTCGCCCGTCAGGCAATGGTAGCTCCCATCAGCGTGAAGGTCGAGGAAGGCAAGGGTGGTAAGGTAGAGATCTCCGAGGGTGAATACAATAGCAACGGCTTTGCGCTCAACGGCCTCGATCCCTTCGAATGTCACTCTGCCGGCATCGCCTGCTGGCTCACCGGTCCGAAACCCGCCGTCCACGAATGGCCTAACAACACCTTCTACGGCTCCTACGTAGAGGCCGGCTATGGCGGCACGCCCGATATGACCAAGGAACAGGCCCTCGCCTCAAAAGAGAAATACGATGCGCCTTACGACATACGCTACAACACCAACCGCGTCATCAACAATACCGACGGCTCCATCGTAGGCTATAAATACTTCCTCTTCGATGCCAAGCGTCTGGCAACAAAGGCCAATCTGATGTTCATCCTGAGCCTCATCCCCGAAGGCATCGAGGGAGATATCGACATCATGCAGGACCGCCCATGGATCTCGCAAGGCGGTAAGAAGATCGGCGAAATCCACCTTTTAGCCGACATGAAACGGGAACCCTGGAAATGCGCAGTAGGCATCGACAAGACCGAGCTCGTAGGTCTTCATGCCATCTACCTCGTCTTCAAGTCCGACACTAAGGAGAAATCACTCTGCACCCTCGAGAACTTCTACTTCACATTCGACGTCAAATAGTCACACAGATCTGTGTGAAAAATAAAATATAATAAGGTAAAATGAAAATCCGGAATATCATCCTTGGCGCCGCGATGCTGCTGGCCCTCACCGCCTGCTCCACGAAACAGAGCGCCATCAGCCAGCTGGAGGACTTCTCCTACGAACTACGCGACAACAGCCGCAACTACAGCGTTGACGAGTGGGAGCGGGCTGGCAAGAAATTCGTCAGCATCCGCGAGCGCATCCATAAGCACGAGTTCGACTACACCGCTGCCGAAAAGACCAAGATCGGCCGCCTCGAAGCCGACTGCGTGAAATACATGGCCAAGGGCGCCAAGGACGGTGTCTTCGACAAGCTGAAGAACATCGGCAGCGAGATCAAAGGCGTCATCCAAGGCATCCTCGATACCCTCGACCCCAACACCCTTGAAACAGAAAAACTGTAAGCATCACTTGCCTTCAAACTGACTGATGGCCAAGTCGGTTTTCTTCTTTCCCAGGGTGACAATCCGCTCCGATTTGTCGTAGTCGAAACCGCCATAGCTACTCATCTGAATGTCGATGAGTATATTCGGTTTCATCAGCCTTTCCATCAGGATAGAGTTCTGACGGATCATGAGCGAACTCGTCCGCGAAAGTACAGTGTAATAGTTGAAATCAAGGTTGTCGGGCAACAGTTTATCGAGTATCTGTGCCTTCAGTGAACGGTCAGCCTTGTGTTTCTCTGCCAACCGCTGCTGCCGCTCCCATTGCTTCTTATAATTATGGCCACTCACGTCGACACCTACCAGAAGGTCGCCCTCGTGGCGTTCCACCCGATTCAGAGGAATGGGATTGATCACCCCACCATCAATGAGTATCCTACCATCACGACGCACCGGCTCATAATACAACGGCAGTGAGATACTCGCCCGAATAGCATCAAACAGACTACCTTCACGGAACACCACCTCCTCGCCATTCTGCCAGTCGGTGGCCACAGCACAATAAGGAATGGGCAGGTCCTCAATGGCCATATCGGGCACAAACGCCATGATGGCCTCGATAATACGGTCACCTTTCACCAGATGATTGATAGAAAACGAGAAATCGGTCAACTCCAGCATTTTCTTCCGGTCGATGGTCTTCATCCATTCGCGGTATTCCTTCAGCTTGCCCGCCGCATAGACACCGCCGATCAGTGCGCCCATCGAGCACCCGGCTATCGAACTGATATGATAGCCATGCTCTTCCAAAGCCTCGATGGCACCGATATGAGCCAATCCTCGTGCCCCACCACTCGATAATACTAATGCAATATCCTTCATCTTGTATATTTCATAAACACCCTCATCTCTTCCTCTTTCAGAACTCCGGCTCAGTCACAACCGTCAGAAATCTATTGATAATACTCATATAATATTTCGATTCAGTTGCAAAGGTACAAAAAAGATTTGTTATTTAAAGAAAAAGAAAGTATTATTTTGTTTTTCAAGTTTGTGGCTATCATAATGACTATGCTGATACGTGGAATTTCTGTCTCATCCAATTGGGGAATTTCACTAGTGTCTCCCATTTACTGTAACCAAGGAGTTCCTGTAACTCACGAGCACTCCAACACTCAACACCATTCACTTCAAGGGCATACTGTTCAAACTCCTTATACAACTGATCAATTGTTTCTTTCTTCATATGTATTCAATTTTTCGACAATTATTCAGCATCGCCCATCGAAAAGCCCACTGCAGTGAAAGCGGCGAGACTCATATAAACACACCTTGGCAGCCCACAAACTTTTTTTAACCTAAAATTTGGATTATTCAGTTTTTATGCTTATATTTGCACCGAGCACACCGTTCCTGACGTGTGCACCAAGAGTAATTAATTCTAACCCCCATTTTTAGAAGATGAACGCAATAATAACCGAGATTCAAAACCATCAATACAAAAATCGTGACGCCTACAAGCAAGACACAAAAGATTTCTTGCATCGAATAAGAGAAAAGTGCAAGGGCAATGATTACGACAGAATAAATGCCGTCTGTGAACTCTTAGTCAAACTCTATGATGATTTGATGGAAAGCATCAACAATGCACCAGAATCTGAGGAGGCCATCAACGATGATGCCATTGAAGGAATCCTGGCTATTGCTGATACATGTATTGAAGAACAGAACGAGCAGCGGAGAAATCCTGATCTGGATGTTAAATTGGAAAAAGACTTATGTGATATCCTGAATGGTCATGAAAACGAGGAACTGAATGATAAGGATATTGCCAAAGCACGAGTGAATGCCTTTTACTGCCTGTGCACGAAGCATCGTAGATTAAAGGATTACAAAAAGTTCAAGAAACTGGTAGATGACTGTAAAGATATAATTGGTCAAGATGAAATATTCAAGATCATGGAGGCATACTATTACATCCAGGAAACTGCAGATGACTTTAATCCCATGAAAGCGCTGAAACTATGGAAAGATAACATATCTGCCACTTACAAGCGTCTGCCAGCCTTCACACAAATCTATACAGAAACCGTTGTCCTTCAGTGTGAAATGGCAACAGAAGACATTTCAGAGGAAGAAAGAGAATTGCTGGAAGAATCAAAAAAACTGATAGGAAAGGCCATTATAAAAAGGCCATATGCCAAATTCTATTCCACTCGTGGCAGAATCTATTGTTGTGACAAAAATTATGATGAAGGAATAAATGAAGTCAGGAAGGCGATAGAAATTGAGGACTCCAAAAGGGAAGACTATTTTACTAGAATCAACGAATATCAGTCTTTAATCAGCCGCTTTCAAAGTATAAAGGATAAAAAGGCACTGAAAGAAGAGGCAAAGCAAATCCGGGAAGAGATGAAAAAGAATACGGAAAATTTCCAACAACTGATGGATAAAAGCAAAATAGACTATATCAGTATTCTCGGATTCTTCAGTGCTGTCATGGCTTTGATTATAGGCTCTACTGACATTATCAAGGGCCAAATAACAATGATTGACTCCCTCCTGCTACTTATGGGCTTTGCCGGGATGATTGTCATTTCGTTCGGGTGTCTTAATATGCTGTTAGTACGCAAGGAAGAAACACGGACAAACAAATACCCCGAATGGTTACTGCTGGTGATAGGAGGAGGTATGATTGTGGCATCGCTATTGATGAAAGTGCTATATTATTATTTGAAAAACATCATTTTGATATGAGATATAAACTGATGCTCATCGACTGCGACAGGACTCTCTTGACAGATAAAGGATGTGTAACTGAACGAACACAAAAAGCCATTAGAGATTCCATAAAGAGAGGTGTGAAGGTAGTTTTCGCCTCGGGCAGGGCTCCGAGTGGTATAGAGAATATTATTAAATCCATCGGTGCAGAAGGTTTAATCGACTATCTTGTTTGCTTTAATGGAGGAATGATTCTTTGTTTAAAGGATAGACAGGCGGTAAGCGAGAGTATTCTTACCCTTGATGATGTTACAAAAATATCAGAGAGTATTTGTGGTGATCCGGAGGACTATTACGTGTTTACCTCCAAAAGGCTTGTCTGTCAGGGAAATAATGAACAGGCAGAAATTGAAGCCATGAAAAACAATATGAGCCTAACGCAAGACGATGTCAGGCAATTGGACGCTGATGAGAAGGTTTTCAAAATGGTGTTTGCTGGCAAGGAAGAAAAGTTGGATAAGATAGAGAAAGAAATGCCGGAAATACTGAGAAAACGATACAATGTAACAAGAAGTGAACCGAATAATCTAGAGTTCATGTCCCTGCATGCCTCAAAGGGATATGCACTAAAAAAACTGACTGACATACTCAATATCAGGATTCAAGACACCATCTGTTTCGGTGATTCGGAGAACGATTTGAGCATGCTCAAGATAGCGGGTACTGGTGTCGCTATGGGAAATGCCTGCGAAAAGTTGAAATCCGTAGCAGATTGTGTTACAGATAGTAACAATAACGAAGGATTGGCAAAAGCAATCGAAAAGCTGGTTCTTTCTTGATGGGCGCAGTGTATTCGCGGGTGATAGCGTTGTAAGGCTTGAAGATAAAATAAAAAAGAGAATGTGCCTATTTTGACACACCCCCTTATTACTCAAATAAATTCTTCAGTTGACAGTTGACTGTTTCATTTTTACATCATCAGGCTTTTGACATCGCGGACGATGCGGATGGGAGCGGCGTATTCGCGGGCGATGGCGTCGCCAGACTTTTCGAGGACATAGATGACTTGGGCGCTCAGCAGTTGTTCACGGGCATCGGAGCCGATGTCATTGAGTCG
>JAEEGI010029312.1_pt1 | contig 10410 bp, 9 predicted proteins | sample 8958751 | NCBI WGS metagenome assembly JAEEGI01 (sample SAMN16246545, study PRJNA631951) | gut metagenome | biome: gut microbiome; feature: rumen; material: KS-attached | host: Bos | place: Iran: Karaj | collected 2018-10 | reverse complement strand
CGAGATCCTGCGCCTGATCAACCAGGTGCGCCTGGGCGGGTTCACCTCGGGCAAGCACGGCATCCTGCACATCCACCTGGGCAACCTGAAGAGCCGGATCGACGTGCTGCACAGCATCGTGGACCAGTATCCCACGCTGATTTCCTACATCTCGCCGACGCACTGCAGCCGCACCCGTGCCCTCTTCGACACGTGTGTCGACTTCGCCAAGAAAGGCGGCATGATGGATATTTCCACCGGCGGAACTCGTTTCGCCGAAGCCCACGTAGCGGTAGGACTGGCGCTCGAAGCCGGTGCACCGCTCGCGAACCTCACCTTCTCCAGCGACGGCCACGGCGGCGTTCGCCGCGAAAATCCCGTCACTGGCGAAATCACCTACACCCCCGCGCCGTTGACACTCAATTTCAAGGAGATGGTCGCATTGGTCCAGGGCGGTATCCTGCCGCTCGAAGATGCCCTGCGGCTCATCACATCCAATCCGGCCAAAAACCTTTCACTGAAACAGAAAGGCCGGATCGCGGTGGGCTGCGACGCCGACTTCGTGGCCCTGAACGAGGACCTCTCCATCCACAGTGTCTATGCGAAAGGCAAGACAGTTTATGAAGCGTAAATTATTTTTCCTGCCGGCTTCGCTGCTGCTGGCCGTCATCGTACTCTTCTCCTGCGGGAGCAAGGAACTCCTTTTCACGCAAGGGACCGGCATGGTTCCCTATGCCTGCCAGGGTCCTTTTGCAGGCAAAACGGTGCAGATCTATTATCACATTCCAGCCGGCGATGTCCATACGATGCCGGTCCAGTTCGTATTGCACGGAATGAGCCGCAACGGCGACGGCTACCGCGACCGCTGGATACCTCTTTCCGACCAGTACAGCTTCATCCTGCTGGCGCCGCAGTTCAATGAGGAAGAATTTCCGGAGATCGCCTACCAGCAGGGAAATGTCGTAGATGAGACAGGCTCCTTCCTGCCCAAAGAGGAGATGACTTACCCCATCATCGGCGAGATCTTCCGCTATTTCACCAAGCATAGCGCCTCGCGGGCCCGGAAGTACAACATCTACGGTCATTCGGCCGGCAGCCAGTTCGTCCACCGTTACCTGTTGTTTGGCGACACGCCGGAGGTGGATCGGGCCGTGGCCGCCAATGCAGGCTGGTACACGTTCCCGACCGACACGATCGACTATCCCTACGGAATCGGCGACAGTGCTCGGAAGATCGGGACGGATATCGATGCGTTTTACGGTAAAAAGATGATCGTCCTGCTGGGTGATGCCGACACGTTGCGTACCAGTTCACTCCGCCAAACCCCGGAGGCAGATACGCAAGGTCTGACACGCCTCGAACGCGGCAACACATTCTTCTCCTTCTGCCAGCAGGATGCCGCTACCCGCGGCGTAGCGTTCAACTGGGAGAAAGCCTACGTACCCGGCGCCGGCCACTCGGACGCCAAAATGGCGCCCGCGGCGGCCCGGATTCTGTACGGTCAACAGTAAAGTGCTGTCATCAACCGACGGTGGCACCATTGCAGAGGCGTTCCTCCGGAGCGACGATGCGCATGGTGCCATCGATCTGTTTGGCCATGAGGATCATGCCTTTGCTTTCGATGCCGCGGATGACGCGGGGCTGGAGGTTGGCCAGGATGCAGATCTGTTTGCCGACCATCTCTTCCGGCGTGTAGTATTGGGCGATGCCGCTCACGATGACACGCTGGTCGAGGCCAGTGTCGATAGTGAGCTTCAGCAGTTTGTCGGTCTTGGGGACACGCTCGGCTGCCAGGACGGTAGCTGTGCGGATGTCCATCTTCGAAAACTCATCGAAGGTGCAGGCCTCTTTGGCCGGCTCGAACTTCGGCGCGGCAGCGGCCGCTTCAGCGGCGGCAGCTGCTTCGCGGGCCGCCTTGATGTCGGCCAGCCGCTTGATCTGCTTTTCAATCTCGGCGTCTTCGATCTTCGAGAAGAGGAGTTCAGCCTGATTGAGCTTGTGCCCGACGGGGAGCAGGTCACTGCGTCCGAAATCATCCCAGGAAAGCGGCTTCACATTCAGGATCCGGTTGAGTTTCTCCACGGAGAACGGAAGGAACGGAGCGAAAGCCACGGAAAGCGAAGCGCAGAGCTGGATCGAAGTATAGAGGATGGTGGCCGTACGCGTCATGTCGGTCTTGGCCACGGCCCACGGCTCGGTGTCGGAGATGTACTTGTTGCCCACGCGGGCGAGATTCATCGCCTCGCGGAGCGCTTCGCGGAACTTGAAGGTCTCGAGATTCTCTTCAATAGCCTGCTTGAGGACCGGGATCTGTGCCAATGCTTCCTTATCAATGTCCTGCAACTCGCCCGGAGCCGGGACACAGCCGCCGAAGTATTTGTGCGTCAGCACGACGGCCCGGTTCACGAAGTTGCCGAAGATGGCCAGCAGTTCGCTGTTGTGACGGGTCTGGAAGTCTTTCCAGGTGAAATCGTTGTCCTTGGTCTCGGGCGCGTTGGCGGTCAGCACGTAACGGAGCGTATCCTGCTTGCCCGGGAAATCCTGCAGATACTCGTGGAGCCAGACGGCCCAGTTGCGCGAAGTTGAGATCTTGTCGCCTTCGAGGTTCAGGAACTCGTTGGCCGGCACGTTCTCGGGCAGGATGAAGCCATCGCCATAGGCCTTGAGCATCGACGGAAACACGATGCAGTGGAACACGATGTTGTCTTTCCCGATGAAATGGATCATCCGCGTATCGGGGCTCTTCCACCACTTCTCCCAGCTGTCGGGCAGCAGTTCGATGGTATTGGAGATGTACCCGATCGGTGCGTCGAACCAGACATAGAGAACCTTGCCTTCCGCCCCTTCCACAGGCACGGGCACGCCCCAGTCGAGGTCTCGGCTCACGGCACGGGGCTGGAGGCCGCCGTCGAGCCAGCTCTTGCACTGGCCATAGACGTTGCTCTTCCATTCCTTATGTCCTTCGAGAATCCATTCGCGCAACCAGGGTTCGTAGTCATTCAGCGGAAGATACCAGTGCTTGGTCATCTTCTTCACGGGCTCGGCGCCGCTCACCTTGGAGTGCGGGTTGATGAGTTCGTCGGGGCTCAGCGTGGAACCGCATTTCTCGCACTGGTCGCCGTAAGCGCCTTCATTGCCGCACTTGGGGCAAGTACCCACGATGTAGCGGTCGGCCAGGAAGATCTTGGCTTCCGGGTCGTAGAACTGCTCAGACTCCTTCTCGATGAACTTGCCTTCCTCATAGAGTTTGCGGAAGAACTCGGCGGCGTAGCGATGGTGCGTGGCCGAAGAGGTCCGGGAATAGATGTCGAACGTGATGCCGAAATCAGCGAACGACTGCTTGATGAGCGTATGGTATTTGTCAACGATATCCTGGGGCGTACATCCCTCCTTGCGGGCCGCCATGGTGATAGGCACGCCATGTTCGTCGGATCCGCAGACAAAGAGCGTTTCGCGCCCACGCATGCGCAGGTAGCGGACATAGATGTCGGCAGGAACATAGACGCCGGCCAGGTGGCCGATGTGGACGGGGCCGTTGGCATACGGCAACGCGCAAGTGATGAGATTTCTTTTCTTCATAATCGGTTCAATTCTTTGGAAAGTCTGTTCTTTACTGTATTGAGAAGCTGCAGCCTCGACACGAGATCCCGCAGGGTATCGGTCTCGCCGCTGCGTTGTGCGAGCGTGATTTGTTTCGTGGTGGCAGCGCATTGCTGCTCGGTGATGCGGAGCTTGTAGAGCAGTACGGATTTGGGCACGGTCCGCGCCAGTGCCTGATCTTCCGGCGTGATGGATTCTTCATACGTCTTGACTGTCAGCGCATGTTCTTCCAGGATCAGGTCGAAGACCGCCTGGTTGAGGATTTCGTCTTCGCTTGTGGTGAAGTAACGCACAATCCGCTGCTGCATCGCTTCCGGCTCTTCTCGGGCCAGCGTGGCTTCGAAGGGGAAATAGCGGTCGAAGAGGGTACGGTACAGGTCGTTCACGAACACCAGCCCGTCGTCATCCAGGGAGTTCCGGATATACTGCGACACCATCATCTCCTCTACCGGCTCGGCGCCATAATACATATCCTTTTCGAAATGAAGGGGATATGTGCCGAATTTGATGAGATAGTAGCAGAGCTCCCGCTCCATGACAGCCAGATACGCGTCACGGACAGGGTAGCCGGCGGTCGGCATGCCGCTCTCCCCTTCCCCGCCCTGCAGATCGGCGGGCATCTCATCCGGAAGCGGCGCTTCCGGACGGTCCACGGCCTGCTGCCAGCCCTGGTTCTGCTGGTCTTCAAAGCGCCGGCGCGAACGCTCGAGCGCCTTTTTCTTGCGCCGGAACTCCGAAACCTTGGCCAGAACGGAATCAATTTTCTGGTCGAACTTCTCGGCCACCAATTCCACATAGATATTGCGCAGGATCGGATCAGCCACCGCCGATACACTCTGCAGGATGTCACCGATGACCTGGGCCCGGCGCACCGGGTCACGTTCACTCTCCTCCAGCAGCAGGTCGCTCTTGAACGAGATGAAATCCTTCTCGTTCTCCTCGATATACTCGCGGATCTCAATCAGGCTGTGGCTCTTGGCAAACGTGTCCGGATCGTCTTCCGGCGGCAGGAGCACGACTTTGACGCTCAAACCCTCCTCGAGCACGAGATCGATGCCACGCAGGGCCGCCTTGACACCGGCGGCGTCGCCGTCGTAGATAATGGTGATCTTCTCGGTGAAGCGCTTGATCAGGCGGATCTGCTCGACGGTAAGCGAGGTGCCTGACGAGGCCACCACGTTGGTGACGCCGGCCTGGTGCATCGAGATCACATCGGCATAGCCTTCGACGAGGATGCACTTGTCTTCCTTGGCGATGCTGTTCTTGGCCTGGAAAATGCCGTAGAGCGAACGGCTCTTGTCGTAGATTTCGCTCTGCGGGCTGTTCACGTATTTAGCGACGCTCTTGTCGGTTTTCAGGGTCCGGCCGCCAAAGGCAATCACGCGGCCGCTGATGGAATGGATCGGGAAAATCACCCGGTCGAAGAAGCGGTCGTAAAGCTCCCCGGTCCCCTCCCGCTCCAGACAGAGTCCGGCTGCCACAAGGTATTCAGGCTTATAGCCCTCTTTCAGGGCCTTGTTGCACAGGGTCAGGGGACGTGAAGCGGCGTATCCGAGGCCGAACTTGCGGATGGTCTCGTCGGAAAACTTGCGCTCGCGGAAGTAGCTCAGACCGATGGCCTTCCCTACCTCCGTGTTCCAGAGGACGTCGGCGTAAAACTTCTGCGCATAGTCCGTCACCACCAGCAGGCTCTCGTAGCGCATGCGGTGGGCGATTTCCTCGGCCGTCTCTTCTTTCTCGACAATCTCGATATGGTATTTTTTGGCAAGGTAGCGAAGGGCCTCCGTATAGGTCAGGTGCTCGTGCTCCATCAAGAACGAAACGGCACCGCCGGCCTTGCCGCAGGCAAAGCACTTGAAAATCCCCTTGGTCGAAGAGACACTCAGCGAAGGATTCTTGTCCTGATGGAACGGGCACAGTCCCAGATAGTTCGCGCCGCGCTTGCGCAGTGACACGAAATCGCCGATCACCTCTTCGATCCGGACGGCGTCAAGTATCTTGTCAACGGTGGCGCGGTCGATCATCTATTGCCCCCTCAAGAGTTCAAGTTCTTCCTTCGTATACAACAGCGGATCCAGGATCGGTGACATTTGGTCTGTAAACAGATAGCACGCAGCAATGAACAGCAGCAGCAAGGCGCCCAGCACAATCAGGACAATCCACACCGGTTTCAGATGCCGGCGGCTGCGCTTCTTCGTAGGCTCTTTCGGCTTACTCGCAACCACGGTCGTAGGCCGCTTTTCCTGCACGGCCGGCTCTTCAGCATCATGCCCGGCCTGACCTTCGGCGTCATGCCCGGCCTGACCTTCGGCGTCATGCCCGGCTTGACCGGGCATCTCCTCCGCCCAACGGGCCTCCCGCGGCATCTTGATGGCAATCGCCTCAAAACCGATACCGTCGGGCCAGATGTCCAGATCCTCATCGGGCACAAAGAAAAATTCATTGCGCGCATTGGCCCGCATCACACCCAGCCCCGGCAGCTTGCAGCTTTTCCGCCCCTCCAACTCCGAGCAGAGACGGCTCAGGCACCAGCCCAGCTCCACGCCGGCCTGATCGTGCGTCACGCCGATTTCCCGGCGCACCTTGTCGAGCAGCAAACCCCCGTCCGTCAGCGTGACATCCGCCTTGCGGAACGACATCCGCCGATACGGCGGATGAATGGTGGTTTGCCGGTCGGAATAACTGGCCGGCATCATTTCGGCCGTGAACGTACCCAGATATGGGACGTCCACCCGGTCGTTCTCCACGATAAGCTCCTTGATGCACTTAGAAAACAAATTGATCTCCATAGTCCGGCCGTTGGGTATTCAGTCAACTTGCAAAGGTAATAAAAAACCCGTTTCCATTTTTTATTGTAACTTTGAACCAACCAAAAAGAATTGACTTATGTTAAGATTCCTGTTAATGCTTGTCCTGGCCTTGCCGAGCCTCCCCCAGGACGGCCTTCCCACCACGGTGAAAGAAATCCGCCAACGGTATGCCGATACCCAGCAGAGCATCGCCATGATGCATGAAGAAGAGCACTTTCGCTCAGAAATCGTAACCACGATCCAACGCAACATGCCGGGCTCAGGCATCCGCAAGGAGACGGTTACCTGCTACTTCGCCGAATTCGGCGAAGACCTCGATCCCGACTACCGTCCGTATTTCGTGACCCGCAAATACAATGTCGCGGCCCTGAAATTCTACGAAGAGTATCTCTTCGACGCCGAAACCGGAAAACTGCTCTTCGTCTTCCTGCAAGCCGATTCCATCGAAAACGCCGGAACGAAAGACGAGACACGCTACTATTTCGGTCCCCAGGGCTTGATCTCCGAAAACCTCAAGGGAGAATGTTGCGCGACCGCCGAGGAAGCTGCAAAGATGGCCAACGAATGCTACCAGGCCATCAAAGCCAGTCTCAACGGCTTCCGGAATCTGGTGGATTATTAGTATCTGGCTGGACGGCAGTTCCGCCTGGCAGGCCGATATTTGCGCTGCAATGTACACATCTGATTTACAGGTGTTTATACAAGTTGATCCCCCTGTTTTTCAGGGGGATCAACTTACGTAATCAGCTGACAGTCAATTGCGTCCGTTGCAGCGAAAAAAAACAGCGGCTGACAATGTTTATTTACAACAATTGTTATCTTTGTGAAAAACTAAGATTATGAAACAGTTGAAACTATTTCTTCTCGTAGCTGCACTCATTCTGCCCACCTTCCTCCTGGCAGCCGCCGGACCCGAGCCGCTGGGGACCTTTTCTTCTGATTTCAACGATATGACCCTGCGCGTAGACGGCAACAAAGTGACAGGCACGTACAACTACAGGAACGGACGCATCGAGGGAACCCTCAACGGCCACACGCTCACCGGCCGCTGGATACAGGATAACGGCAAAGGCCGCATTCTCTTCGTCTTCAACGATGACTTCACCGCTTTCACCGGAAAATGGAGCTACAATGACGCCGAACCCTCCGGCAAATGGGACGGCAAGTTGAAGTAACCCTTTTGAATCTGAAATAAAAAAAGACCAACCTCGAAAGGTTGGTCTTTTTGTGCCCGGAACAGGACTCGAACCTGCACAAACTTGCGTTTACTAGTCCCTGAAACTAGCGCGTCTACCGATTCCGCCATCCGGGCAAACCGTTAGGGACTGCAAAGGTAGTAAATAATTCCAAACTTCATAAAAAAATTTAATCCGCCCCCCAAAAAGGCCTGTCCACAAAACTTTTTTGCAGAAAAATTTTGCACTCCCGATATTTTGTCCTACATTTGCAATCCCAACAAGGGAATAACCTTCCTCAATAGCTCAGTTGGTCAGAGCACCTGACTGTTAATCAGGGGGTCGTAGGTTCAAGTCCTACTTGAGGAGCTGCTCAAAATCAAGCACTTACGGAAACGTAGGTGCTTTTCTTTTTGGCATTAGTCGCAAAAAAGTCGCAGTTTCAATGTGTTTTAAGACTGATTGATGACCGTTTTAACGGAAATCAGGGGGAAAGATCAGGGGGTATAACTCGGTTTTATACAAGGTTCTCTCCTCGCAAAACCTTTCCTAATCAGGCAACATGGTTTGTAGCCCGTTCCGCTTCCGCCAGCATACGGCCACAAATAACGGCACAAACTGTCAACTATATATCAATATGGGTTGCAATGCCCATGAACTTCTTTTCTCAAAGTTAGCAATCTTTTCGGAATAACGTTCAGCATGATCAGTAAAAGAATTCACCTCGGTGGTTGGCCGGGGTGAATATCCTAATCCTTATACTTGATTGTTGCAACGTCTGTATCATAGGTGAAATCCTCAATGGTCTGCCCTGTTTTTAACCAGATTTCTTTTAAAAGAGGATTCGACGCACATTTCAGAGTTACCAGCAAGGAGTTATTGCTTACATCAAGACTGACTAAGCGATTGTTTGTACAAAACAACTCTAATAGATCCACACAGTCACTGACGTCAAGGCTAATTATCTGATTATCGAAACAATGCACTGTATTCAAAGCGGTGCATCCCTGCAGTTCGAGATTATTGAGTTGATTACCATCACAAACCACTTCTATCAATCTATTGAAGTTTTTCAAATTAAGGGAGGACAGTCGATTGTTCCGACAGTTAAATTCCACTAATGCCGTGCACCCGTCCATAGTAATGCTTGAAAGCTGATTATTCTGACAATAAAACAATTCCAACTTTGTGTTTTTGCTCAAGTCAAGGCTTGTCAACTGATTGTTCTCACAATACAGGGCAAAAAGATTCGGGAAATACTCTATTCCGGACAGGCTTTTGATTGCATGTGACTCATATTCTGACCCCGAGTATTCGTTGGTTACTTCAATCCACTCAACATCGAGCGCTTCCGTATAGGTAACGATCCCGTCTTTGTTTGTATCGAACCAATAAAGGCAATAGTTCTCAAACAGCGGGTCATCGAATCTGACAATTTCGGGTGTCGCCGCTTGCTCGATACGAATGTGTACATCATTTGGTGCAGACTTGGAATAAACCAAAACTTCCCCAACCCGGACATTTCCATCATTCTCGGATACATCGAGAATGATTTGATTCGTTTTGAGCCCCTTTGTTTCGACATACTTTATCCAGTCTGCTTCCGACTTAACTTCAAAGTCAATGTTGGATTTGATCTCAACTGACAAAGTGTGTCTCTCGTGAGAAAGACTGTATTCCGGCGTGGTAACGGACAATTCATTCAACTGATTTTGTTTGATAGAAATCGTGGAAGAAAGGGGACCTCCGTCTTGTTTGATTGTGACCTTGCCTTCCCTGCTGTCATAAGTCTTATTCTCAGAAATATCAAGCACCACGGTTAATGTTGTCAGTACTTTGGTCATATTATATGTCACCCAGTCCTTGCAGTCATTCTCCACGTCCACACTGAACTTCACATTAGCCTGGACTTCAATATTGAGTTGTTGAGCCTCGTTGGTCAAATCATACGACGTCTGAGATACCATCAGCCCATTTTTTGCCGTCTGTGATATGAAGACTGTCCTGGTCAGTTCTGCACAAGTGAATGTAACCATACAGACACGGTGATTATACGTTGTATTTTCCTCACAAGTGAATGTTATCCTGCTGCTGACAGCTTCTTCTCCTGCTGAAGGAGAAACTATACACCATGGCTGATCGCTCTTTACAGACCAAGGCTTGTTGGCTGTAAGTGAAACCGTTTGTGTACCTCCATTATCTGGAATCGAGATGGAAGTTTGATCAACAGTCAATATCGTTTCCTTCTCACAAGAAGCAAGAATGGTTAGCATTACCAGCAAGAAAAAAGTAGCGATTATTTTCATGGCCAAAATGATTGACTCTTTCAAAGTTAATGAAAAACCAATAGAACTCAACTATTATCTCCCGAGAAAAAGTCTAACTCTTTGCATAATCAGTAAAAGAAATCACCCCGGTGGTTAGCCCGAGGTGAGTTCTATCAGACGGAATATGCAATCAATCAATCGGAGGCTGGTAAAACTCAAGTTGATCCACTTTTGCGGAACCATTAACCGCGATAGCAAAGCCATTATACTCAAGGACACAATAAGCCTCTATAATATGCACACCATTGATCTCTAGGATGAGGCGATTTTCTTTATAAATAATATCGATTTCATAATCTGTATCCTTATAGCTTGTTTTAACTTGTCCCCGTCTATGACCGACAGTTTTACCCTCAGACACTCTTTGGAATTCAACAAAATCTTTCCCCAACATAAAGGCACAATAATTATCATCATCAAGATAATTAAGGGCAAAGCCTAATCCAACAACAGCCCCGGGAACAAGCGCAGAGAAAGCGAATCGAGTATCTTTAAATTTAGCTTTGATTTTAAAAGGAC
>JAEEGI010029311.1_pt1 | contig 10411 bp, 6 predicted proteins | sample 8958751 | NCBI WGS metagenome assembly JAEEGI01 (sample SAMN16246545, study PRJNA631951) | gut metagenome | biome: gut microbiome; feature: rumen; material: KS-attached | host: Bos | place: Iran: Karaj | collected 2018-10 | reverse complement strand
TCCCTCGGATGCAAAGTACATTGTTGTACCGTCTGACATGAGGAAAGGGTAGGCTATAGACTCGACAGAATCAGTCGTCTCGATGATTAGAGGTTTAGGGTCGCTCCAATTCTTACCCAAAAGAATCTTTTCATATAGCATCTCCGTTCCAGAATCATCATCTGCAGAATAAATGATGTGGTCACCAAATTCATTTTGGAATACTGTGGATGACTTTTGATATTCGCTTGCCTTCGTGTCCCCTGGGAAGGCTTTGGCATATGTCATCAGCGTTCCGCATGAAGGAGACAACTTTATGGTTTTTAATATGTCGGCCTTGTCAACAACAAAACTGTCTATAAAAACAACCTTTTCCGTAGATTGTATCATGTTCTGGCCTAGTCGAATTCTGTTAGCCAGTTGTCGGAGTTCGTATGTCGGACTTCCTTTTTTGTTAGTGGCTTGTATTTCTTTCTGTATCGCAGATACGGCGTCGTTAAACGAATATTGTGAAAACAATTCCAAAGCACTTACTGTCGGAACCGGAGGTGCGGCCACTTTTCGTGGCTTCCTTTGCGACGTACAGTTGATTGACGCGCAGAAAAAGCTGATTATGAAGATATAAAACTTAATGTTCATAACAATAACTCGAATAGTTCTTGTGCAAAGTTACAAATAAGCAAACGCATAGCAAAAAAGAAAACCAAAAGTTTTCATTTATTACTTTTCAGCGTGGACTTAACTCTTCAAATGTTGCAATATGAATGCAAATAGGATAAAAGACGATGACGGCTATGTGTCAATTGGTGTGAAATCATTCAGAGTTGTCACTGTCTTCAACAATCTTGCCTTCGGTTTCAAGCATATGCCACAGCGATTGTCGCACGTTAGGATTCAGTGACTCCATTTTGTCAAGGAGAATACTAACCTCTTTCCGTTTTCCAACGTTGTCGTATGGACAGAATTTCAATTGTTGTTGATATTGTCTTTCGTCTGCATACTGACGGATTAGGTTTTCTGGCACAAGACACAGAGGTCGTATGAGTTTAAGTGGCATTTTCTTGAACACAAGCAAGGCTGGCATTGTACCACATGAACCTTCGTAGGTGAGATTCATCAATAAAGTCTGAATCATATCATCTTGATGGTGGCCTAATGCAATGGTATTAAAACTGTTCTTTTGTGCATACTCAAATAAAGCCTTCCTGCGGCCCCATGAACAAAGGAAGCACGGACTGCGTCTTTGATTTCTGTCTTTTTCTATCGGGACAGACACTACATTTAATTTGACTCCGCAATCCCCACAAAAGGCTTGAAGCCAGGTAATGTCAGTTTGATACGTGGTGGGTTTGGTTTGTACATGCAGGGCTTCAACTTCGAATTTAGGAAAATGGATTCGTGAGCGTCTGCCTAAAAACTCCGTAAGACAAAGAGAATCTTTGCCGCCGGATAAGCCGACAAGCACACGGTCACCATTATCTATAAGACGATATTGTCTTAATACCTTATGAAATAATTGCTCTATCTTGTCTTGGTTGTGCTGCATATACAAAGACAAGGTGAATGTAGATAGACTAAAGTCTTCCGGACTTGATGGCTAAATCCATCTCTTCGGCAGCACGTTTGCCGTCACCCATGGCAAGAATGACTGTTGCTCCTCCACGAACGATATCGCCACCAGCATATATGAACGGAATGGACGATTGCATGGTTTCGTTGACTGCAATTGTGTTTTTCCGTCCCAATTCCAAGCCTTCCACCGAACGAGGTACGATTGGGTTGGGGGAGACGCCAACACTTACAATAACTAAGTCCACTGGTAACGTTTCTGTTGCTCCTTCTATTGGTACCGGACTGCGACGTCCACTGGCATCAGGATCTCCTAACTTCATGCGTTGTAAGACAACCTCGTTTACGTGTCCGTCTTCGTCTCCATGATACTCAATCGGATTGTGAAGTGTCATGAACTTGACGCCTTCTTCCTTCGCATGTTTTACTTCTTCAAGGCGTGCTGGCATCTCAGCCTCTGACCTTCTATATATAATGATGGCCTCTTCTGCCCCTAATCTCAATGCCGTACGCACCGAGTCCATTGCAGTATTGCCTCCGCCAATTACGGCAACGCGTTTGCCGCGGGGGACGGGAGTGTCACTCGTGTTGCTTGCGGCATCCATTAAGTTGACTCTGGTAAGATACTCATTTGAGGACAGAACATTGATGAGATTCTCTCCAGGAATATTCATGAAATTGGGTAAGCCAGCACCTGATGCAACAAAGAGCCCTCGGTAACCTTCATGCTTCAGTTCATCAACAGTTATTGTCTTTCCTACAACGCAGTCTTTCTCGAATCGTACACCACGATGCTTGAGCTCATTGATTTCGTTATCTACTATACGGTTAGGCAATCGATATTCAGGTATGCCATATTTCAGTACGCCGCCTATTTCATGAAGTGCCTCAAAAACGGTCACATCATAATTCCGATTAACCATTTCTCCGGCAAACGACAATCCTGCTGGACCGCTCCCGACGACGGCAATGCGAATTTTCTCGGCATTTTGATCTGTCTGATGTCGTACACCCTCTGTCGTATGCCCATAGTCGGCCGCAAAACGTTCCAGGTGACCGATAGCCACAGCCTCACCGCCTGTTTTGCGATGTATGCACTGTGCCTCACATTGTTTTTCCTGCGGGCAAACGCGTCCGCACACTGCAGGGAGCGTGCTATACTTTCTGATAGTTTGCAGCGCTCCGTCTGTATCACCCGTTTCAAGGCGCTTAATGAAGCCCGGGATGTCGATACCTACGGGACATCCGTCAACACAGCCAGGTTTCGCGCAGTCAAGGCATCGCTGTGCCTCACCTATCGCCAACTCGGGTGTGAGTCCGCGGTTCACCTCCTCGCGCAGTTGTGTTGCACGCAGTGCTGCGTCCAGTTCAGGCATCTTTACTCGCGGTATAGTCATGCGCTCTTTGGCGCTCATCCTCTTTCTCAATTCGACGCGCCAGGCAGAGTCCCGGCCGTCCTCGCGCTCCTCGGATTCATAATTTGCTTGAGGTATCCTGACGGTATTAACATCCGGTTCACTGCCTACTGCGATTGGCAACGCACAGCCTGTCTTCGTTAATTGAGCCTCGTAGCGAGCCATCTCCGCTTTTTCTTCAGCACTGAAAGCGCGCATACGCTTCATCATTTGGTCAAAGTCCACCTGATGGCCGTCGAACTCCGGACCGTCCACACAAACGAACTTCGTTTCGCCGCCTACACTCACGCGGCACGCCCCACACATGCCCGTTCCGTCCACCATAATGGTGTTCAAAGATACTATGGTGGGTATGTCCAACCGCTTCGTCAGCAGGCAGACATATTTCATCATTATGGCAGGGCCTATGGCAAAGCAGCAGTCCACTTGTTCGCGCGCAGCCACCTTCTCTACGCCTTCCGTGACCAGCCCCTTTGTTCCGTAACTGCCGTCGTCAGTCATTATCATCACGTCGTCCGCCCAACGCTTCATTTCTGATTCCATAATTACCAGTTCGCGTGTCCTCGCTGCCAGTACAACGACCACACGGTTCCCCGCCTTCTTCAGAGCTTCAACGATAGGCAACAACGGGGCGGCACCCACGCCACCTGCAGCACATACTACAGTTCCCCAGCGTTTCACTTCTGTAGCACGTCCCAGCGGGCCTACCACGTCAGCTATGGAGTCGCCTACATTCATGGCGCACAACCGTGCGGTAGCTACACCCACACGCTGCACTACAAGTGTAATGGTTCCCTTTTGCACGTCACTGTCTGCAATCGTCAACGGCATGCGTTCACTGTTGTTGTGTGTTCGTATTATTACAAAATGTCCGGCTTTGCGACTGCGGGCTATTCGGGGAGCTTTAACTACGAGACGGTATACATTTTCGCTGTAATTGCTTTTTTCTAATATCTGATACATATGCCTTATCCTCTTTTCATTTTTTATAAAACCACGCGAAGTTATAAATAATTTATTAGATGACAAAATGACAAACTGGTAAAATATACATACTCATAATTACAGTAGGTCATCGTCGACGCAGTAATTAGGTATTCGCCGTTATCAAGTCTTATAGTGACTGATGACTTCCTGTTGTGATTATAGTAAATGTTTTACTTCACACAGAAGGCTTGAGAGGGCTCATTTCATAGTTTTTTACTGTATCGATATCCGCTGATTCCAATGTCTTCGTCACTGCTTGGGTCTTTTGATTTTGATCTTCCGCAGACAGACGGAATTCCGGGTGATGGTGGGACTTCGATTTGCAGAAACGCCTTTTCAAAATTTTGAGACGGCGTCTTTACAATCCGAAACGTCGGATCGTTTTGTCGAAATTGTAACGGAGGTGGCGCCGTTGCGTTAACACTTTAACTCCTTCGGTGCGTATGATAATGGCTACGCGGATGTCTTTGGTATCCTCCACGTGTCAGATTTACCTTGAGGTATTCATCTGCAGCAAGCAATCCATATGATTAAGGAAAAATAAAAAAATGCGTTTTTATTCGGCTTATATGTGGAAAAAGGTGTAATTTTACAAGTCCGATGTTCTGGGACGTGTGTTTGTCCCTTTGGACGTGGATATGGAGGATTGCCAGAATGAACTACCTTTCGTTTGACAAAATTAAGATGACAAACCTGCAGGAGTCGCTGCCGAGGGAGTTGTTGTGTACAAACCGCAGCGGAGGATATTGCTGTACTTCGTTGACGGGCTGTAATATCAGAAAGTATAATGGATTACTTGTTGTGCCTTTACCTAATTTAGATGAAGAAAACCATGTGTTATTATCTTCACTGGACGAGACAGTGGTGCAGCATGGTGTAGCGTTTAACTTGGGGGTGCATAAGTTCCAAGGTGAGAATTATAGCCCACGGGGTCACAAGTATATTCGTCAGTTTGAATGGGAGCATGTGCCCGTGATAACCTATCGTGTAGGCGGAGTGATTTTGCGCAAGGAACTTTTGTTCCGAAAGAGCGAGTCGCGCCTGATGGTGCGCTACACGTTGCTTGACGCTCATTCGGCAACAACGTTGCGTTTGCGGCCTTTTGTTGCTTTCAGGAGCGTGAGAGAGTTTACTCACCGGAACGGATTCTGCAACACGGCTGTGACGGAAGTGGAGAATGGGGTAAAGATGTGTATGTATGACGGGTATCCGGAATTGTTCATGCAAACGAATAAGCGGGGTACTTTTGTCGAAGGAGCCGATTGGTATATGGGCTTTGACTATCCGAAAGAGCGTGAGCGCGGCTACAGTTCGAACGAGGATTTATATACACCGGGCTATTTTGAGATGTCAATCAATAAGGGCGAGAGCGTGGTATTCTCGGCTGGACTGTCAGAAATGCCGTCAAGCCAGATGAAGCGGATCATGGATAAAGAGATTCCTCTGATGGAACCGATGTCGAGTTTCTATGGCTGTTTGTTTCGCTCGGCTCATCAGTTCCACTTGGCGAAGGACGGGGAAGATTACATTATTGCAGGGTATCCATGGTTCAAGTGTCGTGCGCGTGACTTCTTCGTTTCCATGCCTGGCCTGACGTTAACCGTGGGTGAGGTAAAGCGTTTTGAGGATTACATGGCTACAGCGGAGAAGGCTTTGACGCGTTTCATGGCTGACGAGCCTTTGGGCGTTGAAGTGTATGAGATGGCTCAACCTGATGTGTTGTTGTGGGCCATGTGGTGCATCCAACAGTATGGCAAGATGGTCAGTTTCGCGCGCTGCTATGAGAAGTACGGTGAGCTGTATGGCAAGATAATTTCGTATATTCTCGAAGGTAAGCACGAGAACCTGTTCCTTCATGACAATGGTTTGCTGTATAGCCAAGGGAAAGATAAGGCTGTGACATGGATGAATTCCACATGTGACGGCAAACCCGTGGTGCCCCGCTCAGGATACATCGTTGAGTTTAATGCGCTATGGTATAATGCCCTGTGTTTTTATGTACGCATGTTAGTTGACAACGGACGTGGTGCAGAGGCAGCTTCTGTCGAGAACTTGTCGAGACGCGTTGGCGAATCGTTCACACATACGTTTCTCAATGAGTATGGGTATCTGTTGGATTATGTTGACGGACAGATGATGAGTTGGGACGTGCGCCCCAATATGATATTTGCTGTCGCGTTGGATTATTCGCCACTTAGCCGTGAACAGAAAAAGAGTGTACTCGATATTTGTACCCGCGAACTGTTGACCCCGAAAGGTCTGCGCTCGTTGAGCCCGAAGAGTGGGGGATATAACCCAATTTATGAGGGTACTCCGCGTGATCGCGACTTGGCTTATCATCAAGGTACCACCTGGCCTTGGTTGACAGGTTTTTATCTGGAGGCGTATCTTCGTGTATATAAAATGAGCGGTTTGAGTTTCATCGAAAGGCAACTGATCGGTTTTGAAGAAGAGCTGCAATATCATTGTTTGGGTTCGATACCTGAGTTGTTTGATGGTAACCCTCCGTTCCACGGACGCGGAGCCATCTCATTTGCTGCTAATGTGGCAGGTATACTTAGAGCGATTCGTTTGTTGGATAAACATTAAAAGGAGATTCTGAAAGATGAAAGTATTAATGTTTGGTTGGGAATTTCCCCCGCATATTTTAGGTGGTCTCGGCACGGCCAGCTATGGGTTGACGAAAGGTTTGTCTCTTCAAGAAGATATGGATATTACCTTTTGCCTTCCTAAACCATCGGGAGACGAAGACCGTAGCTTTATGAATATAATTCCAATGAACCGTGTCCCGGTAGTATATAAGGACGTCAATTGGGATTATGTGGCTCCGCGGGTGGAACAGGTAATGGATCCTCAGTTGTATTTCAAATTCAGAGACAAAATATATGCTGATTTCAGGTATATCGGCACAGATGATTTGGGGTGTATAGAGTTCTCGGGCAGATATCCTGATAATCTATACGAGGAAATCAATAATTATTCTATTGTTGCCGGTGTGGTGGCCCGTCAGCAGGATTTTGACATAATTCATGCTCATGACTGGCTGACTTATCCGGCTGGTATATATGCAAAACAACTTTCAGGTAAGCCTCTCGTAATACATGTGCATGCGACTGATTTTGACAGAAGCCGTGGTAATGTTAATCCTACTGTCTACAGTATAGAAAAGGATGGTATGGATCATGCTGATTGTATCATGTGTGTAAGTGAATTGACTCGTCAGACAGTTATTAATCACTATTATCAAGATCCAAAGAAGTGTGTGGCTATGCATAATGCCGTATACCCTCTTGAACAACATAAACGTGAGATTGTAGAGAACCGCAAACCTTTTAAAGATAGAAAAGAAAAAGTCGTGACTTTTCTTGGTCGAATAACGATGCAAAAAGGTCCGGAATACTTTATTGAGGCAGCAAAATTAGTGATTGAACGAACCAGAAACATTCGCTTTTGTATGGCTGGAAGTGGTGATATGCTTGAGGCAATGATAGAACTGACGGCTCAAAAAGGCATCTCCGACCGTTTGCATTTCCCCGGATTCATGAAGGGCGACCAAGTTTTTGAGGCTTTTCGTGACAGTGATGTATATGTGATGCCTTCCGTTTCAGAACCCTTTGGCATTTCCCCATTAGAAGCAATGCAGAGCGGAGTTCCTTCCATCATCAGCAAACAATCCGGCTGCGGCGAAATTCTTACGAACTGTATAAAAACAGACTACTGGGATATTCATGCAATGGCAGATGCCATGTATGCCCTTTGTTCCTACGATGCTTTGCATCAGTATTTGCAGGAAGAAGGAAAAAAGGAAGTAGACCAGATAACATGGGAAAAGGTCGGTTTGTGCATTCGCAAGTGTTATGACCAATTACTATAATAATTCATTAAGATTTAAATCAAGAACCTCTTAAATCAGCAAAATATGAAGACCATTTGCCTTTATTTTGAGATTCATCAGAATATCCATTTGAAGCGTTACCGTTTCTTTGATATCGGTACAGATCACTATTACTATGATGACTACGAGAATGAACGTAGTATTAGCGAGACAGCAGAGCGATCGTATATTCCTGCCTTGAAAACGCTAATAGAGATGTCTAAGGAACATAAAGGTTTCTTTAAGTGTGCCATTTCTTTATCTGGCTGTACCATTGAGTTGTTGGAAATACATGCTCCTCAAGTGCTCGAACTCGTAAGAGAACTTCTTGACACAGGATGTGTGGAACTCTTGGCTGAACCTTATTCTCATGGCCTTTCATCTTTGGCTGACGAGGAGAGTTTCAAGGAGGAAGTAATGCATTTGTGCGATAAAGTTCAAAATATGTATGGTATTCGTCCCAAGATTTTCCGTAATAGCTGTCTTATATATACTGATGAAATCGGGCGTATGGTGTATGAATTGGGCTTTAAAGGCATGTTGACAGAAGGAGCAAAGCACATTCTGGGCTGGAAGAGCCCGCATTTTGTCTACAATTGTATTGATGCACCAAAATTGAAGCTACTCTTGCGCGACCATCGCCTGTCTGAAGACATTAGTTTCAGGTTTAATGATTCTTCATGGTCAGAATATCCACTCTTTGCTGATAAATACATGAACTGGATTGCAGATTTGCCCGAAGAAGAGCAGATCATAAATCTTTTTATGGAACTTTGTGCCCTTGGAATCTTTCAACCTCTGTCATCGAACATACTTGAGTTCATCAAAGCTTTGCCTGATGAAGCCAAAAAACGAGGAATCACTTTCTCTACTCCGAGTGAGATATGTGGAAAAACCAAGTCTGCTGGTTCAATAAGCGTTCCGTATCCAGTGACGTGGGTTGATGAAGAACGTGACATCAGTAGTTGGCTGGGCAACACAATGCAACGCGATGCTTTTAATAAGCTTTACAGTGTTGCAGAACGTGTCCGTATATGTAATGACAGACGTATTATGCAGGACTGGGACTATCTGCAGGCTACGAACAATTTCCGTTTCATGAGCACCAAACCCAGCAGCGTTGGAGCCTACCGTGGAATATACGACTCTCCATATGATGCGTTTACCAACTATATGAATATCATTGGAGACTTTATTACTCGCGTCAATAATCTATATCCTGACGTTGATAATGAGGAATTGTCTTCACTGATGACGACCATAAAGAATCAAGAAGACGAATTGAACCGCAAAAATAAGGAAATAGAGAAACTACGCCAGACATTGGCTCATTTGTCTCCTGAAAAGGAAACGAAAAGCCCCAAGTCAAAAACTAAAAGTCCGAGAAAAACCAAACCTAAAAAGCCATGAATAAAAGATTTGCACTAATTGCTTGCATGCTTCTTTGGGCCTGTTGCCCACAAGTGCGTGCTGAAAAAGTACATGATTCATTCTGGGGATGCTCATTCGGAATGACAGATTCTCTTGCTGCAGCTGAGCTGCAAGAGAGAGGACTTGAACCTATCGTTGATGAAAATGGCGACATCTATCTCAAAAATATGAAGATAGATAATGCTGATTTTTCGTTGGTATGTCTTTTGATGTCGCCGGTAAATGGCACATTCTATAAATTAGTTGGCAGTACGAGTTTTGGAAAAAAGGCTGACGCGGAAAATGCATATAATTCCTTGGTATCACAATTGCGAGAGACTTATCCAAATCTGCAAGTGGTACGTTATCCTGAAGGTGGGGAAAAGATGTGTACTTACTCCGACGATGAAAATGGCATGTATCTTCTCCTGCGTAAGAGTAAGAATAAGGAAGGAGAGACTGTCTATTATCTAAATATCAATTATTGGAACAAGTTCCTCGATCAGCAGATTAAAGAGGCCATCAGCGAGTAGGTATAGTTGGCTTCCATTCGTTGAGTTGCGAGGTGCGTCTACTAAAAAGGTCTGAAGTTTTTACTTCAGACCTTTTTGTGAATTTGATTCGGCACATGGAAATTACTATGTCGGATTTAGAGTAATTTATGTACCATTTAAAACTTCGTATGTCAGATATATTTCAATGCAACTGAACAATTGCCTGTCGGAACTCGTTCGTGTGCGAATTATTCCTGAACAGCTATTGAGTTAGATGTCACTTCCGATGGTTCATTCTCTACATTGCTTTCAGGTTTTGGAACATATGGCGCCTTACCTGGATTCTTGCGAATGTGGAGTATGTGCATGTCGGATGTAATAACGGCATTGATGTCAAAGTATTGGCTCTTGTTTTCGGTAGGATTCTCATGCTGCTGTTTAACTTTGAACTTCGCGATGTAGTAGGGGGCTTCAGCCGTTGTCTTGCTGATATTGACGCCACTGACTATATCCAGGGACTTGACAGGCGCCTTTTCGTGTTGCGCAGACATTTCACTGGCGACTTCTTCTGCATAATTCTGGTTCGTAAATAAAGGTAGGCGCGACCCACGACTGTTGCTGACATACGTAGTCAAGTATTGGTCTACGGAAGCCTTGATTGCGTTGCGCTCATCTTGAGTCGG
>JAEEGI010029310.1_pt1 | contig 10411 bp, 10 predicted proteins | sample 8958751 | NCBI WGS metagenome assembly JAEEGI01 (sample SAMN16246545, study PRJNA631951) | gut metagenome | biome: gut microbiome; feature: rumen; material: KS-attached | host: Bos | place: Iran: Karaj | collected 2018-10 | reverse complement strand
ACCCTTTCTTGAAAGAAAGGGTGCAGGCCCAAAGAACTTGTATTGGGATAGAATAGTAGGTCTCCTATTATTTTATCCCATTTGACTTTTCTTTTTCCGCCGCTTTTTCTTTTCACCTGAAAAGAAAAAGCGGCAAAAGGGATATTATTCCCATCCGGTCATCCTATCCATGATCTCATACAGCTGCAGATACTTCTCCGGCGCCATCTCCACCCTGTCCCCCAGGGTGAGGAGCGTGGCGCTGGTGCTGTCTGCGGCCCAGGCGGGGAGGCCAGGGCCGTTGGGGTCGCCGCTTGCGGCGAAGTTCTTCACGTACCCCACGATGGTCCGTTCAAGGGCCCGGTCCTCCGCGTCGAAGAGCTTCGAGTCCGCGGGGATGTTCCCGTAGAAGTAGGGCAGCTCGCCGCTGTGCCAGCAGCCCAGGCGCCCGTTGTGCTTGCTGAAGTAGTACTCATAGGCCGGGATGCCGTTGCGGGCGGCCAGCCGGTTCAGACAGAAGTGGGGGTAGTTGAAGAACACCGCCCCGTAGATCTGCGCCCAGTAGCTGTCGGCCTCCCCGTCGGTGGTGGGGTGGTACAGGGCCAGCACCTGGTCCGCGTACTCTTTGAAATAGGTTCGTATCTTCGTTTCGTAGTTTTTCAGGTTCCCGTGGTCGAACAGAATGAACGGCCCGCTCTCCTCCGCGTTGTAGCCGTGGAGGATGGCCTCCTCGTTGTGCACGCCCTTTTGATAGGAGGCGTAGGGCGTCTCGGTGAGCGCGTACCCGTCCACGGTCATGTAGTGCTGGGTGTACGCCTCGTTCACGATCCGCTGCGCGCTCAAGGCCCGGAGCTCCGCCGGGGTCTCGGCGCCATACCGGGCCTTCAGCTCCCTGCCGGAGGTGAGGGCGTCCTCCCTGCTGCGGAAGGAGTGGGGCGGCTCCACGCTGGCCACGGTGGAGCTCTCCAAAATCACCCGCCGGAACAGCCCCTTGGCGAGCGGCGACGTGCACAAAGCGCTGACGCTGGCGGCCCCGGCGCTCTCCCCGGCCAGGGTCACGTTGCCGGGGTCCCCGCCGAAGGCAGCGACGTTGTCCCGCACCCATTCGAGGGCCTTGATCTGATCCAGCAGCCCGTAGTTGCCCGTGGTCCCGTGGGCCGACTCCGCGGCCAGCCCCTCGTCGGCCAGATACCCGAACACCCCCAGCCGGTAGCCCAGGTTCACCACCACAAGCTCCTCCTTGGCGAGGCCCGTCCCCGCGTAGTCCGCGTACCAGGGCTGGCCCGTCTGCAGGGTGCCCCCGTGGATATACACCAGCACCGGCAGCCCCTGCCCGTCCCCGGCGGGCTTCCACACGTTCACATAGAGCCCGTCCTCGCTGACCGGCGCCACATAGTTGTCGTGCAGCGAGATCTTGTAGTCGTGGAACCCGATGATCCGGGTCAGGCTGTCGTAGATGGGCAGGTGGGTGGGCTGCATGCACATGGGCGCAAAATGATCCGCCGTCAGCAGGCCCTCCCAGGGCAGGGGGTCCTGGGGCTCCTTCCACCGAAGCTCGCCCACGGGCGGCTGGGCATAGGGGATGCCCGCGTACAGCTCCACAGCCCCGTCCGCGACGACCACGCCCCGCACGTCGCCCTGGTCAAGGTGCACCGTCCCCGTGTACACCGGCGTCTTCCCCTCGTAGGCGGGCACGGCGCGGGTGGGCGGCCAGGTGAGAAACAGGATCAGCCCGAAGACGGCTATATACCCCACATAGCCCAGGAGCTTCCCGTACCACTTGCCCCCCTGGAGCCATTTCGAGAACACGACCCAGAAGACCACCGTGGCCGCCAGGAGCAGCCCAAAGCCCGGCAGGGTGTTCTTGTTCAGCTCCAGCACCGCCGCCATCAGCAGAAACAGCAGCCCCGTCACGATCCCGAATCCGACCATAGCCGATGCCTCATTTCCCGTTGGCGAGATACGCCAATATCTCGGCGGCGTTGGTGTCTGGCTTCACCTTGGGCATGACCTTTTCGATGATGCCGTTTTCGTCGATGAGGAAGGTGGAGCGGACCACGCCCATGCTGACCTTGCCGTAGTTCTTCTTCTCTTGCCACACGCCGTAAGCCTCGATGGCCTGGCGCTCCGGGTCGGAGAGCAGGACGAAGGGCAGATCGTATTTCTCCGCAAACTTGACATGGGAGGCCACGGAATCCTTGCTGACGCCGATCACGGCCACGTTCCGGTCCCGAAAGGCGGCGTAGGCCCCGGCGAAGGCGCATGCCTGACGGGTGCAGCCGGGCGTGTTGTCCTTGGGATAGAAATACAGCACCACCTTCCTGCCCAAATAGTCCGAGAGCCTCACGGTGTTTCCGTCCTTGTCCGGCAGCGCGAACTCAGGCGCTTTTTTGCCCGCTTCCAACATGAATCCTTCCTCCTTCAGATCGCTTTTTCTCAGTATATCGGCTTTCCGGCCCGGTTGCAAGATGAGGTCCTGGGGGACCGAAGAAAAAAAGATGGAAGAAATTTGCAAAAAACACTTTACAACTTTAGCGTAATAAAGTATACTACGGTCATTACACAGGCAAGGAGATACCCAAAATGAAAAAAATGCTTTCCATTCTGATCGCTGTGCTGCTCATCCTCTCGGCCCTGGCGGGCTGCTCGAAGCCCAAGGAGGCGGCAAAGAAGGCGGATTCTGACACCATCAAAGCCAACGGCAAGCTGATCGTCGGCATCACAGACTTTGCGCCCATGGACTTCGTGGGCGAAAACGGGGAGTGGGTCGGCTTCGACGCCGATCTTGCCAAGGCCTTCGCGGAGAGCCTGGGCGTCAAGGCGGAGTTCACCGTCATCGACTGGGACAACAAGACCCTGGAGCTGGACGCCGGCAACATCGACTGCGTCTGGAACGGCATGACGCTGACCGACGGCGTCAAGGCGGCCATGGAGACCAGCAAGCCCTACTGCGGCAACGCCCAGGTGGTGGTGGCCCCCAAGGATAAGGCTGCGGGCCTGGACTACGGGACTTTGACCTTCGCCGTGGAGGCAGGGTCCGCCGCGGAGGAGCTGGCCAAGGAGAAGGGCTGGAAGATCGCTTCCATGCAGTCCCAGGGCGACGCCCTGCTGGAGGTGGCTTCCGGCGCCAGCGACGCCTGCATCATCGACCAGCTCATGGCCGGCGCCATGATCGGCGAGGGCACCAGCTACCCCGATCTGGTCCAGGTGGAGGGCCTGAACGCGGAGGAATACGGCGTGGGCTTCCGCAAGGGGAGCGATTTGGCCGCCAAGCTGGACGCCTTCCTGGACGCCAAGTTCAAGGACGGGAGCCTGGCTGAGCTCGCTGTCAAATACGGCATCGACACCAAGCTCATCGCCCGGTAAGCCGCCATGCTGCGGGAAGTCCTGCTCTCCCTGCTGGGCGGCTTCGGGCAGTCGCTGCAGCTGTTCTGCTACACGCTCCTGGGGGCCCTGCCGCTGGGCCTGGTGATCGCGTTCGGGTCCATGAACCGGTGGCGGCCCCTGCGGGAGGCCGTCCGGGGCCTGGTCTGGGTCATCCGGGGCACGCCCCTCATGTTGCAGCTCATCGTGGTCTACTATGGCCCCGGCCTGCTCAACAACGGCTCCCATCTGTGGGGAGGCGGGACCGCGGGCCGCATGAGCGCGGCGGCGGTGGCCTTCATCATCAACTACGCCTGCTACTTCTCCGAGATCTACCGGGGCGGCATCGAGAGCATCCCCCGGGGCCAGCGGGAGGCGGGCCAGGTCCTGGGCATGACGCGGCGCCAGATCTTCTTCCGGGTCCAGCTCCGGCAGGTCTACAAACGCATCCTGCCGCCCATGGGCAACGAGATCATCACCCTGGTGAAGGACACCTGCCTGGCCCGCATCATCGCCATCTACGAGCTGACCTACGCGGGCCAGGCCTATATCAAATCCCACGGCCTCATCTGGCCGCTGCTGCTCACGGGCGTGTTCTATCTGCTCTTCTCCGGCTTCCTCTCCTGGCTCCTCCGCCGGGAGGAGAAGCGGCTGAGCTATTTCGAGTGAGGAGGGGCCTATGGCGTATTTGGAGATAGAGGGCCTGGGCAAGCGCTTCGGCGAGACGGACGTGCTCCACGACGTGAACCTGTCCCTGGAGCAGGGGCAGATTTTGTCCGTGATCGGCCCTTCCGGCGAGGGAAAAACCACATTTTTGCGCTGTTTGAACTTCCTTGAGACGCCGGATCGTGGTATAATCCGGTTGAAGGGGGAGACGCTCTTCGACGCCACCCGGGTCAGGGCCAGGGGGCAGAAGCCCACAAAACGGGCCTTCGGGCTGGTGTTCCAGGCGTTCCACCTGTTTCCGCAGTATACCGTGCTGGAGAATGTGATGCTGGCGCCTACCCTGGCGAAGAGGGGGACGAAGGCGGAGCTGAGGGAGAAGGCCCTGGACCTGATCGAGAAGGTGGGGCTGAGGGAAAAGGCGAACAGCTACCCCATCACCCTCTCCGGCGGGCAGCAGCAGCGGGCGGCCATCGCCCGGGCCCTGGCCATGGAGCCGGACGTGCTCTGCTTCGACGAGCCCACCAGTGCCCTGGACCCCCTGCTCACCAAGGAGGTGCTGAATGTGATCCGCCTCTTGCGAACGGAGGGACGGACCATGATCGTGGTCACCCACGAGATGGCCTTCGCCCGGGAGGCCTCCGATCAGGTGGCGTTCCTGTCCGGCGGTACCGTGGCGGAGCTGGGCACGCCTCAAGAGATATTCGAGGCGCCCAGGACGGAGGCGCTCCAGCGGTTTTTGCGGCAATAGGGCCCCGCACACTATCATTGGTTGGGAGGGAACCATGGATAAGCGATCGAGCGAGGAACTGATCCCGGAGCTGTTCGACACCATTCTGAAGCTGCGCACCCAGGAGGATTGCGCCGCCTTCTTTGCGGATCTGTGTACCGAGAAGGAGGTGGAGAACATGGCCGAGCGCCTGGCGGCGGCCCGGCTGCTCCTGGAGGGGAAGACCTACCTGCAGGTCATCGAGGCCGTGGACATCTCCTCGGCCACCCTGTCCCGGGTCTCCCGCTGCGTCCGGCACGGGACGGGGTATGTGCGGATGATACGTAGGGAGGAATGAAGTTTTTTCGCACCTTTTTCTTTTCGGTGAAAAGAAAAAGGTGCGCGAAAAAGAAAAGCGCTATTGGGAGAATAGGTATGGTTGGGGAACAGATTGTCCCAATAGATAGTTATTTGGCTTGCACCCTTTCTAACGAGAAGGGTGTTTTTTATTCCTTGGTTTTCCAGCTTCCGAACAGATAGAACGCGCCGCCGATCAACAGGGGCATGAAGCCGGCCAGGGCGTCGCCCATCCAAAACCCGAAGCAGTCCCAGTGGAGGGCGAACCCGAACAGGGCCGCGAGGCCGATCCGGCTGATCATGCCGTCGATGATGGCCACCGCCAGGTTCAGCTTCGCCTTGCCGGAGCCGTTGATGAGGGAGAAGGCCACGCACCGGGTGCCTGCGCCGAAGAAGTTGAGGATGACGGGGAGGGTCAGCACCGCGGCCACGCCGAGCACGTCCGCATCCGGGGTGAACATGCCGTAAACGCCCGCGGGCCACAGGAGCATGACGATCGTGAAGAGGGTGGCGAAGCCCAGGCCGATGAGCAGGATGGTCAACAGCGTTTGGTTGACCCGCCGGTACTTCCGGGCGCCCAGGTTCTGGCCCACCATGGTGCTGCCCGCCGTGGTGAAGGACTGGGAGATGACGCCGCACATGGTGTTCAGCTTGTTGAAGATGCCGGCGAGGGCGGAATAGGTCACGTCGAACAGGTTGATCCAGGACATGAGCACGATCTTGGACAGGTTCACCGCCGCCGCCTGGATGGCCATGGGGATGCCCAGGGCCAGCAGCCGCCGAAAGGCGGGCCCGTCGATGCGGAAGCTGGCGGGCTTGAAGTCGAAGCCGAAGCTGATCCGCCGCCGGTACAGGTAGACCAGGGACGCCAGGAAGCTGACCCCCTGGCCGATGACCGTGGCCAGGGCCGCCCCGAAGACCTCCATATGGAAATACTTCACGAACAGCACGTCCAGCACCATGTTCAGGATGGCGGCTACGGCGATGAACAGGAAGGGCCGCTTGCTGTCGCCCATGCCGCGCAGGATGGCGCTCACGATGTTGTAGCCGTAGATGAAGATTAGGCCGCACACGCAGGTCACCAGGTAGTCCATGGCGTAATCCCGGGCGGCGGCGGGGGTGTTGAGCCAGGTGAGCAGGGAAGCGCGCAGCAGGTAGCACACCACGGCGATGGCCGCCGACACCGACAGCAGGAAGGTGAACATGGTGCCGATGGTCTTCTGGATGTCCTCGGGCCGCCGTTCGCCCACGGCCCGGGCGATGATTACCTGACCGGCGGAGCAGAAGCCCATGGCCACGAAGGTCAACAGGTGCAAGAGATCGCCGCCGATGGACACGGCGGACATACCGGCCTTGCCGATGTAGTTGCCCACCACCACCATATCCACCACGTTATACACCGCCTGCAGGGCGTTGGACACGAACAGCGGGAAGGCGAACCGCAGCAGCAGCGGCACCACCTTCCCCGTGGTCATATCCTTCACCATGGTGGCCTGTCGTTCCATTCCACGTCCCCCAAATCCTTTCTTGCCTCTTAGTATACTCCCTTTTTCCTCGTCAGTCGAGAGAAAATGCGCCGAAGCCTCTGCGCGTCGTGCCGCGGGTCCTGTGGGGCAAACCGATTGACAAAACGGGGCAACGGTGATACAAATTTTGGACAGAAAGGCACTTTTTCGGCGGTTGCAACCGACGGTTGACAGATTGACGGGAAAAATTGGTAGCAGGCAACCGCCTTTTTGGGTAGCATGGGGCCAGAAAACAGAGCCGAGCCATGGAGCCGGAGGAAAGGAGAAACACATGATCCTCGCAGACAAGATCATCGATTTGCGGAAGAAGGCGGGTTGGTCCCAGGAGGAGCTGGCCGAGAAGCTGGGCGTGAGCCGGCAGTCCGTTTCCAAGTGGGAGGGGGCCCAGTCCATCCCGGACATGAATAAGATCTTACAGCTGTCCACCCTGTTCGGGGTGAGCACGGACTACCTTTTGAAGGATAATCTGGAGGCGCCGGAGCCCATGGCCGGGTTGGAGGAGCCGGAGGCGGAGGGGACCACCTTCGTGTCCATGGAGGAGGCCAACGCGTTCCTGGACTACAAGGCCGAGAGCACTCCGCGGATCGCCCTGGGCGTGCTTCTGTGCATCCTTTCGCCCATCACGCTGATTCTCTTGGGCGGGGCCCAGGAGAGCGGGCGGCTGCCGTTGACGGAGCTGCAGGCGAGCATGATCGGGCTGATCGTGCTGCTGCTCATGGTGGCAGGCGCGGTGCTGCTGTTCGTGCTCACGGGGCTCAAAGGGAACCGGTTCGAGTACCTGGAGAAGAACGTCCTGGACACGGCCTACGGCGTTTCTGGCATGGTCAAGGAGCGGATGCAGCGGGAGGAGGGCGAGCACAACCGGCGGATCGCCATCGGCGTGGTCCTCTGCGTGCTGGCGGCCATTCCCCTGTTCGTGCTGCTTCTGTGGCGGGGCGATGACGAGTTCTACGGGGTCCTGGGCGTCAGCGCCATCCTGGTCCTGGCTGCCGTGGGCGTGTACACCATCGTGAAGACCAGCATCCCCTGGAGCGGGTATCAGATGCTGCTGGAGCAGGGGGACTACACCCGCGCCAGGAAGCGGAGCACCAGCAAGTACGGCGGCATCTATTGGAGCATCGTCACGGCGGTGTATCTGGCCGTCAGTTTCCTCACCCAGCGCGGGGACATGACCTGGATCATCTGGCCTGTGGCCGGCGTCCTCTTCGGCGTGGTGGGCGAGATCGGCAAGGGGAAGAAAGGAAATCAATAAAGCACGAACCCTTTCTTGCAAGAAAGGGTTCAGGCCCAAAGAACTTTATTTGGGGAGTATGGCATAGCCGTACTTCCTATTATTGTCCTTAATTTTCTACCATGGGCAAAACATAGTCGAAGCTACGCTGCCGCTTGCTTTCTCCTTGCTTTGCCCGTGCTGCGCCTCGCTGAATCTGCCTCAGGCAGCGCTCGGCTCCGCACCCTTGTCCAAAGAGAACAAGCGGCAAAACAAAATAAAACACAAATGACCTTACATCCTCACCACGCTGCTGCCCAGGTAGGCAGCCTCCTCCGGGTCGTGGGTCACGAGGAGGAGGGTCTTGCCCCGGGTGCGGGTCAGGACCGTGTCCATGACCACCTTGCGGGTGTCCTCGTCCAGGCCCTTGAAGGGCTCGTCCATGAGGTACAGGTCCGCGGGGCAGAGGAGGCTCCGGGCGATGGCGACTCTGCGCTGCATACCGCCGCTCAGCTCCCGGACGGGCTTGGTGAGCGCGTCGCCCAGGCCCAGCTCTGTGAGCAGGGCCACGATCTCCGCCCGGGATGCCTGCCGCCCCAGGGCCAGGGACACGTTGGTCACGGCGGAGAAGGCGGGGCACAGTCGATCCTCCTGAAACACGGCGCTGATCCGGTCGGGAAGGCCCGAGGCGGTGCCGCCCGTGGGCGCTTCGAGGCCCAGCAGGAGCCTGAGCAGCGTGGTCTTGCCGCAGCCCGACTGCCCCAAAAGGCACACGATCTCGCCCGCCTCCAGAGTGCAGGAGAAGGGGGGCAGGGCCAGCTTGTCGCCGTAGGATTTGGTGAGGTTTTGGATGACGATGGCCATATCAGCGCCCCTCCCAGCGGCGGAAGGCCGCCCGCATCAGCCGCAAAAACAGCTTTTCAAATAGAACAGAGATGAGCACGATGACCACGGTCCAGGCCAAGAGGTCCTCCGTGATGAAGTACACCTTGGACTCGTACAGCTTCTCGCCGATGGACCCAGAGGCCACACCGATGACCTCCGCGGCTACGCCGGACTTCCAGCTCATGCCCAGGGCCACCGAGCAGGCGGAGAACAAAAAGGGCTTCAGGTGGGGGAGGTAGATGTACCCCAGCCGCCGCCACCAGCTGATCTTGAACACCTGCGCCATCTCCAACAGCTCCCGGTCCGTGCTGCGGATGCCCTCCAGCACGTTGGAGTAGATCACGGGGAACACCATGAGGAAGGAGATGAAGGTGGGCAGCTGCCGGGCCGAGAAGAAGATCAGGCTCAGGATGATGAACGACGCCACGGGCACGGTCTTGATGGTGATGACGTAGGGCCACAGCAGCGTCTCCAGCAGCGGCCACTTCCCCGAAAGCACGCCCAGCAGGCACCCCAGGGCGAAGGCCAGGGCGAACCCCAGCACGATCCGGCTGAAGGAGAAGAGGAGCGTCTGCCAGAAGTCGTTTTCCCCCACCAGGGTGAAGAGCCGCCGGACCACCTCCACCGGCGTCACCAGCAGCAGGTTCAGGTCTAAAGCCATAGCTCCCGCCTGCCATAGAAGCAGGGCGAGAGCTACGGACAAGGCTTTCTGTATGGATTTTTGCTTCAGCAGCTCCTTCACGGCAGGTAGTAGAAGTCGTCGCCCGGCAGCGCGCCGCCCACGGCCTTGTCATTGAGGCCGAAGAGCACGGCCAGGTAGCCCGCAGCGGCCTTCTTCATCTCCTCCCCGGTGATGCACACGATGTTGCAGGCGGGGATGGCCTTCTCGGCCACGGCGGCGTTGACGCCGATGAACTGCTCCACCAGCGCGGCGGCCTCAGCGGCATGCTCGTTGGCATAGGCGGTGGAGGCGGCGTACTCCTCCAGGAAGGTCTTGACCTCCTCCGGATGCTCCTGCAGGAAGGCGGTGCGCACGATGAGGCCGGCGGTGATGAGGGTGTCGCCCGCGGTGGCCCACTCCTTGGTCATGTCAAGGGCCACCCGCAGACCTTCCACCTTGCCCCGGGCCACGGTCACGAAGGGCTGGGGCATCATGGCCACGGCGCTCTCCTCCTTGGCCAGCTGGGCCACCACCTCGGAGGGCTCGCTCTTCCACTCCATAGTCACGTCGGTGGCGATGTCCAGGCCGTTCTTGGAGAGCAGGTAGGATAGGGCGTACTCGGGGGTGGTGCCCTTGCCGGTGGCGTAGATGGTCTTGCCCTTCAAATCCGCCACGGACTGGACGGTCTCGCCGCCCTTCTCTAGGATGTACAGCACGCCCAGGGTGTTGACGGCCAGCATGGTCACGCCGCCGTTGGACTTGTTGTACAGGATGGCGCCGGCGTTCACGGGCAGGGCCAGCATGTCGAGCTCGCCCTTCAACAGCTTGGGCGTCAGCTCGTCGGCGGCGGCCGCGATGGTGTACTCATACTTGTTGGCGGTGAGGCCCGCGTCGCTGTCGCTGAGGAGCTTCACCATGCCCATGGTGGTGGGCCCCTTCAGGCCGCCCAGGCGCATGACCACGGGCGCTGCGGGGACCGCGGCGTCCAGCTTGGAGGTGATGTCGGTCTCGGGTTCCGCCGTGGCTTCCGCGGCGGGGGGCTGCAGCTCATGGATCAC